>Ga0310124_10002000_pt1 | contig 14141 bp, 11 predicted proteins | sample CB11b_AW_Bot5_MG_FD_203507 | JGI IMG/M metagenome (GOLD analysis project Ga0310124, IMG submission 203507) | Marine microbial communities from Western Arctic Ocean, Canada - CB11b_AW_Bot5 | ecosystem: Environmental > Aquatic > Marine > Oceanic | place: Canada: Western Arctic Ocean | collected...
CATTGAGAGCCGTTGGGTCTTTATTGTCAAATAGTTTTCTCGTTTTATTGACGGTTGTATTTATTTTGTTTGAAGCTGCAGGTTTTGGCGCGAAGTTAAAGAGTGCTTTTGGCGAAGCAAACGATTTGTTTGGTCCGATGACGAGAATGGCTTCGCAAGTTCAGAATTATCTCGTAACAAAAACGGCGATTAGTGCCGCGACGGGCGTGATTATTGGTGTTTGGGTCGCTCTGATGGGGTTAGACTTTCCACTCTCGTGGGGGCTTCTCGCATTTATATTTAACTTTATTCCGACCCTTGGTTCAATATTTGCTGCTGTTCCGGCGGTTTTATTAGCCCTCATTCAGCCAGATTTAGGCCCTGTTTCTGCGTTGGTTATCGCGGGTGGATATCTGGCCGTAAACCTTATGTTCGGTAGTTTTCTCGAACCGACATTGATGGGGCATCGGCTCGGTCTGTCCACCTTAGTGGTCTTCATTTCTCTAGTGTTTTGGGGATGGGTGTGGGGGCCAGTCGGGATGTTGTTTTCTGTGCCGCTAACAATGGTCATTAAGATTACGCTGGAAAATACCCACGAATTCCGTTGGGTAGCCGTGATGTTGGGGGCTAATCCACCTGGGTCAGCAGATAGCACTTAGCTATTGTCCGGCTCCGGAATGACTCGCCCTTAATGCTTTCAGGGCCTCAAGGTGGTCGACGTAGGCAGACCGTGCTTGAATAAACTCTTGATGAGTTAGACGAAGTTCATTGGAAATTTGTCGAGCCTGTCTTTCTTCAACCACAGTAATAGAGTCGTCAGCTGCTGAGACGGCAAACACGCATTCAAGCAGTTCAATTCGTTGTTCAGGTGTTGACAGTTCTCGAAAACGGCGACTGACGGAGAAATTCTCGGTGCCCCCAAAAAGTCTGACCTGATGCTTCGCTATTTCAACGAGAAGTACAGCCTGAGATTCAGGGATATGTCCGAGCAGCTGCACAATATCCTGCATTTTCTGTGTTTCCGCTTCACTGAAATGTGAATCAGCATGAGCCACACGTCCAAGCACGTAAGCAAATGCTGCTAGGCGGAGTGCTTGATCGTCAGAAAGTTCGTCAAGTTCTTTAGCGATACGACGGATCGATTCACCATCGTCACTTTGTTCATTTGTAGAGGATGTATCTCCTGATAGTCCAAGCAGCTTGAGAATACTCATCGGCTCTCCGTCACAGTTGTGCGCAATTGGTTAATGTAGGCTAACGCTGCGGTCCGTGGTGAATTGCCTTGTTCATCGACCTGCAGGTTTAGTTCGCGCATTCGGTCAGCGTCGATTGTATTGTTTAGTTTGGAGAGTACGCGAATGATGTCAGGTGTTTCTTCTACCAGGCGAGCACCTACCAGCACAATCGCATCGTATGGGGGGATGGCGCCTTGGTCATCTTCGAGTATTTCCAAGCCGTAGGAAGTAATACGGCCATCGGATGAGAAGGCGCTAATGACATCAACATTACCTGTAGCGACTGCTTGGTACATTAATGTGGGGTCCATGGTTCGTTGTCCGCCAAATAGAAGCTTGTACTTATCTTGCAGTTCGGCCCACTCGGGGCGTACGAAGAATTCGTAGTCACCACCGATAGTTAAATTAGCGTCGTGACGCTTGAGGTCGCTGATGGTCCGTAGACCAAGGCGACGAGCATCTTGAGTTCGAACCGCCAGTGCGTAGCTGTTTTCAAATCCGAGAACGGCGGCTAGCGAGATACCGTGTTCTGTTTTAAGAAATTGTCTGACATCATTGAGCACGTCGGCACGGGAAGCCTGCACGTGACCGCGCGCCATTTCATTGGCCCAGAGTGTGCCTGTGTAGTCAACGTAGACATCGATGTCGCCTTCATCGAGGGCATCGAAAGCAACAATCGAGCCAAGTGATTGCACGAGTGCCGTGCTACGGCCAGTTTCTTGTTCAATCCATTCAGACAAAGCTTCGCTCAAGATGTACTGTTCGGTGAATGCCTTGGCCCCGATAATAATGGGACGTTGCGTATCTTCGCCGAATGGCCGCACCATGGTAACGCTCGCGTAGGCAAATAACACTGTGATAAAAGAGAGCGTTGCGGCGAGCTTCCATCGGGATTGTTTAGCGATACTTGTTTCGATGCTACGCACCAGGCCATCTAAGCTGAGCGCCAGACCCGCCGCGGCGATGCAGCCAACGAGTACCGCTGAGTAGTTACGCGTTTGTAGTCCACTGAAAATGTAATTGCCGAGGCTCGTGGCGCCGATTGGAGTTGAGAGTGTTGCGATACCGACAGTCCACACAGTTGCAGTACGGATGCCGGCAATAATCACTGGCATCGCGAGTGGAAGCTCGACCGTCATCAGTTGTTGTCGAGGCGTCATTCCAACGCCACGTGCAGCTTCTTTTATTTGTGGTTCTACACCGGAGAGTCCAGTGACGGTGTTTCGAAGAATCGGAAGAACTCCATAGAGAGTCAATCCGATTAATGCCGGCAGGATACCGATACTTTGTAATTCAAGTGCGGAGAGCACGGGCACCATCAATGCAAGTAGCGCTAGGCTCGGGATGGTTTGCACAACGCTAGCAAGGCTCAATGCAAACCGTTCAAGCCAGTGAACGCGTGTAGCAAGAATACCAACGGGGACGCTGACGAGGATACTGAATGCAAGCGCGATCAGAGTCAGTTGTAGATGGGCCGTTAGGTACTCTGGTAGCAACGCAAGTTGCTCAGCCATCTAGGATTCTGGCCTCCCTGGGAGGGTGTCAGCCAAGGCATCAATAATCGCAGCATGACGGCGTGGTGCGTTCATCAGCTGTTCGACGTACCCATCTACAGGTTGGGACAGAAGTTCGCGTGGTGAGGCGACCTGCAATAGAGTACCTTTGTGCAAGACACCGATTCGGTCTCCCATCGTCAATGCCTCGGTCATGTCGTGTGTGACCAAGATTGTGGTCAGAGACAGAGTCTTGTGAATGCGTAGAAATGATTCTTGTAAACGCTCTCGTGTGAGTGCATCGAGAGATCCAAATGGTTCATCTAGAAGCATTACGCGTGGACTCGCTGCAAGTGCGCGTGCGACCCCGACGCGTTGTTGCTGTCCCCCCGAAAGTTCGTGCGGGAAACGGTGGCCCATTTCAGAGCTGAGTTCAACCAAGTCCATCAACTCGTCGACGCGTGCAGTAATTCGGTCGTCAGGCCATCCAAGAAGAGTCGGTGTGACTCCGATGTTTTTTCTGACCGTCATATGAGGGAATAGTCCTGATTGTTGAAAAACGTAGCCGATCTGACGTCGTAGCTCGTAAGGAGAGATAGTGGTCGTATCAATTCCAGCGAATTGCACAAGCCCAGAAGTTGGCTCAATTAACCGGTTAAGCATCTTCAGTGTTGTCGTTTTCCCTGACCCTGATGCTCCCAGCAAAACAAGAAGTTCTCCTGCTGCAACAGACAGATTGATGTCATCGACGACTGTCGTATCACCGTAGGATTTTCTAAGGTGTTTAGCTTGAATCATTGCTGGTTAGAGTTGTTCCGGTCGTTAGTTGTTACTAGAGTCAGGAGGTCGATTAGTAGTGCCTCTCTATACCCTTCATTGCGATTCCATATCGTGAGGCACCCGATCGACGATCAGATACATGAAAGGGGCGAGACTTTACGGTCCCGCCCCTCGAGGTTGCCTCTGCTCTTGCGCAGGCTATACACCAGATAGGTGCTGGACGATGCCAGTGCTATCTCCTAGTGTTTCAGTGGGGACACCAAGCTTGGCGAGAACCGCGAGTTGCAAATTGGTCAGTGGTGTTTCTTCTGTGACTCGCATGTGGTGCCCACCTTTGAGCTGACCAGCGCCGCCGCCAGCGAGCATAATTGGAAGGTTGACATGCAAATGTTGGTTGCTATCGCTAATCCCGCAGCCGTACTGAATCATCACATGGTCCAGCAGTGTGCCATCTCCATCTGGAGTCGCGTCGAGTTTCTCCATGAAGTACGCCAGTTGTTCAATGTGATGACGGTTAACCTTGGCCAGTTTCGTAATATTTTCAGCTCTGTTCTGATGGTGAGAAAGACCGTGGTGCGGGTCAGGAATACCGAGCTCCGGGTAGGTTCGAGGGCTAACCTCTCTACCCATCATGAATGTGATGATGCGAGTCAGGTCGGCCTGGAACGCGATAACTTGCAGATCGAACATCAGGCGAGAATGGTCTTTAAACGTATCAGGGATGCCACCCGTGGGACGTGCCAGTTCGGGAAGTTCACGGTCACTCTGTGCTTCAGCGATTTGGATGCGCCTTTCAATGTCCCGGATAGCCTCAAGATATTGAGAGACTTTGATTCGGTCGTCATTGCCTAGAGTCTTACCAAAGTCAGCTACTTCGTGGACAAGTGAGTCGAGAATGCTACGGTCTTCTTGGATACGCGCCAGCCGAGCTTCTGGAGTCGTATTGTCGGTGTCACCAAACAGGCGCTCGAACACGGCACGCGGTTGGTTTTCCATGGGCAGCGGGGTAGTTGGATTTCGCCATGAAAGGGTGTTGGCATACGCGCAACTCCAGCCTTGTTCACATGCTCCGACGAGTTCATTCGGATCCAACGCTAGTTCGAGTGATGTAAGTACCGTTTCATTACCAAGAACGCGCGCGGCCATTTGATCCATCGAGATGCCGCATCGGATATCCGGGCCATCTGTTTTTTTCGGGTGCACACCGGTTAAAAATGTTGCAGCGGCACGAACATGATCACCCGTTCCCTCTCCTGCTATGGGGAACGCTGGCGCATCAGCAAGGCCACTTACCAGTAGCAATTTATCTTTAAACGGTGCCAGTGGTTCTAGGATCATCGGCAAATCGCCCAACGGTCCTGTGGTACTCGGAGTCCAGTCGGCCATGATCATGCCGTTTGGAACATATCCAGTGAACAACCGTTGGGTTGGCTTTGCTGCTGACGTTCGAACTGCCGCAAAAGCCGGCACCATACTGTCAAGTAGCGGTAAAGCTAACGAGGCGCCAACGCCACGGAGAAACGTACGACGAGGGAGTGTCTTCTTCGTGATGATCATGGTTCCGGCGACCTCCTCATATGAAACGGTGTGCTCTGCACGATCCCTGTAATAAGGGATGACCAACGATACTCCTCCTGAGCGGCGGCGTCCACGATTCGCCTGATAGCCGGTCCGTCGAACGATTCAACGCCACGTCCGATTGCGTAAGTGAGCAGTTTCTCTGTCACCGTTGTCAGGAAATTGTTCCCACGGTTCACAATTGCCTGTCGCAGCGTCGCAGGACCATCGACCTCAGTTCCATCCGTGAGTGTTCCACTTGCATCGATCGGGGTTCCGGCCTCGCTAGAACTTCGCCATCTACCAATAGCGTCGAAGTTTTCCAGAGCAAATCCCAAAGGATCCATCACATTGTGGCAACTCGCACAGACCGGATTTGCTCGATGTTGTTCGAGTCGTTCACGAACAGATCGCGCATTCAGACCAGCCTCGTCATTTTCTTCAAGCGCGGGAACGTCTGGTGGCGGAGGTGGCGGAGGTGTTCCGAGAATGTTTTCAAGAAGCCATTTGCCACGAAGAACTGGCGAGGTGCGATGCGCGTACGAGGTAACGGTAAGAAGACTCCCTTTGCCGAGTAGTCCGTGTCGCATGTCGAGGTCATCCGTCAGTTGAATACGACGAAAATGGTTCCCATAGATGTTCGGGATACCGTAATGGCGAGCCAAGCGCTCGTTAACGAAGGTGTAATCTGCAGTCATGAGTGTGAGGACACTGTGGTCTTCTCTTATTTGACTTTCGAGAAAGAGGCTCATTTCTCGGGACATGGCTTCGCGCAAATTCGCATCGAAATCAGGAAATGCTTTCGTGTCAGGCGTGACGAAGTTCATGTTTCGCGTGTACAACCACTGCCCACCAAAATTATCGACCAGCGCACGGGCACGAACATCAGCGAGCATACGACGAACTTGTTCAGACAAGATGGCCGGATCCCGAAGTTCGCCACGTTCGGCGACGGCGAGTAGTTCATCGTCTGGGATACTGCTCCACAAGAAAAATGAAAGTCTCGAAGCGAGTTCTATGTCGCTAATTGCATAGGCCTCGCCAGGGGCTACATCTGCGGGGTCCGATTCTCGTCGAAAGAGAAAATCTGGACTTACTAAGATGCGTCTGAGAGCCATTTCGATCCCAGAATCAAAGTCGTTCCCTGTTCGACCCGATTCAAAAAACCCGAGAAGCATGGTCATGTCAGCGGCGTTTACCGGTCGGCGAAACGCGCGCCTCGCCAATGTGCCAATAATTTCAGACGCGCATGCCGGTTCATCTTCTATGGCCGAAGGCCGGCAGGTGAAGATCTGCTCACGGCTTGGCGTTTCGCCCCGTCCCGTTACGTTATATGGCCCTCGTAATTCGACGCTTGCAATACCAGGAGGGATTGTTGAGTCGCCAGCGTACTCATAACTACTGACTCGATAGAATGGCCGGCGCATACCTTCAAGCACGGCCCCTTTATTAACAAAGGAGACAGAAAGAGTAGCCGGACCAGCTTTTGCAGTGAAACGAATTTCTTGTCCGTCGTCTGGCACATTTCGAAGATCTCGGCCGCGGCCACGAGTTGATTCAAGGAGGCGGTCGATTCCCCCGACCGTTTTCGATTCCACGAGCGAGCCGTCGAGGCGCACTTCAAGTGTGTGTGGTTCGGTTACCCCACGTACTCTTCCGTCGTATGTACGAAGGAAAAATATTTTGGCAATGTACTCACTATCAACCGGGAAAGTGTGACGCACAGCAAGTCCACCACGTGACGCAAACGGCAGGTCATCGCTGACGCGTCCGTCTTGGCGAAGTGTTTTGTCGACTTCGAACACTTCGGTTGTGGGCTGTAGTGTCGTGTCTCCAACAGCAAGTTTACTGATCTTCCGTGCGGCACCGAGATATCGCTCTGTAAGCATTGGCGAGACCGAAAGAACATCGGCGATGTTATCGAAGCCGAAACCGGAGTCGTCTGGCGGCAGCAGGGTGTCTTCGTTGATTTCAAGCGCGAGTAGGTCACGGACGGCGTTTGCGTATTCAGCTCGATTTAAGCGATGTACGGCATGGTGTCGACCGGGATTTGGATTTTCTGAAGCTATCTGATCGATACGGTCAGCAAGCCATGTCGTTAATGATTCGTAGTCCGAATCATTTGGGCGAGGACGGCCCTGTGGTGGCATCGATCGGGTGCGTAGCTTTCGAATAACTTTTTCCCACGCTTCTGTTTCTTCAACCTCAACGCCAACCTGGGTTACATCGAGATTCTGGAGCGATAAACCGGCGGTCAGCGTTCGGTTGTTGTGGCATCCAACACAGTAGCGATTGAGAAGTTGACGATGATTTGTTGCAGGGTCCTCAGCATTTACTGGTTGTCCCCACACAGCAACACAAGAGAGGGGTACCGCCACGATCGTAGCGACGGACTGACGGAAAGATATCGGCCACATCATTGAGTTATTCGGTGCAGCATGTCGAACGTTCAGAAAATGAGGGTCTGCTTGTAAATGAAGCTATAAACACTGCATTATTATGATGCGCCTAACAGGAGTGTCAAGAACGAGAATGCATTTTCACAGATCGCACATTTTGTCACGTCTAGCAGTCGGCGCCATATTGTTGGTTGGCTCGTTTCCAGTTGCCGGAACGACCGCTGCAGAATCGTCCCGTGACCTCATCGAAGCGGTTCGAGCTGATGACCTAGACCGTGTTAAGCGGCTGATAACGTCTGGTGTTGACGTCAGCGGTGCACGAGGTGATGGGGCGACTGCGCTTCACTGGGCTGTCCACCGTGAGAACGCGGAGGTCTCAGATCTGTTGATAGAGTCTGGTGCTGACGTCAATGCAACTGACGATCATAATGTTACGCCTCTAGCGCTTGCTTGCCTTAATGGCAGCAGTGCGATGGTAGAGCGACTTCTTCGCGCGGGTGCCGATGCGTCACGTGCGCGCTCCACAGGCGAAACAGTTTTGATGACGGCAGCTCGTGTTGGCAACATTGATGTTGTCCGACAGCTCTTGACTGCGGGCGCGGATCCTGCCGCCTCTGAGTCTTCTCGTGGTCAGACTGCGTTGATGTGGGCTGTTGCGGAAAACCATGCGGCTGTCGCACGTCTGATTCTTGAGACAGCGGGCGGTGCCACCAGCCGTAGCTTGAATGGATTTTCGCCGTTACTTTTTGCGGCACAGCAGGGCAATGTCGAAATTACCAGGATGTTGTTGGCGGCGGGTGCGGACGTGAATGACTCTGCTCCTGACGGGATAGGTGGCGACACCAATACGCAAGTCGTCTTTCGAGAAGGAACAGATGCGTCTGCGTTGATGGTTGCTATTGATAGCAGGCATTCAGAGATGGCGCGTTTTTTGATTCAAAGAGGAGCAGACGTCAACCATAGTGGTGCAGGTCGTACGCCGCTGCACTCGGCGGTTCAGCAACAGCTACCCGAGGTGGCACACGCATTGCTTTCGGCTGGTGCTGACCCGAATGTTCGGCTTGCAAAGAGGATGCCCCTTTTGTCGCGTTCCATCACTCAAGATAACGGATTGACCCCAACTACGGTCGGTTCTACACCTTTCTTGCTAGCCGCGAGCTATGGTGATGTTGAGATGATGCAGATGCTCATTGATGCTGGCGGTGACCCGTTCCTGATGACGGAAGACCACACTACCGCGCTTATGCTTGCGGCTGGGGCGGATTACGTTGAGGGTCAGGATAAATACGGGCATCGTTCGTACCCTGCTTTTCTATCAATCATTCAGGATCGTGCATTCAAAGCGACGAAGTTTTGTATTGATCTCGGTCTGGATGTGAATGCTGTTAACGATAGTGGGCAAACAGCATTGTTCGGGGCTGTGTACATGGGTGGTACGGCCATTGCTCCATACTTGGTCGAACAAGGTGCTGAGATGGATGTGGTGAATCTTCGTGGGCAGACGCCGTGGATGGTTGCCGCCCAGGGAGAGTATCGATCCGGATCGTTTTTTACCCACGAAGAAACAGCCGCAGTGCTGGAAGACTTAGGGGCAGATACGACACTGGGTTTTGATCTGGGTCATGATTTTCGCAGGCCATTGGAAGACGCAGGTGCGATCCGTTGACGTTGGTATTTTGACTGTGTGAGTTTTTGCTATGTTACGAATCCATCGCCAATTAGTTTCGTTCGTAGTCGTTTCAGTGGTCGTCTTCGGCCTGTTGTCACGTTATGAACCAATCGTAGGTTTGTTGGCTCAGCAAGGTGAGAATTCACGAGCCGCGTTGTTAGCCAGAGCAAGCGAAGCGGAACTCGACACTGACTATGTTGCGCCACCGGGTGATCCACTTGCGCATCACATTTCCGGTTTCGCCAAAACCCTTTGTTCGGCAGTGTTCGTAACCGGGCTTGACGCGGACTTTGCTGCTGAGAGCGTGGGTTTTTTCAGTGGACCCTATGAGTATCGTGACCAAGTCGTACGTCGTGAGATTGATAACGACGGCCGACGTGTACACCTGACATTGCCTAATGGTGTGGTGCGCACCGCGAAACTCAACGGTGACCATGGATGTGTGACTTTGCCGATAGGTGCCGATGATGTGTTTTTTGATCCGGTAGATATTCGCAGTAATGTGCCGGCACCCGACGCAACGGCTTGGCCCATGGGCGACGTATTACCAGACACGCCCTTTGCAGATGAAATCGACCTCGACAAGGTGAGCGAAGCAATTGATGCCGCATTTGTGCCCGCCGGGTCCATGACTGGCTCATTCGTCGTTACTCACAAAGGACGAATTATTGGCGAGCGATATGGCGAGGGGCTCACGATGCATACGCCACTCGAGAGTTGGTCAATGGGGAAGAGTCTGACCGCGACGCTAATGGGCGTACTCATCGAACAGGGTGTATACGACCTATACGAATCAGCGCCCATTCCGGAGTGGCAGACAGCTGGAGATCCCCGGCAAGAAATTCGGATCGCAGACATTCTCCGGATGTCGAGCGGCTTACGGTTTCGGGGCGTCGCGGACCCTGATCTTGACCCGTCACTTGGCTATCCTGACCATCTTTACGTATACACCGGCAGTGTGAACTCATTCGAGTGGGCAGCAACACGCCCACAGCAATGGCCACCGAATACGATCGGTCGTTACCGTAATTCTGATCCAGTCTTGACAAATTACCTGGTTCGACTGGGCGTTGAGGGTCGGGGTGACGAATATCTGTCTTTTCCACAGCGTCAGCTGTTCGACAAAATTGGGATTGATGGCATGGTGTTGGAAACCGACCCGTATGGTAACTATTTATTGCAAGGGTATGAACTCGCTCCAGCTCGCGATTGGGCTCGTCTCGGGAATCTTTACCTTCAGGATGGCATTTGGAATGGAGACCGAATTTTACCCGAAGGCTACGTAGACTTTGTGAGCACGGTGGCACCGGCCTGGGCCAGTGACGGTCGACCGATTTATGGTGGTTTCTTTTGGATTAATGGTACGGAGACATTTCCTATCCCACGTGACGCGTACTACATGGCGGGTGCAGGCGGACAGAGCACCATTATTATTCCATCGCATGACCTTGTGGTTGTCCGCCAAGGGCACTACCGTGGTGCCAGTATTGGAGGGCAGGCGCTACGTCGTGCACTAGCCCTGTTAATGGAAGCGATTCCAGCTAGCTGAACGCCAAGCGCTTAGTAGTACTATCGTAGGTCGTCCACTCCTGGCGGCGGTCCCATTGGTCTGCCACCATCGCGGTACGGCTGATGACATGCTTCACAGACTTCGATGAGCGTGTTGCCTGCCTCAAAAACGCCATCGAGGTTACGGGCTTGTGCCGCGGTAAGAGCGGCTGCACCTGCATCGGACATTGCGCCGGCCAACTCCATCCAAAGGCCGTCATCCTTTTTGCGTCCGTCCATCATAAAAAGATTACCTGCTTCCGTCAGAATCACCGCAGCGTCTTCAAGTGCCTGCCAGTCCGCCTCCGTTTCGGGTTCCTGGCTTCCGATGCTGAAGATGACATCCGACGAAGGGCTGATCATGGCCCGCTGAATCTGGCTAATCGTCGCAACTGGGGTTGCTTCACGCGACTGCGCTGCACTGTTGATGATGACGATTACAAACACGCCGATAGCACTAAGTAAAAACGTACGCGTCATAATTATCGTCTCCTGCGTTGAGTCTAGAACGCTTGGACGTCTAAAAATCCAAGCGTTTCTTTGACTGCACGATTGTCGAGTTCTCGAATGCCTGTCGAGTCGAGTCGCCACTTATCCATAAATTGTTTAGGTGCTACGAGTGTCACATCGTGCTGTTCCAAATAGTTTTCAAGGTCAGGTGATGAGAAGGGCTGGGGAAGTCCGTCTTCAAACGGAGCCCATAGTCCGTCCCAGTGGATCGGGAGATAGGCCCGTGGTCGCAGAACAGGGATAATCAATTCTGCGATTGGTAGTCCGCCAGTTCCAATCCATAGGTCAACGGAGTCAAGGTGAGCGTCGGCCAGTGCGCCACGAAGGTTGTCGATTGGTGCACCGTAGTCGACACCATTCACCACGATCGGGACATGCAGGTCGACGGCACTGGCCGAGCTTTGTTGGAACCAACTGAATCGACCTTCAAGGCTATCGACGACAAAAAGGAATCCGCGTGACCCACCACCGTTGGGAAAATCTTCCGCAACGCCTGCTCGGAGCCCACCGGTTGCTGTGTCTATTTCTGGCGCCGCATTTAATTCCACAGCATTATGTTGTTCTGGATTCAGTGATGGGTCTCCGCTGTGGTTCCAGCGTACGACGAACAGATTAATGTCCTGCGTGATGGCTATTTGTTCTTTTCCTACAGCGACTTGGCACTGGGCTGGACTCACTCCTTCTGCCAGCACCTGATAGCATGTCGTTTGAGATCCAATAATGGGAGCGCCCGTTAGTTTTGACCAGGTCCCGATATCAAATGAATGGTCCCAGTGACTATGGCCGGTGAGCAACCGGGTAACGTGATTACTCCCCCCAAGTGCGTTGAGTACCCGACGGACATTGCCGACATCTGGTCGAATCGCTGTCCGCGTTTGTGCCAGACCACTTGGGCCGCCGTAGAACGTTTCTTCAGGGATACGGGTGATGTACCCGTCGGTGACGATACCAATATCTTCGATTTGGTAATGCAGGTTGGCCATCGACATCCAAGTGATTTCAACGAAGCTCGGAACGGCTGCGGTCGTTGGGGAAACCATCGCCGCGAGCGCTGCTACGGTGGCACCGGTTTGTACGACTCGGTTCATCAGTTGATGTGACCGATTATAACGGCTGACTTGAACGGAGTCGCTGAAAAAACAGGAGGAGCGATGCATGATACGTATTACCATTCCGATGATTTGAAGAAATTTGGTGACATTGGCAAGAATTGTCCTGAGTTGTCAGCGAAGTTTTTTGCGTGGTATAACGCGGTCTTTGAAGATGGGGCGTTATCCGCGCGCGAAAAGTCTTTAATTGCGTTGGCCGTTGCGCATACGGTCCAGTGTCCGTATTGCATAGAAGCCTATACGGCGGATGCTTTAGAAAAAGGGGCGGATATAGACCAAATGACTGAAACGGTGCACGTAGCATCGGCTATTCGAGGTGGTGCATCATTGGTGCACGGGATTCAGATGAGAAACCAGGCCACCCAGGTTGGTATGTGACAGGACTGGTCTTATGAAAAAAACACTGTCGACACTGGTCGCAGGCCAGCGTCGTTTGACGTCATCAAGTGATCAATTAGCCGTGTTGCGCCAGTTAACGCTCGCTCAGGATTTTGATGCGGCACTGTCAGAAGTGGGGTCGTATCCTCTCTTGCCGACGACTATTGACACTTTCCAGATTAATGTCGGCAAGTTGTGTAATCAGACGTGTCTCCATTGTCACGTTGATGCAGGACCTGATCGCCGCGAGGTGATGACGCGTGAAACGATGCAACAATGTTTGGATGCACTAAGCCAGACAACTATTGCGACTGTCGATGTGACTGGGGGTGCGCCGGAGCTAAACCCACATTTTCGGTGGCTGGTGGAGCAGTGCCGTGCCCTTGATCGGCATGTGATCGATCGCTGTAACCTCACAGTACTCGACTTGCCATCGCAGACCGGCCTTTCAGGATTTTTGGCTGTGAATCAAGTTGAGGTCGTGTGTTCGCTTCCACATTACCGTGAACTCAACACGGACAGACAACGTGGTGATGGTGTGTTTGCGAAGTCGATCAAAGGATTACAGCAGTTAAATGAGTTGGGTTATGGCGATGCCGGGTCTGGTCTACGTCTGGTGTTGGTTGCCAATCCTGTTGGGGCGTTTCTTCCCGCAGGACAGAAGTCATTAGAGGAAGAATGGAAACATGAACTGGGTCGGAGATATGGCATCCGGTTCGATGCGTTGTACACGATTACGAACATGCCGATCAGCCGGTTTCTCGACTGGTTGATCGAGTCAACGAATCTCGACCAGTATATGGAGCGTCTTGTGAGGAGCTTTAACCCGAGTACCGTTGCTGGACTGATGTGCCGAAACATACTATCCATTGGTTGGGACGGCTCGATCTATGACTGCGACTTCAATCAGATGCTCGAGCTGCCCGTGACGACGTCGGCACGTCACATTCGTGACTTCGATCTTCACGCGCTTGAGTCACGTGAGATTGCAGTTGACCGGCACTGTTTTGGATGTACAGCTGGCGCCGGTTCCAGTTGTTCCGGTGCTACGACGATCTAATCAACTACGCGATTATGACCGTGCGGGGCAATTGCGCGTTGTGTTCAAGGAACGTCTGTTTTACTTCAAGCTCCTCAGCTGTTGGCTGCACGATACCGTTTGCATCGGTTGCACGTGATGTGACGGTGTGGTCTCCAGGCGTTGCACCGTTCCACGTGTAATTGAAGAATTTCCATCCGTATTTTTCTCGCGCTGTTTCTGGATCAAGCGTCGCCGACTGCCATGGCCCATCGTCGACTTTGATTTCAACGGAATTAATGGGTGTTCCGTCATGCATGATTACGCCAAAAATATTGTGCCCACTGTCAGTGCCTGTTACACGCGCAATAAACGATTTCAGGCGCATGGTTGAAATGGCTGTTTCTTTCCATTTCATTTCACCATTGACCATTTCACCTTTTAACGTGCGGTACCAGTTGGCTTG
>Ga0310124_10002002_pt1 | contig 14129 bp, 13 predicted proteins | sample CB11b_AW_Bot5_MG_FD_203507 | JGI IMG/M metagenome (GOLD analysis project Ga0310124, IMG submission 203507) | Marine microbial communities from Western Arctic Ocean, Canada - CB11b_AW_Bot5 | ecosystem: Environmental > Aquatic > Marine > Oceanic | place: Canada: Western Arctic Ocean | collected...
TCGCGTCGCCTCCACCGCGATCCTGGCAACCAGTGCGTTCATCCTAACCAACATCCTCCACCGGCTTGGAACCGGGTACTTGAATCTGACGGCGGACGGCGGCACAGTAGCATACCCTTGAGGGGCGCTTCAACCGGATTTCGCCTTAGATTTGCACAGCCGCCTGTCCCTGCCGTCGCCATATCTTACCGCCGCATTCGCATCCGCCGCTACAGCCACTCACCGGCGGCCCGCCAACGGTTAGTTTTACGTAAACTCAGCATCCCGCGCGTCGTCGTGACGCGGCAACCGATCTGGGGCCTGCGAGTGCAGGTAACGGCCTAGGGCCCACAGGGGGAAATAGTTGCGGTACAGGTGGTAGTTGATCATGAATCCGGCGCCGAGCTCCATCCCCTGCCAGGTGGGGTCGCCAACGGCACGGTATTCACCCGCCTGATCACCTATCCCGTAACCTGGGAAGCCACATCCGGTGAACTGCGGCTCTTTCCACGTCCCGTCCGCCCTCTGGCCGGTGACGAGGAAATCGATCCCCTGCCGGACCTCCCGACTGCCGCCTTCACCGGCCGCGAGCAAGCCGACCAATGCCCATGCGGTTTGGGACGCGGTGCTGTCGCCCTGGCCTCGCAACGACGGGTCGACGTAGCTGGCGCAAGACTCGCCCCAGCCGCCGTCCGGGTTCTGGTGCTCCGTGAGCCACCGCACGGCGTGGCGCACGCGGGGCTGTAGCATGTCCTCGCCGACGGCCGCCAACGCCGGCAGCACGGCGCCGGTTCCCCAGATGTGGTTCACGCCCCATCGCCCGAACCACGATCCGTCCCGCTCCTGAGCCGCCCAGATGTAGTCGAGGCCCCGCTGCACCGGCTCGCTCTCTCGGCTCCAGCCGAGCCTGCCGAACATCTCGACCACGTGGGCGGTGACGTCGGCGCTCGGTGGGTCCAGCACTTCGCCAAAGTCGCTGAACGGTAGCTTCGCCAGGTAGCTGGACGTGTTGTCCTTGTCGAATGCTGCCCAGCCGCCGTTGGACGATTGCATGCCGATCATCCAGCGGGTAGCGCGCTCCACCGAAGCTTTCCGGTACGCTTCCTCCTCCTCCGTGGACAACCGGGCCGCATCCAGGTCCATGATGACGATGGAGCTGTCGTCGATGTCCGGGTAGGTGTCGTTCTCGAACTCGAAGGCCCACCCGCTGGGCTGCAAGCCCGGAGCGCGAACCGCCCAGTCGCCGGCGACGCCGATCTCTTCGCGAAGCAGCCAGCGCGCCGCGCGCCGCATAGACGGGTGCGATGCTGGCACGCCCGAATCTAGCATGCCCAGCATCGCGAGCGCGGTGTCCCAGACGGGCGACAGGCAGGCCTGGACGCGCAAAGCCGCGCCGTCGTCGCTGGGCTTGCTCCACGCCCGACGGAATCCATCGAGCCCCTTTGCCATGACGGGATGATCGAGCCCGTAGCCCAGATTGCTGAGTGCCATCAGCGAATACACCCACGGTGGCTGGATCCCACCCCACGAGCCGTCCGCCTCCTGGTGATCGACGATCCATCGCTCGATGCGCCGCATCGCTTTCGCGCGCATGAGTTTGCCTGGCAACCGCTCGTACCAACGCAGCAGGTGGTCACTGGCAAGGAACAGGGCCTGGTAGCTGATCGGACCCCCACCGCGTCTGGGCAGGCGAATGTCTGCGTTGGCCCGGCCATCGGGGAATAGCTCGTCCAGTGCGTGCTCAGGGGCTGCGGGCCGCGTCGGCCGCAGCGTCAGGATGACGAGCAGCGGTGCGATGGTCGCCCGGGCCCAGCTCGCGAAGCGGTAGATGTTGAATGGCGCCTTCTCGGGCAGCAGCATCAGCTCAGGGGGCATGGCCGGCGTGCCGGCCCAGACCCACTGCCCGAACAGCGCCAGCCATATCTTGGTGAATACCCTCGCCTTGGAGGGACCACCCTTGAGCAGAATGAACGCCCTCGCGCGGCGCATCATCGGCTCGTCGGGCGAGCCACCCGCGAGCTTGAGTGCGAAGTAGCACTCGATTGTGGTGCTCAGGTCCCCCGGCGCGCCGTGGTACATGTTCCACGATCCGTCCTCGGCCTGGCGGCGCCGGATGTCGTTGGCCACCCGCGCGATCCGGTCTCCCTCCGGCGATCGGAGATAGTGCGTAAGCATGACGTATTCGGCTTCCATGGTGGGGTTGGATTCCAGCTCACCCCACCAATAGCCGTCGGCATGCTGCGTGGACAAGAAATAGTCCTGGGTGCGGCGCAAGGCATGAGCGACCCGTCCGTTGAACGCCGTCCCCATGCCCGCACCGGTGGGCTTGCGGGTGGTCATGCGCCCGGCTTGCCGTGCGCGGTGGTGGGCCGCGTTGCGTAGGCGCGCTCGCCGAACCAGTCGATCGCTCTGCGGAGCGCGTCGTCGATCGAGCTCTGCGGCATGCCGAGCTCGCGCACCGCCTTCGAAGGATCGACCCACATCCGCGTCCGCGCCATGCGAGCGCCCTCCAGCGGGATGTGGGGTTCACGCCTCAGCACTCCGCCTTCCAGGACGCGATCGGCGTAGGCGGCGGCGATCGCCACGCCGTGCGGGATCTGAAGGCGCGGAGCCGGCCGGCCCGTCAGCGCCGACAATCGCTCGAGGAGCTCACGGAGCGTCAGGTTGCCTTCCACGTTTCCCAGCAGGTAGCGCTCGCCATCCACTCCACGCTCCAGGGCCAGCACATGGCCGTCCGCCACGTCTGCCACGTCCACGAAGTTGAGGCCGGTGTCCACGAAGGCAGGCAGCTTTCCCTTGAGGAAATCGATGATCAGGCTTCCCGTGGGGGTGGGTTTCGCATCTCCGGGACCGACCGGCGCCGTTGGACAGACGATAACGATTGGTGCCCCGCCCGATGCCATCCGGCGGGCGACGCGCTCCGCTTCCCATTTCGACCGCTTGTAGTCGCCCGCCATGGCCGCGGGGCCCGCGATGTCGGCTTCCGTTGCCGACCCGTCGCGCCGGAACGCCGTATTGCCGACGCTGCTTGTGAACACCACCCGGCCGGTCCCCGCCGCCACGGCCGCCTCCAGCACGTTCCGCGTGCCGGCCACGTTCACGTCGAAAATCAAGCCTGGGTCCTTCTGCCAGAAGCTGTACACCCCCGCGGTATGGATCACCGTGTCGCAATCCCGCAGCGCCGCGACGATGGACGCCCGGTCGCGCACGTCGCCCTCGATCGTTCGCAGTGAGTCGTGCCGCACGTCCAGCAAGCTGCCGGGACGCACCAGCGCCTGGACCTCGTAGCCACGCAGCAGCAGCGACCGGGCAACGTGACCGCCGATGAATCCGGTCGCACCGGTGAGGAGAACGCGGCTCACGCTCTTGCTGCTCCGGGCTCCGCTTCGCTTGCCACCAGCATCGGGACGATCGTCCGCGCTACCTGGCCGAGGGCGCGGGTCGCGGCTCGCGATCGTGAAGCGAGCCCGATCAGGTCGCGGACCGCCAGCGGCCGCCGCAGCAGGAAGCCGATCGCGTGGAGCCATTCGTTGGCTCCGCCGTCGTCTACGATCGTCTGCACCAATGCGGGCAGGCTCAGACCGACCTCGTCGAGCACGACCCGCACGAGCACCAGGCTCACGCGGGCCCGCTCAGCCTCGGCGGCGATCCATCCACCCTCGAGGTCGAGAACGCCGGCGCCTGATTCCTCGCCGTGGCTCCTCTTCTCGGCGGCACTCAGCAGCGGTGAGGCCGTGGTGAGCAGATCGCACGGTGCGGATGCGGTGGACCCCGCCGGCATCTGCGCCCGCAGAGCTTCTGCGGCGGGCGACCCGTAGCTCCTGGCCGAGCCGTCTCCCATGGAAACCCGGTCCGCAATTACCACGTCGCCGGTGCGCAATCCATCCCGCAACGCTCCCGCGAAGCCGAGCGAGAGCACGGCGCGAGGTTTGATTTCGCCGAGCAGCGCCCGCAGTTTCAGCCCGGCGGCCTCGCCGAGGCCGACGACGTCCGTGCGTACGTTCGCGGGCAGCCTCCAGTCGGAGCCCAGCTCCCGGGCGGTCGGGGCGATGATCAGGAGCTGCGTCATCCGCCTCGGCTCTTGGCGCTTCCGGCCCATTCCTCGCGGCTCCGTTTCCAGGCCTCGTACGATTGCCCTGCCGCCGCGTCGCGGCCCGTGAATCGGATGTTGGCGATCGCTGTGTAGAGCAGGGTCAGCGATGCACCGGACTTCGTCTCGAAGAGCTGCACGAACGGCTTGCGCGCCGATGCGTCCCGGTTGTACAGATAGCCCACCACCCTCGTGCCATCCATCCGGTCCACGGTGACGTCACCGCGGTAGCCGAACGCGTGCTCTACAACATCGGCCAGCGTGAGCTCGGCCCCGAGAGTGGGCTCCCAACCGTGGAGGCTAGCGTCGTCCGCCATCGCTACAACCTCCCGGTGAGCGTCGCCACCGCGGTGTCTCGGAGCCCCTTGAGCGAGCCGAACGTGGCGTTTACCGCGGTCGGCTCGTGGCCTGAGTGCACCATGCAGTCCTGGCAGTGCACGTTGCCGGAAGCTCTGCCGTACTCCTCCCACGGCGTCTCGTCCATGAGCTGCCGGAACGTTGACGCGTAACCTTCCTGAAGCAGATAGCAGGGCCGCTGCCAACCGAACATGTTGTACAGCGGATTCCCCCACGGGGTGCATTCGTAGTCCTGCTTGCCCATCAGGAATTGCAGGAACAAAGGGGATTGGTTGAACCGCCAACGTCGCTTCTTGGCCCCAAGCACCCCTGCGAACAACTTGGTGGTACGGGCACGGCCGAGGAAATGCTCCTGGTCGGGCGCCTTCTGGTAGCCGTATCCGGGCGAGATGGTCATCCCTTCGACCCCCAGGTCCATCATGGCATCGAAGAATTCGCGGACGCGCAACGGCTCGGCGTTATCGAACAGCGTCGTATTAGTGGTAACGCGGAACCCCTGCGCCACGGCGTAGCGGATCCCCTCGGCCGCCTGCTCGTACACGCCGTCGCGGCACACCGCTTCGTCGTGCTCCGGCTCCAGGCCGTCCATGTGCACACTGAAGCTGAGGTAGCGCGAAGGTGCGAACACGCCCGCTTCCAGCTTCTCCTTCAACAGGATGGCGTTGGTGCACACGTAGACGTACTTGTGGAGAGCCACCAACTCGTGGACGAGCTCCTCGATATGCGGATAGAGCAGTGGCTCGCCACCTGGGATGCTCACGATCGGTGCACCGCACTCCTCGACCGCCGCGAGGCAATCCGCGACGGGTAAGTTCCGCTTTAGGATGTGAGCGGGGTACTGGATCTTGCCGCATCCCGCGCAGGCGAGATTACAGCGCAACAGCGGCTCCAGCATGAGCACGAGCGGGTAGCGCTTCCTGCGCAGCAGCCGCTGCTTCAACACGTACGTCGCGACCGTCCACGCCTGGGCCGCTGGCACTGACATCGTTTGGACTCCTGCCGTGCTTGCATCGCGGCACGGGCGCGTTATCCGTTCGCTAGGTGTCGCTACTTGTCCCGGGTCACGAAGAACTCCGCCATCGAATTGAGCAGTACCCGCGCCTCGGTGCTGAGTCCAAGGCCAGCGGCAGTGGCGAGTGCACCCTGCGCGTGCAGCTCTGCTTGTTGCTGCACGTATGCGCTCGCGCCCAGGTCACCCAGCAGGCCTAGCACCCGTTCCACGTTGAGCCCGCTGACCTCCGCCTCGGCGTAGGCCTTGTCCAGCCAGACGCGGTCGGCTTGGGTGGCATGCTCGAACAGATACACGACCGGAAGTGATTTCTTCTTTCGCTGTATGTCCGACCCCACCGGCTTCCCTGTCGATCCTGGATCCCCCCAGACGCCGAGATAATCGTCACGGATCTGGAAGGCCAGGCCGAGCGCACGGCCAACGCCTCCGAAGGCCTGGGCCTTGGCCTGCTCACCGGTTGCCAGCAACGCCCCCAGGTACATCGCGTTCTCGATCAAGGCGCCGGTCTTTCGGCCGATCATGTCCACGTATTGCTCAGTGGTGACGTCGTCCGCCTGCTCGAAGGACACGTCCAGGTATTGGCCCTCGATCATCTCGAGGTAGCGCAGCGTGAGCTCGTTGCAGGCCTGCACGACGAGCTCGGCTGTGAAGCCACGGCTGGTGAGGGAGGCCGCCACCTGGTCGGCGATCACCCGCATCGCGTTGCCAGCGGCTAGCGCGGGAGCCACACCCGTGATGCTCCACAGCGTTGGCCGCCCCCTCCGCGTGACGTCCTGGTCCTGTATGTCGTCGTGGATCAGCGAGAAGTTATGGACCAGCTCCAGCGCCGCGGCCGCGGGCAGCGCCTTCTGCCAATCCCCTCCCGCGAGATCGCATGCTGCCAGACACAGGACGGGGCGCAGCGCCTTCCCGGTCGACTCAGAGACGGGCTTGCCGTTGGCGTCTTCCCAGCCGAGGTGATAACGCAGGAGGCCGAAGAACCCAGACTCCGAGTCCGCGATCGCGTCGCGCAGGTGAAGCTGGACGTCAGCCAGATAACGCCGTTGCAGCGCGGCGACCTCTCGTTCCGCCGTCGCTAGCAAATCCGCCCTCCGTAGGTGACTCTTTGGTAGCGCTGCTTGCCCGCTTCCACGGCGCCGTGGCCAGGTGGAAAGGGCCATTGGGGCGAGCCTACCGCCGCCTCTGTGGAGTGTCAAGAACATCTGCGAGACCGCCAGAGCGTGATGGGCGACGCCGGCACTGCCGGATGCTAATCTAACGGCCATGTTTGAGATTCAGCAACTGGTGGATTCTTGCCGTGCGGCGCTCGGTGAGCACAGCCCCGCTGTGGCCGTGCGAGATGTGGTTCGCGAGGCGATCTCCGACCCGGTGGCCGTGCAAGCCATATTCGGAGAGCCAGCCAGGGCCGAGGTAGCAACGCTGCATCATGCTCCGGATCTCACCGTACTGCACATCGTCTGGGGGCCGGGCATGGCGATCTACCCCCACGACCATCGCATGTGGGCGGTGATCGGCGTCTTCGGCGGGCAGGAGGACAACACATTCTTCAAGCGATCCGCCTCCGGGCTCGACCGTGCCGGAGTGAAGAAGCTCGGCGAGTGTGACGCGGTCGTCCTGGGTGCCGAGGTGATCCATGCCGTGGCCAACCCCAGCGAGCGCCGGTTCACCTCGGCCATCCACGTCTACGGAGGCGATTTTTTCGCGCAGTCCCGCAGCGAGTGGGACCCGCAGACGCTTACCGAGAGGCCATACCAAGTGGAGCAGCTGCGCGCGCTCTTCGCCGAGGTCAACGAGCGAATAAAGGCCGAGCGAGGAAGGTAGACCTCGCACTCATCCGGTGCTGCGGCCGATCTCCTCGATTAGCTCCGCCGTGTGCATAATCCCCAGCCGGAAGTAGTCCCGCCGTATGTTCTCGTTCGGCGCGTGGATCCGATTGCCGGGATAGTCGATACCGCACGAGGCCACGGGAACCCCCAGTATGTCCTGCACCGGATGCTGCGGACCCGTGCCCGGCATGCTCGGCATGATGTAGGGCTCGCTCCCGTACACCGTGCGCGCTGAGTCGGTGACCAGCTTCACGAACGGGTCGTCGATCGACGTCCGCGCCGGATGCTCGGAGCTGTGGACGCTCACCTTTACGTCGCTGAACCCGTGCTCGTCCAGGTGCGCGCGCAGGCTTGCTAGTATCTCGTCGGGATCCTGGTTCGGCACCAGGCGGAAATCGAGCTTCACCCGAGCGGACGCCGGGAGGATGGTCTTGGCACCCACCCCGGTATACCCGCCGCCGAAGCCCGCGATGTTGCACGTCGGGTCCATGATGAGCCTGCGCCGGAACTCGTATCCCGTGGCTTCCCCGAGGGCCATCTCCACGCCCAGGTTGTGCAGGAACTCTCGGGAGGTGTCCGGCAGCGCCTCGATGGCGGCCGCCTCCTGCTCCAGCGCCGGGCGCACGCGGTCATAGAATCCGCGGAGCTTCACGTGCTCGGAGGAGTCCTTCAGCGTGTTGAGCGCCCACACGAGCCGCCACGCGGGATTGGGCACCACGGGCGCGTAGGACGAGTGTGAGTCCGTGGTCGCAGACGCGCATTCGAGCTCCACGTAGAGCAACCCCTTCACACCCAACATCACCATGGGACGGCCGTCCCAGTTGACGCCGCCACCCTCCCAGATGCACGCATCGGCGCGCAGCCTATCGGCGTTGGCGCGAACGAAATCCTCGAAGCCAAGAGAGCCGATCTCTTCGGCTCCCTCCATGCACCACTTGATGCGTAGGGGCAGATCGCCCCTGGTCGCTCGCAGCGCCTTGATTGCGGCGAGGCGGGCCACGATCGGCCCCTTGTCGTCGGAGATACCCCTGCCGTAGATGTACCCGTCGCGCTCGCTCGGCTCGAAGGGTGGCGTCTCCCATTCGTCCAGTGGGTCGGGCGGCTGCACGTCGTAGTGGTTGTAGAAAAGCAGCGTGCGGTCGGACTTGCCGCCCGCCTCGGCGATGATGCCGGGGTAGTCGGGGTCGCCCGTGGGCACGATGTCCGCATCGAAGCCGGCGTCGGTGAGCAGCCCGGCCACCATCTCCGCGCACTCGCGCACGCCCGCTCGCTGGGCACTCACGCTGGGCTGCGCGGCGAGCCGCTTCAGGTCGTCGATGGTCTCTTCCAGGTGGGCGTCGATGTGGGCCTGCGTCGCATCGTCCAACGGATCGTCTCCCATGCAGTGGTGTGAGTTTGCCTCGGCGGCTTGAGCCTATTCTGAGTGGCCACGACCCCGACGGAAGGCTGGACGTCTAGCCGCCGGCCTTGTCCTTACGCCGCCGTTCGGCTCGCGTGGGCGGTACCTCGACCGGCCACACCGACTCCGCCTCGCACTCGTCGTCGGGGCCTAGGGTACGCAGGTCGGTCAGGAAGAGCTCGCGCGCTGGCTGCTCGGTGGCCTTCACCTTGTGATCGTGCATCCAGCCGTGCACCGCTCGATGCGCTTCCGGCATGTTGTTGTGCGGGCCCTTATAAATCGTGGTGGCGGCCTTCAGCTCTGGGAGCACACCCGCGTGCACCCGGTCGTTGCCCTCCACCTCCACGTCCACCGGATAGCCCACCTCCACGTCCACGACGATGCTGCCAACCTCGTAGTAGATACCGAAGCCCGCGCCCGTCGGCCTGATGCCCTGCGACTCCAGATAGTCGGCCGTTTCGTTCAGGAGCTGGGTGACCTTCGCGGTCACCTTATTAAGGGTCGTTTTCGCGCGGACCGCGGCCATCTTCTGCTCTTTGAACTCTTTGATGGTGATGTCGTAGGCCATGGGTGCTCTCCTCTGGTAAGACTCCCTGTTTTGCGCAGTTCTGCGCAGCCGCTGTTAGCCGCCGCCTGAGGGGCCTTCGACGACGCCGGGCGCGGTCATGCGTGCTGGGTCGAGCAGCACGTCGAGCTCCGCGTCGCTGAGGCCCGCCTCAGTCTTGGCCAGCTCGCGGATGGTGACACCCTTCGCGGCGGCTGCCTTGGCGATTGCCGCGGCCTTGTCGTAGCCGATCGCCGGCGTCAGGCCGGTGGCCATCATCAGACCCTGCTCCACCATGTCGGGGCCGCGCGAGGTCGCCGTGATGCCGCGCAGACATTGCTCCTCGAAGTTCTTGGCCGCAGACGCCAGCAGCGTGATCGACTGGTGCAGGTTGTAGGCCGCAACCGGCCAGTAGGTGTTGAGCTCCAGGTAGCCGCCCTGCGCTGCCGCGGCGACCGCGGCGTCGTTCCCGATCACCTGGCATACCACCTGCACGACGGATTCGGGGATGACCGGGTTCACCTTGCCGGGCATGATCGACGATCCCGGTTGTACCGTCGGCAGGTCGAGCTCGCCCAGGCCGGCACGTGGCCCGGAGGCGAGCCAGCGCAGGTCGTTCGCTATCTTCTGGAACGAGACGGCGGCGCCGCGGACCGCGCCGCTCGCGGCGAGCATCGCGTCCTGGGTGTTCTGCGCCTGGAAGTGATGCTCCGTCTCTCGCACGGGCAGGCCGAGCTCGCCGGCAAGGATCGCGCACACTCTGGCGGCGAACTCCTCGTGGGCGTTGATGCCGGTGCCGACGGCCGTGCCGCCAAGCGCGACCTCGGAAAGGGCGGCGACCTGCGGCTCCAGGCGCTTCTTGGCTAGCTCCATCTGGCTCGCATAGCCCTGGAACTCCTGGCCGAGCCTAATCGGGGTGGCGTCTTGGAGGTGGGTCCTACCGGTTTTGATGATGCCCCAGAACTCCTCGGCCTTGGCCTGGAGCGTCGCACGTGCCTGCTCGATGGCCGGGAGCAGCTGGATTTGGATCGCGTGCGCCGCGGTGAGCTGGCTGGCGCTGGGGATCACGTCGTTGGACGACTGGGCCATGTTCACGTGGTCGTTGGGGTGTACGCCGGAGCCCTCCGCGATCTCTCGCGCCCGGCGGGCGATCACCTCGTTGGCATTGGTGTTCGTCGACGTGCCCGAGCCGGTCTGGAACAGGTCCACGACGAACTGCTCATCCCACTTGCCGTCCACCACCTCGGTGGCCGCCTGGCCGATCGCGTCGGCGATGGCGCCGTCGAGCAGGCTGAGGTCCGCGTTGGCGCGGGCGGCCGCGCGCTTAATCATCCCAAGCATATGCAGGAAGTCGGCAGGGTAGCGCAGGGGACTGATGGGGAAGTTGAGTACCGCACGCTGCGTCGAAGCGCCCCAATAGGCCCCCGTGGGAACCTCCATCTCCCCCATGGTGTCCTTCTCGATGCGTGTTCCCTGCTCCGTCATTGCTCACGTCTCCAAGTTCTGTTTGACCACCCACCGCCAGGGCAGGCAGCCATGTTATCGCCAGGTCATGGGAAGTACTAGAGCGCCTGCCGCTGGGAGGAATCGGGCGCTAGGACCAAGTCTCGCAAGGCGGCAGGTGAACCCGATTCAGGGCCACGAGAGCCCTATGCTAAAATCGCGGCCATTCTACGCGGCGCCGACGCCATGACTATGGGTTATGCCTGACCGAAGCCCGCTCTTGCAGGCCATCAACGCGCTACTGATCTCCGCCGCTGTTCTGGCGGTGACTCTTCTCGCCGCCTGGCTGGCAAACCGGGTCGACGATACCCTTGGGCACGGACCGCTGCCCAGCGGGCTCCCGCCCTTCAACGCTTTCCTGCTCACCCTCATCTCAGGGGGCCTGGCGTTCCTTGCAGGTGGCGTGATGCTCTTGGGTGTGAGGCAAGCCAAGTACGTCAGCCGGCAGTTCGCCTGGCTCGTATACGTGATCGTCGCCCTGCCGCTACTCGCGCTGATGTTCGTGCCCCTGCAACGATTCGGCGCCGACCCCTTCATGTCGTTCCCCGCATTCCTCGTCGGGGTGCCGGGACGCATGGTCATGGCGGCCTCGCTGGGGGCGCTGTTCATCGGCTCGCTGAACCTCCGGCGCGTGGTGCCGGGCATCGTCCAAGAGTCGTTTCGATCGACCCCTCGCGTTTCCTCGACCGGCGTGCGCGGCCTTCCCGGGCGGTTCACGCCGAACGGATGGCGGGCCATAGCGTTCATGCAGGAGGAGGCGCAGCGTTTCGAGCACGGCTACATGGGAACCGAGCACCTGCTGCTCGGCTTGCTCAGGGACGTTCGATCGCAAGCCTCGCGCGTGCTAGTGAACCTGGGCGCTGAGCCGTCCGGCTTGAAGTCGCAGCTCGAGGGCATCATCGGCCGGCGCGGCTCGCTCTACACCGGCGGCACCGGCATGACCCGCCGATGCCAGCGCGTGGTCGAGTCCGCGGCGCGTATCGCCCGCACGTCGGGTCAGCGCACCGTCGGCACCGGCCATCTGCTGCACGCGCTGGTCGAGCAGCCCGAGGACGTAGCCGGTCAGCTGCTCGAGGGATCCGGGATCACGGCCGACCGGGTCGCGGCGGAGCTGCGGCACATGGGTCCCGAGGGCGAATAGCGGAGCACCGGCCCTGCTATTGTATAGGCGAGGGCCCGTAGCTCAGTGGTTAGAGCGGACGGCTCATAACCGTTTGGTCGCAGGTTCAATTCCTGCCGGGCCCACCACCCAGTCAACGGCGATGGTCTTTTTGATCATCAGCGTCTCGATGAGCGTGGTCTCCAGATCGACTCCGTCGTGGAATCCCTGTATTAGCAAGTAACCTACGGATACTGAGCGAGCATCGCCATGAGCCAGATCCCCGTGGCAGCGGCTGCGGTTAACGAGCAGACCAGCGCGAACGGTGCCGCGATCGAGTTCGTGGGCCTCACCAAGCGTTACACCGGCGACCACCTCGCCCTGGACTCCCTCACGCTGAGCGTGCCGCAGAGCTCCGTGTTCGGCTATCTGGGGCCGAACGGAGCCGGCAAGACCACCACCATCAGACTCATGCTCGACCTGCTCCGGCCCACTTCGGGCAGCGTCAGCGTGTTCGGCGTCGACTGCAACGCCGACGGCCCCGCCATCCGCGGTCGCATCGGGTACCTGCCGGGCGACCTGAACCTCTACCCGTCGTTCACCGGCGAGAGCATGCTGCGTTTCTTCGGCGCGTTGCGGGAGAACCACATCCGGTGGGACTACGTTCGCGACCTCTGCGGCCGGCTGGATATCGAGCTTGATCGCCCCACTCGCGAGCTCTCGCATGGGAACAAGCAGAAGGTGGGCATCGTGCTCGCGCTCATGGCCGAGCCCGACCTCATAATCCTCGACGAGCCCACCAACGGCCTCGATCCACTGGCCCAGCACCACGTCATGGAGATACTCCGCGAGGTCAGCGCCCGGGGCTCGACCGTTTTCTTCTCCTCCCACAACCTGTCCGAGGTCGAGGGCATCTGTGACCAGGTTGCCATCATCCGGCGCGGCAGACTCGTTGCCGTCGAGCGGGTCGAGGAGCTCACCTCGCGCACCATAACTAGGGTGCGCATGACCTTCGCGGCCGCACCCGCCGCCGATGCGTTCGCCGGAGTGGGCGAAGCGCGGGAGATCCGTCGCAGCGACGGCGGCAGGCTGATCGAGCTCGAGATCGCGGGGGAAGTGGACGGCGCGATCAAGGCGGCGGCGCGCCACCATATGGTCTCGATCGAGACGGAGCGCCCGTCTCTCGAAGACACGTTCCTGGCCATGTACGAGGAGGGCCCATCGGCTGAAGAGGGTGAAGATGCTTGACCCGCTGTTCAAGAAGTCACTCACCGACCTGCGTGGACAGGTGCTCGGCTGGGGCATCGGCATCGGCTTCATGCTTGCGCTCACCGTAGCGCTGTACCCGAGCATCTCGGTGGCGTACGCCGACGTGATGGATCAGATGCCGGAAGGCCTGATGGCGTTCCTCGGTGACGACATCTCATTGGATCGGCTCGAGGGGTACATCAGCGTGGAGTTCTTCAGCTATGCACCAGTGATCGTCGCCATCTTCGCCATCCTCGCCGGCACGTCGTCCCTGACCGGCGAGGTGACCGAGGGCACCATGGACCTGCTGCTCGCGCAGCCGTTGAGCCGCGTTCGTGCTGCCACGATGAAGCTCGCGGCGCTGGTCGCTGCCAACGTCGCTATGCTGGCGATCATGGCGGTTGGCCTGTGGGTGCCGCTCGCGTTCATCGACGTGGACGCTGCGCACCTGCGCATCGTCCACGCGTTCGTGCTGCTGATCCCGTTCATGGTCGCGGTGGCGTTCGCTTCGTCGCTATTGGCACAGCTCCTGGGCAGCCGCATGTTTGCGGGCACCATGGTCGCCGTCGTGCTGGTCGCCTCCTACATCCTCGAGGCGCTGGGGAACCTCAACAGTACGATCGGAGCGGGGCGCCCGTTGTACGTCACGGCCTATTACCAGGGCCGCCAGGCGCTGGTGTCGGAGATCGAATGGAGCTACCTGGTCACCCTGGTGCTGGCGGTGCCCGTGCTGGCGGCGATCACGGTCGTCGTGTTCGATCGCAGGGACGTCGGCGCCAACGGCCTGGTGCGGCTACCCCGCCTGTGGCCGAAGCGCTCCACGAGCGCCCTCTCCTGACGCAAGGCCGTCTCACTTGACACGTCAACTGTGGTGATGACAATGCCTCCACGCAACTTGGCGAGAACGAGAAGAGGGGGCAAACGATGACCGACGTTTCCGTTTACACGCAGGACCGCTTTCCCGTGACCCGGGGTGGCGCTTACGCCTACGACCAGTGGCTTGAAACGTTGGACGTGCCCGTGCACCGTGGGTACTTCATCGAGGATCTGCGTGAGGTCGAGGTGGCGCCGTGGC
>Ga0310124_10002004_pt1 | contig 14125 bp, 7 predicted proteins | sample CB11b_AW_Bot5_MG_FD_203507 | JGI IMG/M metagenome (GOLD analysis project Ga0310124, IMG submission 203507) | Marine microbial communities from Western Arctic Ocean, Canada - CB11b_AW_Bot5 | ecosystem: Environmental > Aquatic > Marine > Oceanic | place: Canada: Western Arctic Ocean | collected...
TCCCCGATACGCTCATAATGCTGCCGCGCCTTACGCAGGAAATACTGTGATTCGTCATCGCCGCCGCGGCGATTCAATAGCCCGCCTTCGGATACGTACCCGGTCACACCGAACACCGCGAGCACGGCAAACTGACATGAAATCGAGATTTTCATTCACTCTTTCAACCTGATGCGAAGGGGAAGTCAAAGCCGTGAACTATAGTATAGTACACGTTTCTCTACGTGCCGAAATTTACACGATTCAGGGAGTACGAATGGCAGGCGGAAAATATTCGATGACACCAGTGGACGTACCGGCAGTCGACACACAATACCGGACGATCCGGACACCGCTGCCGGTGCCGGAATCCTTGCCGATCTTCGAGGACCTGATGCGGTACGAGCCCGTTTCCATGCAGGGCCAGCCGCCGGTAGTCTGGGACAATGCCAGCGATTTTCAGGTACACGACGCCTGGGGCAACACCTGGCTCGACTGGTCCTCCGGCGTACTGATTACCAACAGCGGCCATGGGCACCCCGAGATGATCGAGGCCATCCGGCAAATGATCGACAAACCCCTGCTGGCGACCTACTGCTTTCCCCACGAGGGCCGCGCCCGCCTGGCGAAGATGCTCGCCGAGCGTGCGCCTGCCGGCCTCGACAAGGTGTTCCTCATCTCCACCGGCTCCGAGGCGACGGAAAATTGCATCAAGCTGGCAAAAACCTGGGGCCGTGAACAGGTCGGCCCACAGAAAAACGTTTTTATCACCTTCGTCAACACCTTCCACGGCCGTACGATGGGCGCACAGACAGCAGGGGGCATGGCCGCCGGCAAGACCTGGATCGGCGACCTCGACCCGAGCTTTGTGCAGGTGCCGTTTCCTGATGGCTTCAAGAACGAAAATACAGATTTCAGCCTGTTCGAGTCGACTCTGGCAGACGCAGGTATCGCCGCCGCAGAGGTCGCCGGTGTCATGTCCGAAACCTACCAGGGCGTCGGCCCTGATTTCATGCCGACCGAGTACGCGCAGCAGCTCAGAAAATGGTGCGACGATTGCGGTGCACTGCTGATTTTCGACGAAGTCCAGTCAGGCTTCGGCCGCACAGGCACGTATTGGGGCTTCGAACACTACGGCATCACACCCGATCTCATCGCATGCGGCAAAGGCATTTCCGGCGCCCTGCCCTTGTCCGCGGTGATTGGCCGCGGCGACGTCATGGATTTGTACAGCCCCGGCTCGATGACTTCAACGCATTCGGCAAGCCCGGTAGCAGTCGCCAGTGCCATTGCCAACCTCGAAGTAATCGACAAGCAGAACCTGGTACAAAATGCCGCAACTCTGGGCCAGGTGCTGGCCGCCGGACTCGATGAAATCCAGCAGACCTGCCCGCAACGGCTTGGCTGCGCCCGGGCCCGCGGCATGGTCGGCGGTATTCAGATCGTCAAGCCCGGCACGCGAACGCCTGATCCGGACACAGCTTTCCTGATCAACGAAAGCTGTTTCCACAAAGGCCTGCTGATGTTCGCACCGGTCGGCATTGGCGGCGAATGCATCAAAATCAGCCCACCGCTGACAACGCCCAGGTCGGCGCTCGACGAGGGGCTCGAGGTGCTGGCCGAAGTCTGTGCCGAAGTCCTGGACTGAATTTTCCCGACGAAACTTTGCCTATAATCCAGCATGATGATGGTAGCCAGCGTGCGTCCCCTGTGCCTGACGCCATGGAACCAAACCTCACACCCGGCAATCCAAAACAGTTCCGGGCTGACGCCCGCCCGGCCTTGACGCAATGACAAAACCGCGCTGCAAAACGTCCCGCTGCTGCCTGCTGCTGATCGGACTGGTGATCGCCTCTGTCGCGGCAGCCGCCGACCTGGTAAAAGTCGACCGCGTGCGCCGCGCCCCCGGCAATCTCAATTTCGCTGCCAGATGGCTGGACGGCGACGGCCTGACACTGCAGCTCGACGGCGGCAAAGGCACGGCAGTGAAAGTCCAATTGCGGCGTGAAGATCCCACTGCCGTGATCCAGACAGAAGATCACGACAAGATCCATACTGCGCAGTTCGACATCGCCGGCATGCCGACGGACGAGCGCGACGTCGACATTGTCCTGAAGGTGCGACCGGCGTACTGGAGCATCTACGCCGATAACCGCCGCATCGCATTGCTGCCCGTCGCGCTGCCCCTGCCGTTCACCGTGTTGCTGCCGACCAGTCAACTGCCGGAGGACAAAAAAGAGCCGTACTTCCAGAAAACCGGCCGCGTCGAAGTCCATGCCGATTTCATGAACGCTCTCATCCGCGAATGGGACATCGTCGACACCGGAAAATTCGTCGGTGAACTCGTCGGGATCAACGGTGACAGCGCCGTGCTGGAGGGCATCGATACCGCCGGCAAGATCAGGCCGAAAATCACTTCGTTGTCAGCCGACGACCAAGCCTGTATTGCCAACTACCGCCGGACAAAAGGCACCAATCTCGGACCGTTCGGGCGGGTATCCGGCACCTGGGCGTTACGCTCCGTACGTGACCGGGTGCTGGCGGCAGGTGATGACAAGCGCGCCGAAGACTATCCGCCACAGGAGAAACTCAGCGCCAATTTCTACAGTCTCGCCGGCAAGGGAGTCAACGCTGTGGTCATCGACGGCGAAGACTTCCACGACGACTACGCAGTCAGTGCCGCCGTCGAATTCGTGCCGGGGACAGAAAGTGGCTTGGTCTTCCACTATCAGGGACCGGACGAATACTACGCTTTCACAATGTCGACGCCGACCCGCGCCAGCGACGAGACAATCCTCACGCTGTGGCGCCGGCAAGGCAGCGACGAGCGCCAGCGGCTCTACGCCGTCGCTATGGACCTTACGCCAAACCAATGGGTTATGCCGAGAGTCGAAGCCCGACAGGATCGCATTGTTTGCTACCTGGACCGAGTCAAGATCATTGACCTGCCGCACCTCCTGCCAGCGGGCGGACGCTACGGACTGTTTGCCAACGCCCCCACCGAAGTGCGATTCGATGACTTCGAGGTCCATACCCTCGGCGAGGTCGATCTGCGCAAGGCCCGTGACATTCGCTTTTATACCGTCCTCGAGCATGGCGACTTTTTCCCGCAACCCCGCAAAAATATCAAAGGTCCAGGCGAACTGTCCCCAGCCATTTCGCGCAATCCCCAGTGGCTGGTGCTGGGTGGCACAGTGGACCGTCCGCATGTCTTCAGCGCCAACTTCAAGTCAATCATGGGCGGCGACAGCATCGGGTTGCTGGCCGGCTACACCGACGGCAACGCCCCGCACTATCGTTTCACCTATGAGCAGGCTGCAAACGCCGAAATCTTCGGGGTCTACGAGGTGATTGACGATGTCGCCAAGCCGTTGCAAGTCTGGCAGAAATCACTGAAGCCCATCGAAAAAGACGGCAAGCCGCCGATGGTCAACCTTATGGTCGACGCCAGCGACGGCCGCGAAGTGCGTTTTTATCGCGACGGCGACCTCGCACTGGTCCATCAACATGACCGCCGCCTGGATGGCGCTTCCGGGGTATTTGTCGGCCCGAACACACGAACCCTCGTCTCCGGCATGCAATACGTGTTCGAGCGGCAACTGTACCGCAACCACTTTGAGAAGAACCGTCGGTTCGCGGACGACCCCTACATGCGCCACTGGTCGTCGCCGGAAGGCGACTGGATCATCGATCCGAAAGGCAATACGGCCTGGCACAAAAGCGATTTCTTCGGCCGCTTCGAGGTTACCTTGCCGGTCGTCGCGGCTGGGAAATTGTTCATGGGGATTCTGGAAGATCGCGAAGTCGGGCCCTTGGTACTCGAACTGGAGGGCGGCAATATCCGGCTGATCCGCCCGGGTGACCGCGAGCTGCTCGACATCGAGCTCGGCGTCGGCAAGATCGATGCGGTTCCGCTGATGCCGCAGGAACGCAAGGAACAGATGCCGCCGCTCATCACGATGCACTATGAGGGCTACACGGCATGGGTCACATTTAACAACACGATCGTCTGCCGCGCCCAGCTCGATCGGCCGTTGAAGGGGAGACGCATGCGTCTGGAAGGCTACGCCAACAAGGACCTGACCGACAGCCGAGTCTACCGCTACCGGGTGACCGACTACATGTTCAACCGCGCCCCGAGCGACTGGCTGGTCAATGGCGGCAACTGGCAAGTAACCAACCGGTTCCAGTGCAACCCGACATGGTCGCATATGAACGGCCAAGCCGCCGACAGCTTCGGCGCCATGTGGACAAAATTCCGCTACGGCGGCGACTTCTGCGTCGAGGTTTACGCCGGGGTGCGCGAGGGTTTTTACAGTCGTTGCGGCGACATCAACATCACGATGTTGAGCAACACCGTCTCGACGAGTCGCGGCTATACCGTCACCTGCACCGGTTGGGATTTCGATCACTCCCAACTCTACAGCAAACTGTTTCGAAATGGCGAGGAATTTGCACGCTCGGAAAAATATCTGGTTCCCCGCACCCGCGACGGTCTGCGGCAATTGAACCCCGATCCCCGGATCAAGCACGACCGTGGCGTCCACGGTGCCTGGTACTATCTCAAGCTGCGGCGTATCGGCAACAAACTTGAGTTGTGGTTTGACAACGAGTTGGTATTCGAGCAGGCAGACGCCGAGCCGCTCGACGAAGGCATGATGGGGCTGTGGACTTTTCTCAATTCCATCGTCGTCGCCCGAGTTAAGATCGCCGCCGAAGATATCCGTCCGATGCCCCGGCACTTCCGCAAATACAACGCTCCGATCGTGCCGAAATCGGCAATGGGCCTCAGCCGCGAAAACCAGTACGGGAAGCTCAAGGAAGGTGACCATCCGGCCATGTCCATGCTGCCGCGTCTCTGGACGGTGAAAGATCCGGTGGCCTTCGGCGAGATTGCCTGGTTCACGCGCAAGTGGGATGGGCCGTATTTCGTCTTCACCAATCGCCTCGGCGCCGGGGCCATGCATGCCCGACCAGACCTGCCCCTGGACCCCCTCGCGGAGTTCGCCGGCTGGTCATTCCTCATAAAGCGTACCGATGACGCCGAGTTCAATTTCCACTACTCGATCGGCCGTCGAAACGCGATCGGAGAGTTCGTACCTGAAAAGCGATTTTTTCACCGCATCAGCGGCACCGGCTTCGGCAAGGGTCCGACCACTATGTACGGCGAGACAGCGGTGTCCGGCACCAAAAGGCGTCGCAGCAACTGGCACGAGCGTGGTCGCTGGACTGAGGTTTTCGTCTGGCTGCCTGTCGATGAGATTCGATCGAGCCTCGATCAGGAAAATATGATGGTGCGCCTCGACGGCTTCGGCAATCTACAACCGAGCTTCGTACTGCAGGGACTCAGCGGCAACCAACCTGGCGCCGCCTATGCTGTAGCCCAGCTCACACCTATTCGTTATCGCAAGCCGAGATTGACTGAAGCTGAATCCGCAGCAGATTCATCGGCTGCCAGGAAAACCTCGTACGTTTTGCTGCGCCAGGCTCACGGCACTACACTCGCACGCAGTAGCGACATTTCGGAAATCAACTCTGCTATCGACCGACTCGACAGCAAGGGGCTGACCACTGCCTGGCTGCGAACAGTCACCCCCGGTGCCGCCGTCACGACACTGCGACTGTCATGGATCAATGAGCCGGAGCAAATGGACATCGACTGCTCCTGGGACAAAAACGTCGCTGGTCGAATTCGCATACAACACACCGCAGAGTATCGCAATCGCCGATTCAGTGGCATGAACGTGCAAGCCAACGGCGTCCGGCTCGATGTCATTCCTGCCGGCTTTGGCGCCTACACCGCTATGCTGCCGCGCCTCGACAAGCTGCTGGCAGACACTGGAGACATCGTCGTTGAAATCAGCTTCTTGCCAAGCGTCCACGGCGGCGCCTCGCAGTCGAACACGAGAGTCCTCAAATGGGCTGATGCCGAAACTCCAACACGGCCGGTCCTGCTCGGCGTCAAGGGGCTGACCGAGCTGCTGGAAACGTTCGAGTCCAATGCGCCCAAAGGCACGCCCCAGGCACAGACGCGCCTGATTTACGGCAACTCGATACAGGACACATTCATGCAATGCTACAACTCGAATCCGGATCACCGGCTTGCCTTTGATTTGGAGGCTCCGTTCAGCCTTGCCAGGTATCCGATCATGCAATTTCGGTATCGTGCCGATGCCATGACCAACATCACTTTACGCCTGCAGGAAAAATCTGATATCCGACTTGGCGAGAACAATTACGAAAGAGCCGTCAAGGTACGTTACGCCACACCACTCGACCGAAGCGGCCACTGGAAAGTCTGGATGGGAATGGCTGCTGACGGGCTGCGGGATCGAGCCTATCTGAAAACGCATTTCTTTCCAGAAACCCTTCGTTTTCGATCGATGCATAAGACCAATCAGACTGGGCGCTTCAGCGACTGGAATATTGACGATATCGTCTTCGGCCCCGCCGTCGCATCGCCCGCTGCCCTGGCATTCACGCCACAATACTTCGATTTTGTCGGCATCGACAGGGTCTACGTCGCAGTGCTCCCGAGCAAGGCACCTTATGACCAGCTCGACGATGAGCGGCGACAGGCCATCGAATGGTCCGAGATCACGAACTACGAATTGCACACACCGCAGTTCCAGCACTTCAACGGCATCGGGCATCTGCTCCTGAAAGCCGTCAATGTGCACGGCCGCCAATCAAGTGTCACCGATGTTCCGTTCATACTGGACAACACACCAATCACCTCGAGCAAAATAAAAATCGAACCGTCAGATAACCCTGCCGGTAACGGCACCGTGCTGCGCATCACCTTGACGACTGCGGGCGGCGCACCCCTGGCGCTGGAGGAGCTGCGCTTTCGCGTCGATGGCAAAGCAATCGAAATCGAACCGTACCTCAGCGAATTCATCCATCAAAGCAACAAGGAAATACTGCAGCTGAATTACCCGTACATCCTGCGACGCCAACTCAACCAGGCAGCGGCCGGCTCCACGCTCACCTTTACGATCGACAACATCGAGGACGGAGCTGGCAACCAGATGGCAGCCCGCGATTACACAATCCCGATCAATTACGCCAATGACAAAACAGGCCCGGCATGGCTGCCGGCGCAGATGCCCGACAATCTGTTCTGGCGCTGTGAGTGGGAAGGGCGCAGCACGCTCGAACCGACCTTTGAAGGCACCAAGGGCAATGTTATCGACATGGTCCACAAGCCGGGCGAAGCGCCGTATCTCATGACCCGCAGCCACGGCAAAAACGGAAACATCTGGCAAGTACTCCGCTGGGATGTCAATGCACATCCGTACCTGGCGCTGCGCATGCGGCAACCGCAACTGCAGGAAGGCGGCGACTTCTCGGTGCGCCTGCGATTGTCGACCACCGGTGAACACGTGGTGATCCCGGTCAGCGGCAACACTGAGCATCCGCACGTGCTCAAACACGACACACCGATCCAGTGGACCGCCGGCGAATGGTACTCGTTGATCATCAACGTCGCAGCCGCGGTTCGGCAAGCCGCCGGCGACAAGGCCGACGACGTCCGGATCAATCAGATCGAGATCCAGCGGAACCACGAAAATAAAAACGCAGAACTGCATGTGGAGAACCTCTGCGTCCTGGCCGACTGGCCGGCAAAGGCCACCGTCCAGCTCGATGCCTACGACGCCAGCGGCATCGGCAAGCTGCACTGGCAGTTCGTCACAACCAGCGGCAAGGTTGTGCGCCAGGGACAGAGTCGGAAGCTGACGGTTCAACCAGCGCAGCTTGACCTGCCGCGTGACGTCCCCGGCTGGCTCGAGCTACGCGTCCACGACCGCGCCGGCAACAGCTCGAGGCCACTGCGTGTCCCCCTCCCCTGATTGGCTTACAGTTACTCATTGCATCCTCGACAACTCATTTTCCGCGTTGTTGCACAATGGACAGTCCGTCAGGTTCGGTTACATTGACAATGACCCCACCTATTCACTGATTCAGGAGACCTGACATGTACAAGGTACACTTTTCCATCGTCGGACAGGACAGCCCAATCAATAGCTTGTCCAAGGCCTTCCCGAACCTGCGAATTGTGAGTCTCGGCAGTTTCGATCTCGACGAAACTTCCGCCGAACAATTCGCCGCCATCCGCCCACACGACGCCGGCGAACTTAAAGCCGTCCTCGAATACCTCGCCACCGCCCCCGGCTTCGAAGGATTCGAACTGCTCGAGCACACCGACGACCAAGCGTTCCTGCGCTGGCAGGCTGCGTGTACCCCCGAAAACTTCAACTCCCGTGTCGTGCAGGAAAATCAATGCTTCAAGATCGGCATGGAAGAGCTGCAGAACGGCGAGGAGAAATGGACGGTCGCCTGCACCACGGAGGAGCAGGCGCAACGGTTGCTGGATGAACTCGGTGAACTCGGCGAACTGACCTCCAGTGAGATCAGTGAGGACAGTTGGAAACTCCTGCTGGGCAACTAGATGCACGGCCGGCAATGGGACGCAATCATTGTCGGAGCCGGACACAATGGGCTGACCTGCGCCGCCTGCCTGGCGCGCGCCGGTAAACGCGTACTAGTTCTCGAAGCCCGTGATCGGATCGGCGGCGCCTGCAGCCTCCACGAACCATGGCCGGGATACCGGGTCTCTCCCTGCGCTTACCTCTGTGGCCTGCTGCACCCGCTGATCATCGACGAACTGAACCTGCCGGCGCACGGGTTCGAATGGTTCCCGGCAGAGTCCGGAATGTTTGTTCCGTTTGACGACGGCAGCAGCATCCAGTTGTGGGAGGACGAAGACCGTTGCAGCGACGAGTTGCGTACTTTCGCGCCGGGTGATGTCGATGGTTTCCGAGCCATGTACGCACTCATGGCCAGCGTACGAGATGCTATCCGCCCGCCGGGTGCTGACGACATGTGGATCGGCTTGCCTCCGAGCCGCGACGAGTTGGCCGCACGCGTCGGCCACGATCCCGACGCCATGGGACTGCTGTTCGAGTGGTCGATGGCCGAGTATGTCGAACGCTATATCACCGACGAACGCCTGCAGTGCGCCCTGCTCGGTCAAGGCATCATCGGCACCAACGCCAGCCCGTTCACGCCGGGCACCGCCTCGATCCACTTTCATCACTCCTGCGGCCGCATGTTCGGACGGCCGGGCATGTGGGGCTATGTCAAAGGCGGCATGGGCCGGATTTCATTCATCCTGGCGGATATCGCACGGGACGCCGGCGTGGAAATCCGCACCGGCATGCCAGTAGCGCGGATCAATCCGGCCGCCGGCGTCGAACTCGCCGACGGCAAACAAATCGACGCACCAATCGTCATTTCAAACGCCGATCCAAAGGTCACCTTGTCACTCCTGGGCGATGCTGCAACCGCTGATTGGCGGGCCCAGGTGGACGCCGTCCCGATCGAAGGCTGCACCCTCAAGGTCAACGTTGCCCTGCATGAACTGCCAAGCTTCACCGCACGCCCCGGGACCGATTGTGTGCATCACCATGGCCAGATCAATACGCCATTGACGAAGGCCGAGTGGCAAGCCGGCTTCGACGCCGCACAGGCCGGACGCCTGCCGGCACGGCTGTGGACGGAGCTATACTTCCACTCCGCCCACGACAGCTCGGTCGCACCCAACGGCAAGCATCTCATGAGTATCTTTGCGCAGTATGTACCGTACACTTTCGCCGACGGCGACTGGGACACCCGCCGCGATACCGCCGGACGTCTGGCCGTCGACGCAGTGGCACGCTTCTGCAGCAACCTGCCAGAGGCCATCATCGATCTGGAGATTATGGGCCCGCCCGATATCGAACGCGAGGTCGGACTGACCGGCGGCCACATTTTCCAGGGCGAATGCCTGCCCCCGTGGATGTGGGACCAACGGCTGTCATCACGGACGCCAATGCCCGGAGTCTATCTGTGCGGTGCCGCCACCCACCCGGGAGGCAGCGTCATCGGCATCAACGGCCACAACGCCGCGACGTTTGTATTGCACGACACCTGATCGACAGCACCGTAGGCGCGCCTAAACGGTCAAGCCACCTGTTCCACAAAGAACAGAAGCGGTGCTTGTCCATCTGCGTTGCAGTGCGCGCGCGAAAAGCTACGCAACGCCGCAGATGTCCTTCAGGACATTGAACAGGCGCATAAACTCGCGAAGCGACTGTTCGTCCAGGGTGTAACCTACCGGCGGCCGAACCAGGGTGTTCGGGAAAATACCCTGCTCGTGCAGAAACAGCTTCTCGACGATTATGAACGCATCAATGTTGTGAAGCATCGCAACGAGCGTCGACAGTGGGCCTTGAATCCGCTGGGCCGTGTCCACGTCGCCTTTCTCGAGGGCCTCCCAGAGCGGCATGATCGCCCACAACATATCCGCCCCTGGCATGGTGCCACAGATACCGCGCTGATAATTGTCGACCAACGTCAGGCCACCCATGCCTTCGAAGATCGGTGCACCGCCGGTACTCTCATAGAGCTTCGAGATCGTCGCGCCGATCGGCTGCGCTTCAGGCTTGAACTTGATGCGGTTCGGGTGTTCTCGATAGAGGTCGATCTGCAACTGCAGCGGAATTGAATTGCCAAGGTAACCGCTGGCGTCCTGCATGAAGACCGGACCATCGACAACGTCAAGCAATAACTCGTAATACCGTCGCAGCGCATCCGCATCACATCCGACCAGTGTCGGCGGAATCGCAATCACACCACTCGTACCGGCATCGACGGCGGCCTGGGCATGGCGTCGCAACTGTACGAAGCTTTCGGAGCCAACACTGCTGATCACCGGCACGCGACCATCGGCGGCTTGCACGGTAGCGGCGACAAGCGCATCGCGTTCGGCATCGGTCAGGCGGAAAATTTCGCTCACCATGGCGATCACGAGACCGTGTATGCCATGGTCGATCGCAAAGTCGATTTCTGCCTTCAATACCGCTGTGTCGATGGCAAAGTCATCGGTGTACGGCACCGACAGTACGGCAAAAACCCCGCTGTAGTTATTCGAATCGGCACTCATCCGGTCCTCCTGTGCTGGCATGCAACGACCGTTGCGTCACAATGTTCAGGTTGTGACGCTAAGATATTGCCTGCGATTGAAGATCCCAGTATCCACGTGACCAAAAGTATCGAATCGCAGCGCGTAACGAGTTCGGCGGCAACCGCAAGGCACCGAGGCTGCCGGCGGCGGAACAGCGCCCCAACACGGCCACGGCCTGCCGATTTTACATGGATTTCTACGACAAAGTGAGAAACGCTGGGAACTTCTATTAAGTCTGTGTAGATTAAAAGTTTGCCCTGAAATCTGATATTCGAATTTATTACGGACCACTTTCCATGAATCGCATTACAATGCTCGCCGTGATCGCTTGTGTCGCCATGACAGGCATAGTCAGCGCCCAGACGCAACTCACCCGCGAGGCGTTTCTCATTAAAGTCCTCGCAGCCAACCAGTCTCTGCAGGTGCGACGGCTCGAAAAGAAAGTATCCACGCAACAGGTCGTTCGCGAAGAAGCCGCCTTCGACCCGGTACTGTCAATCTCGGGACAATACGAAGACAGCCTGCAACAGAATACGACCGAGGACTTCTTCCGACGTAACAATCTGGATTTGTACCAGGAAAAGAATTCGACCATGAATCTTGGCATCAGCGGGGTGCTGCACTCCGGCACCAGGTACGAAGCGGCATACTCGGTCCGGCGACTGCGCAATTCCCTGTCCGACATGCAGACCCAATACCAGGCCAACGCCAGCCTCACGATCACGCAACCACTGCTTCAGAATCGCGGCACAGATGTAACCCGAGCCCGCGTCCGACTGGCCGAACGTGATGCCGACATCGCCCATCAGGAATTGCGCAGCACAACGCTGTCGATGGTGTCAGAGGCCGAATCGCTGTACTGGGATCTGGTATTGGCACAAGACGAGATCAAGCTGCGCACAGAGTCCGTCGAAATGGCCCGCACCTTGTATGACTACCAGGAAAAGCGGCTGGAGCTCAATAAGATCGGGAACCTAGAGGTCGAACAAGCCGACGTCGGTCTGCGCATGCGCGTTGCCCAGCGCACCGTTGCTGCACAGAATCTGGCGGCAACCGTCAACCGGTTCCGCACACTGCTGTCCGAGCCCGTAACAGCCAACACCTATGTCGCCGATGACCGGCCTGAGACTGAGCAACAAAAGTTCGATCGCGACACAGTCATGCAGCAGGCACTGGAACACAATCCCGATTACTTCGTGCAAAAGATAGAGCTGGAGAAAACCAATATCCGTCTGATCGTGGCGGACAATATGCAATGGCCGCGCCTTGATCTGGTCGCAACCTACGGACAAAACGGCCTCGACAAGGAGCTTCGCGACGGTCATGATTTCCTCGTCGACGAAACAACCAACGACTGGTCAGTGCTCCTGCAGTTCCAAATGGCAATCGGCAACCGGCAGGCACACAGCGAACTTGAAGCTGCGCGGCTGCGCCAGCAGCAGGCAATCCTCAATCTCAAGCGCCTCGAGATCGAACTCGGCAATGCCGTCGATACAGTACTGGGCCGGATCGACACGACCTACCAACAAATGCAGACCCTGGCCGATGTGACGAAGCTCAACCTGCGTGTGCTCAATGACGAGCAGCAGCTCCTGGAAAACGGCAGAAGCAATTCCCGACACATCCTCGAGGCGGAAGAAGATCTGTTCGAGGCCAGGCAATCGGAGATGCGCGGTCGCATCGACTTCCAAAAAGTAATTCTGGCCCTGGCAACTATCGAAGGCACACTCCTGCAGGCACATGGTTTCCGGGTTGAGAAATGAGAAACATTGAGAAATTGATCCGTATCATTGTCATGACGCTCACGACGCTGACTGCGCACAGCGGTACCGCCGCTGCACAGGTGGGCATTGAAGGCATCACCGAACCATTCTACGACGCCATCCTCAGCGCCACCTTACCCGGTAAGATTGCAGTCATCCACTTCGAGGAAGGCGAGACGGTGCGCACCGGTGCAGTGCTGATCGAACTGCACAAGGAAAACGCCCTGCTGGAGCGGCGGCGCTACAAGCTCGTGTGGGAAGACAAGACATTACTGGAGGCGGCGCGGCGACGGGCTGACTCGGTGCAGACCAAGCTCGACATCGAGCGTCGCAAGCTAGCCTGGGAAAACAAGTCAGCACTGGAATCGGCGATCGCCACGGAGAGCCTGGCCGCAAAAGACCTCGACAGCACCCGCGAACTGTTCACCAGTACCGGCTCGATCAGCCAGGATGAAGTTGATCAGAAAGAACTGACCCACAAGACCGCGGCCGCGGATCTGCAGCAACTGCGTACGGCCGAAGCACTGGAAAAAGTGCAGTACGATATTGCCGTCGACCAACATGACTTACAGAAGGACCTGGACCGGCTCGAACTGCAGCAACTCGAGATCTCCGAGGCACGCGAGAAACTGGAATACGAACAGGCGGAAGAACAGCTGTCCATGCGCAACATCGTCTCGCCGGTCGACGGCATCGTTGAAGAGGTCTACCTGGAGGTCGGTGCCAACTGTGACCCGCGCCAGGCACTGGTGCGTATCGTCGATATCAGCCGCTTCTATTTCATCGCCAATGTCGAGCAGGAAGTAGCCGCCGATCTCGCACTGGAACAGCCGGTGCAACTCACTGTCGAGGGCAGCGGCAAGAAAGTCGAAGGCCAAGTTTCCTTCATTTCACCGGTCGTCGACCAAGCCAGTGGTCTACGGCGCATCCGGGCAATCTTCGACAACACCGACAGCGCGGTGCCGCCGGGCGTCGCCGCCACGCTGCGCACGGTCGACTGAACCTATCGCGGTGTCGCATACACCAGTCGAAAACATGGCATCACATGCTGAAATGCTAACCGACGAAAGCCTCGAGGACGCTCTGTCTTCGCTGGCGGATCTCTATCGTTACCAGGGTACACCAGCCGAATTCTGGCAAGAGTGTATCGACATCATGAGCCACATCGTCGGAGCCACCGCCGGGCAAGTGGCGCTGTGGGGTGAGACCAACGGTGAGGAATCCGGCAACTGGCGAATCGTCTGCGGCTCACCCGCCAAGGGTCATGAGAGCCAGCACCGCCTGCTTGCCGGCATCAGCCACGAACTCGCCGACACCAGTTCCAACGACGGCTTTGCCATCCGTCCGATTCCAACGAGAAAAAGTGAATTCGGCA
>Ga0310124_10002005_pt1 | contig 14123 bp, 10 predicted proteins | sample CB11b_AW_Bot5_MG_FD_203507 | JGI IMG/M metagenome (GOLD analysis project Ga0310124, IMG submission 203507) | Marine microbial communities from Western Arctic Ocean, Canada - CB11b_AW_Bot5 | ecosystem: Environmental > Aquatic > Marine > Oceanic | place: Canada: Western Arctic Ocean | collected...
CCGTCACATCGATACCTGCCGATTCAATCACGCCATCGCGAAGTCCGGCGTGCAAAGCAACAGGATCCACTATCGGGCCTCGTGCGCAGTTGATCAGGATGGCGGTCGACTTCATCTTCGCAAGCGAATCGGCGTTGATCAGATGGTGCGTCTCTTCTGTTGCCGGCGTGTGGATCGTTATGAAATCCGACTGTGTGAGCAACGTGTCCAAGTCAACCATGCGGACGCCATAAAGGTCGCCCACAGTCTGCGGCACATATGGGTCGTACGCAATAATCTGCTCCGGCCCGAAACCCTTGATCCTGGTCGCAAACGCTCGCCCGATGTTCCCGAGTCCGATGATGCCCATCGTGTTCCCGGCAATCCTGCGGACCTCGCGTCGGAAATCGTTCATCTTTGCCGGGTTGTCGCTCCAACCGCCTTCCTTCGTAAACTGACCTGTCTCCGCCAGCAATCGCGTCTGCGCAAGCAGCATCGCCATAGCGTGGTCGGCCACTTCTGTCGTGTTGGCCCCCGGCGTGTTGCAGGCCAGGATCCCAAGCTCCGTCGCTGCGGCCAGGTCGATCGAATCCACCCCGACACCCATCCGGCTGACAACCTTCAACTTCGGGCACGCCTCCAGCACTTGTCGGTCGTGTAACGGCCAGATACCGATCAGTGCGCCATCCGCGTCCTTCGTGATCTCGATCAGCTCTTCGGTAGTGTTCGCCTCGCCTTGCACCACCTCGAATCCAGCCTCGGTGAGCAGGTTGAGCGGCGCCATTGAGCGGCCTGAGATAACGACCTTAAGGGCCATGTAGAGACTCCGTATATGAAATGTCTATCGGGGGTTAATAAGTATGCTAGGTCGGCAGAGCGGCAAGTATCGCATTACCCGTAATGATTTAGGGGCGAGTCCTTGGCGATCCTATTCACTCTTGAAATACGAGAAAAGGTTGACGGGCGCCTGCGTGGATAATTAACCTTTCATAGTGAATAGCTGAGAAGGAGCCGAGTAGTTCCGGCTAATCTGCTGAGCGAGCCCCGTACGGTGTGAGGGGGCGTAGGGTCCCGGAACGAACATCTCTCCCGAGCTTCCGGCCGAAAGGCGGAGGGCGTAAATGGCCCGGCTGAGTAGACCCGGACGGCAAGTCGGCCGTTACAACGGCGACGGTTTATGGTCCCGAGCTCCCTGAAAATTTCAGGTTTCAGGGTTGTTTGACGGGATATCAGACCGGTAAAGCGTCCCGATTCAATCGGGAAATGCAGGGTGGTACCGCGGTATCTCTGTCCACAGAGCCCGTCCCTCGATTGGGATGGGTTTTTTGTATTTGGAAATATTTCAGACCACTGGGAGCCAGTAGAAGAAATGACAACGACCGACCGACCAGCCGGATCTACCGATCGTTTTGCACCCGTCGACTCACGCGTCGACTTTGTGGCGATGGAGCAAGACATACTCAAGTGGTGGGACCAGAATGACATGAACGCGCGCTACCGCGCGAAAAACGAGAACGCCGAAAAACGGTTCTCGTTCATCGACGGTCCAATCACCGCGAACAACCCGATGGGCGTCCACCACGCATGGGGCCGTGCCTACAAAGACATGTTCCTGCGCTTTCGCAACATGCAAGGCTACCGTCAACGCTTCCAGAACGGGTTCGACGGGCAAGGGCTCTGGGTTGAAGTAGAGGTCGAGAAAGACCTTGGCTTCACATCCAAGCACGACATCGAGGACTACGGAATCGGGCGTTTCGTTGAGGAGTGCAAAGCGCGCGTTGAGCGCTATGCCGGGATCATCTCGGAGCAATCAAAACGGCTTGCGATGTGGATGGATTGGGACGACTCGTATCACACGATGTCGGACGAGAACAATTACACCATCTGGAGCTTCCTGAAGCGTTGCCACGAACGGGGCTGGATCTACGAAGGCCGGGACACCATGCCCTGGTGCCCGCGCTGCGGAACGGGCCTATCGCAGCATGAAATTGTGACCGAGGGCTACCAGGAGATCACCCACAACTCCGTATATCTGAAATTCCCGCTTCTCGACCGAGAAGGCGAGAGCCTGCTGGTCTGGACCACGACACCATGGACGCTCGCCGCAAACGTGGCCGCCGCGGTTCATCCGGAGAATATGTACGTCAAGGTCAGGAACAACGACGAAATTCTGTACCTGGGTAGAGAACTACTCAAAGTATTGAACGGCGAGGTCGAAGTGTTAGAAGAGCTGCCTGGCTCCAAGTTGGCGGGGTTGCGCTACCGCGGCCCGTTCGACGAGCTTCCGGCGCAGTCCGAAGCGCGCGAGAGACACCGAGTTCTGGAGTGGACAGACGTTGGAGACGAAGAGGGCACGGGCATCGTGCACATCGCTCCCGGCGCGGGTGCGGAAGACTTCCAGCTCGGTAAAGAGCAGGAGCTGCCGATTATTGCCCCGTTGACCGAGGACGGGGACTACATAGACGGATTCGACTGGTTGTCGGGCCGGAACGTGTCCGAAGTGAACGACGATATCTTCAAACATCTGGAAGACACCGGCGTCATGTACAGCGTCGTCCCATACACGCACCGATACCCGGTGTGCTGGCGCTGCAACACGGAACTCGTGTTCCGCCTCGTCGACGAGTGGTTCATCGGCATGGACGATCTGCGTGAGCCGATGAAGGACGCGACGAGAAGTATCACGTGGGTGCCCTCATTCGGTCGCGACCGCGAGCTGGAATGGCTCGACAACATGCACGACTGGATGATTTCCAAGAAACGCTACTGGGGACTGGCGCTGCCCATCTACAAGTGCGAAAGCTGTGGAGTGGTGGATGTGATGGGCTCCGAAACGGAGCTAAAAGAGCGCGCCGTTGAGGGCTGGGATCAGTTCGAAGGCCATTCGCCGCATCGGCCGTGGATCGACGCCGTCAAGATTGCATGTTCCGGCTGTGGCGAGACCGTCTCGCGCATCCCGGACGTTGGCAACCCGTGGCTTGATGCCGGAATCGTGTCGTTTTCGACGCTCAAGTATCGATCAGACAAAGACCACTGGAATGACTGGTTCCCGGCGGACTGGATATCTGAAAGCTTCCCGGGCCAGTTCCGTAACTGGTTCTACTCGTTGATTGCCATGAGCGCAGCGCTGGAGAACACGGCACCGACGAGGGCCGTCTTCAGCTATGCGTTGATGCGTGACGAGCACGGCGCCGAGATGCACAAGTCGCGCGGGAACGCTATCTGGTTCGAGGAAGCGGCCGACAAGATGGGCGTGGACACGATGCGATGGCTGTACTCGCGCCACAACCCGTCTGCCAACCTTAACTTCGGGTACGGACCCGGCGACGAGGTCCGGCGTCAGTTCATGATCCCACTGTGGAACGTGTACTCGTTCTTCGTGACCTACGCCAACCTGGATGACTGGGATCCAGCCTCTCCGGCCGGGAAAGCGGAACCGTCTGAACTGGATCGGTGGTTGATGTCGGAGCTCAACCGGTTGGTCGAGGGCGTAACCGAAAACCTTGAGAACTGGCGCCCGATGGAGACGATGCGCTCGATCGAAGAGTTCATCGACGGATTATCGAACTGGTACGTCCGCCGAAGTCGCAGGCGATTCTGGAGAAGTGAGTCGGATGCCGACAAGCAGGCCGCCTACGAGACGCTGTACGTAGCTCTCACGACGCTGATACGGCTGCTTGCGCCGATCACGCCGTTCCTGTCAGAGGAGATGTACCGAAACTTGGTGGCCCGGGTCGACGGAGACGCTCCTGATAGCGTCCACCTGTCTGACTGGCCCGTGGTCGACGGGTCGGCCATTGACGCGGACCTGTCGGACTCGTTCAACCTGGCACGTCGACTGGCGAGCCTGGGTAGATCAGCGCGGGCATCGTCACGCCTCAAGGTTCGACAGCCTCTCGCGGCGCTACTTGTGGACGTCCGCACCGATCGCGAGCGAGCGTTCCTGCCACTTATCGCAGATCAACTCAAAGAAGAACTCAACATAAAGTCTGTTCGTGATGCTCGTGAACAGGGAGGCCTGCTGAGCCTCTCGGTGAAGCCAAACCTTCCAGTCCTCGGCCCTAAATACGGTCGAGACCTGCAGAAAATCCGACAGGCACTTGAAACCGCTGATCCTATGGACCTGGTCCGGGCTTCAGAACGCACTGAGCAGATCTCGCTAGGAGAATTCACCCTCGAGCCGGACGAGATCCTGATTGAGCGTACAGGGATCGAAGGTTACGCAGTGTCGGTTGACGCCGGTTACACAGTGGGAGTGGACACAACGCTGACGCCGAAACTTGAGGCGGAGGGTACGGTGCGAGAGATCGTGCACCAGGTTCAGAACATACGGAAATCAGCGGGACTTGAGATAGCGGACCGCATCGATCTGTTCGTCGACGCGCCGGAAGAGTTAATTACTGCGTTACGCGAGTACGAAGACTACGTCCACGCCGAAACGCTGGCCGATAGCATCAGTTATGAGCGGGCACCGGCAAACGCCTACGCAGAAGATACGGACGTAAATGGCGTGAACGCCAACCTGGGAGTCGGCAAGACCGTTTAGCGGTTTCCGCGCACCCGCGAGTTCAATTGTCGTGACGGAAGCCTGTCGTGGCGTATGGGATGGCGGTCCTGCCCACTAGCTAATCAGGTAACGGGTATTTCTGAATTGGGCGGCCGTGTTGAGGCGTGCCCCAAAGATTTCAAGACCCTTTCAGGGCCGGCTCAGGGCTGTTCCGGTTTCAGGGTAGCGCTTCGACCACGCCGGGTCCTGGGACGATCTCGCCGACGATATCAGCCGCCAGCGTTCCAAGATCGTCCAGCCGTGAGAGCAGCTCTTCGAGCGACTCCTCAGCAACCGAGATCAGCATCCCGCCGGACGTCTGTGGGTCCGCCATGAGATACTTGTCAGAATCCGCCAGGGCATCGTCCCACACCACACCGTCTGCAAGTGAGTGCAGGTTTCGGTGGGTGCCCCCGGGGACCATCCCGGCTTCGATCAGATCGATCGTGCCGTCCAGGACCGGTAGCGTGCTTCGCCAGACCCGGGCGTTGACCCTGCTGGCCCTGGTCATGCTCATCAGGTGCCCGACAAGACCGAACCCCGTGACATCTGTGGCAGAGTGCGCGCCCACGGCGACCATAGCGTCGGCGGCGTCCTTGTTGAGCGTTGACATGGATTTCACCGCCGCGGCGAGGTGGTCCGGTTGAACTACCTGCGCTTTACCGGCCGTTGCGATGATTCCGTTGCCTAGTTTCTTGGTCAATACCAGCTTGTCGCCTACCTGGGCGGCGGCGTTCGTCACCTGTTTTCCGGGCTGCACAAAGCCTGTAACGGCCATGCCGTACATCGGCTCATCACTCCGCACCGTGTGGCCGCCGAGAACCGGGAATCCGGCTTCCGCGGCTTTGGCGGCGCCGCCCTCGAGGATCTTTGCGATCGTCTCGTGAGTCAGTACTTCAGGGAATCCTGCGATGTTCAGGCCAGTAATTGGACGGCCGCCGACTGCGTACACGTCACTGACGGCGTTGGCAACGGCGATAGCGCCGTAGTCGTACGGATCGTCGACAATGGGCGGAAAGAAATCAAGCGTCAGAACGAGGGCGACCTCGTCCGATACGCGATATATAGCGGCGTCGTCACCCGTTTCGAAACCCACGAGGACGTTGGGATCGATCGGCATGATGTTTGGCAGCTGCCGCAGAACCTGCGACAGGTCGGCTTGACTGTACTTGCCAGCTCAGCCGGCGCAGGAGGCCAGGCTTGTGAGCCTGGCCTCCGTTGTCTGTGACATTCTGAAGCGTTTCCTAATCTGGATTAAAGTTAGTCACCGACAAAAGGACACTCGCTTAAGGCCTAATCGTCGTACACAAGACCGAAGTATAGTCTCGATAGTCGCAGGTGTCGGGCGACGGATTCGGGTGACGCACGACGTTGACGCCATTCGCTTTCCGTTTCTACCATCTATGTGATGAACTTGCCGGGCGCAGATGCAGCGGCGCGTTTCTGGAGAAGTCCAGAAGTAACAAACAGAGGAATGAAAGGCGACCCGTGACTGAGATTCCGAATCTGGATCTTCTGCCGATGACCGCCGCCACAAATGACTCCGGGCATCTCACCATCGGCGGCTGCGATGCCGTATCGCTCGCAGAGATGTACGGTACTCCCCTCTACGTGTACGACGAGCACACGATTCGCGCGATGTGTCGGGAATTTGTAGGCGGATTTGAATCCGAGTATGCGGATTCGCATATTTCGTACTCGTCCAAGGCGTTCACGAACCCGGTGTTGGCGAAAATTCTTGAAGAAGAACATGTTGGTATCGATGTCGTCACCGGCGGCGAACTTGCCATCGTCCGGGCCGCCAATTTTCCTGCCAGTGACCTCAATTTCCACGGCAACAACAAGGATCGGGCGGAGCTGGAGGAGGCGCTGGACTACGGCATCGGCCTGATCACGATCGACAGCATGTACGAGATTGACCTGCTTGATGAAGTTGCCCGCCATAAGGGTGTGACGCAGCAGGTGCTGTTAAGAGTCTCGCCGAGCATCGACGGCCGCACTCACCTGCTCACTTCGACTGGTGTGCTGGATCAGAAGTTTGGTTTCCCCATCGAGACAGGTCAGGCGGAAGAGGCGGTACGGCACGCGCTCACCAAATCCAACCTGGATGTGGCAGGAATCCACTTCCACCTTGGGTCCCCGTTATTTGACCTTGAACCGTACACACAGGCTATTCCGTACGTGCTGGAGTTCGTCGCGAAGATGCGGGAACACGGCCTTGAGCAGCGGATTTTCAGCCCCGGCGGAGGCTTTGCTATCGGCTATGTTTCCGACACCCCGCCTCTGGAGATATCTGAGTACGCTGAAGCAATTGGTGCATCTATAAAAGAGGCGTGCGACAGGCTCGGGCTAAACGAGCCACGTCTCATTCTTGAGCCGGGCCGGGCGATCATCGGACGAGCCGGTGTCGCCCTGTACACGGTCGGAGGAACCAAACAAATCCCGGGCGTACGAACCTACGTCAGTGTCGACGGTGGGATGGGTGACAACATCAGGCCTGCGCTCTACGGCGCGGGGTACTCGGTCATCAAAGCAAACGGCCCCGACGAGCCGGTTGCCGGCGACGTGACGATAGCCGGCAAATACTGCGAATCAGGTGATCTGCTGGTGAAAGACGCCCCGTTACCGGCGCTTGATACCGGCGATGTGCTGGCAATAGCCGCTTCCGGCGCGTACTGCCTGTCGATGGCAAGCAACTACAACATGTCGCTGCGGCCGGCGGTCGTGCTGGTGAACGATGGAAACGCAAGGTTAATCCGTCGACGAGAAACGTACGACGACCTGCTGGCGTCGAGCATCCTGTGAGCGGCGTATGACAATGATGGACGCTGTGCGGGCACACTCAGGCTCCGGCGGGTGGCAGACGATCGGCCACAGCGCGGCACGCCTGTACCTTCAACGCTCCCATGAAGCAGGCCGGATTGCGCACGCCTATCTGATTACCGGACCTGACCAGGTTGGCAAGCGCACTCTGGCGCTGGACCTAGCGCGCCTCGTGAACTGCACGCCAACGCCTGACATGTTCGGAGACGGTCCAACGCCGCCATGCGGTCGTTGTGGCCCCTGTGACCGGATCAGCCGGGACGTCCACGCGGATATCAAAGTGATCGATCCTCACACGCCGATGCGCGGCGTCAGCTCCGGAACCCGGGAGAGCACGCTGGAGCAAGATGCAGCGCGGACGCTGATCAGCATCGACCACATCCGGGAGATGCAGCACGATGTTCATCTCAACCCGTTTGAGGGCGGGCGGCGAGTGATCATATTTGATGGGGCAGACCGCATGAGCCCGGACGGCGCAGGCTGGAACGCCCTCCTCAAGACACTGGAAGAGCCGCCGGAGCAGGTCATCATCGTCCTCCTGGCACCTTCTGCTGAATCGCTACCGCAGACCGTTATTTCTCGATGCCAATTAATAGAGCTGCATGCGGTCCCGAGGGAAGAGATCGAACAGGGCTTGATAGAGCGGGGAGGCGTGGACTCGGATAACGCGTCGCAACTGGCTCGCCTTGCTGGAGGTCGACCTGGTCGCGCCTTCGCTGCCCTGAAGGATGAGACGACGCTTGATCGCTACCAGCAGGCGGTGCTTCGTGTGCTTGTCACGAGCGCCGGCGATATTGAAGAGCGATTCCGTTACGCAAACGAGATGGCGAGAGAGTTCTCGCGAAATCGCGATATGGTGTCCCGCGAGTTGGAATTCTGGACATCAATCTGGCGTGACATTCTGCTTCTCAAACACGAGGTCACGGACTCTGTGGCCAACATTGCGTGGACTGATCATTTGGCCAGAGTAGCCAAAGCGGCGGGCGATGACGATGCTCGTATTGCGATCGCGGCCATAGCGAAGGCGGTAGAGGGACTGCGACGTAACGGTATGCCACGCGTCGTCCTGGAGGTCTTGATGTTGGAGCTGCCAACGATCCCGGCAGGGATCGTTGAGTCGATCGAACTCGGGGAGGCGGACGAATCGTCAGACGGCAGCTGGGATGCTCCCGCCTCTTGAGCCTCACACCTTGAGCAAAGACGTGATCGGTGTCCGCACCTCTCGAAATTCGCCGGTTCTATTCGTTGACCCCAGCGGCCTGAGCACCATCCCGGGAGATACGGTCGTGATCGAGTTGTCCGTCACTGGAGACGATGTTGGGACGGAGCTGGAGGCCGTGGTCGTTATCGGTACGGCCCAGATGCTGCATGCGTCGATCGGCAAGCTGGCCGGGCGCGTAATCAGACCGGCGTGATTCACGGATGAACAGCCCTTAAGGCGTTTGCTCGGGCGAAATTCCCGGACCGAGTCAGTCGGCGCTGGCTACCGCGTACTCGTCGTTCATGCCGGGCGCGGAATCCATCCACGGCAGGTAGGCTCGCCACTGATCCTGGATGCGTCCTGCGTGGAAGAACGCGTAAGGATTTGGCCGTGGAGGCGCAGGATCACGGGGAAGCAACATATTGGCCTCCCGGGGCGTGCGTCCGGCCTTCCGATGGTTGCAGCGATCACATGCGCTAACGATGTTGGTCCAGGAGTGCTCGCCGCCGCGTGAGCGCGGAACCACGTGATCCAGGGTCAGGCGGCCACTCTTTTTGCCGCAATACTGGCAGGTGTGGCGGTCACGTATGAACACCTCTCGGCGCGAGAGTCTCCGATCATGCAACGGTCGCTTCACCATGTATAGGAGCCGCAGGATGGAAGGCTCTGCGTGTTCTTCGTACGCGCTTCGGATCACGGTGTCAGTGATCTCAAGCGTCTCGGCTTTGCCGTGACCCAGCAGTACGAAAGCCCTTCGTACGTCGCATACGTTTAGCGGCTGATAATTTTGGTTCAGCAGCAGAACTGGAGAGCGGTCCACGCGCCGTCATCCTCCGTAGATGCCCTGTCCGTGAATGAAATCAGGGCGTAGGGCTGAATTTCGGGAAGTTTATTTCGTCGTGTTCTCTGACTTGACCGTGACCTACGTTGGAAACGGGGTCGGAGACCTCAAGCATTCAGCCCAAACATACCCTCTTGGACGCCATTAAGCACGCTCGAATGGGTAAAACGTCAATTATTCGGTGTTATCGGCCAAGTCCGCGGCAAGCGTATCGAGCGCCGTTGCGAACTCTCCGGGGACCAACCCGAGCACGTTTGCTGGCAATTTAGACCTGGTGCCCAGAACCCCGGGAACTAGAGACGAGTCTGCGAGCCACTCCTTCAGGGTGTCACGCCCGTATCGCTCGGCAAGCTCCTGGTAAAGACGCTCTTTGGCGGCTTCGAAATCCCCGGAGACGAGATCTTCGATTTCGACAAGGATCGCTTCGTCTTGAGGGTATGCGACACGAGCCATAGCGGTTACCGCACCGGTGACCAGGATTCCTCCAAGCAGTACGCCGACTACGACTCCGCCAAGTTTATCGACCCATCCAAGGAAGATTATCGTGAGCATCGGACGGATGATCTTGCCCACGATCTGGGCGATTATGAAGACACTCAGGAAGATGACAACGTAACCGATGGCGGTAGCAACCGATTCGTTCTGGACGTCATCGGTAACACGGGCCACCAGGCCGTCCGCGATCTGTGCACCGACAAGCATTGCGACGTATACCGCAATGAAGTTCAGGATGGATTGCACAAGGCCCCACTTGAGACCTAGAAGGGCGCCAACGACAAATACAGCGACCAGTACCCAGTCGAATATGTTCATTCGGTCCACTCCTGCTTACATGTCGATCGGTGATCTACTCACGAATTCGCGCCGACCGAAGAACGCGCTTAATTGTCTCATTTTTCGCAGAATATTGAGGATAATGTGAGGACGGTACCCGGCTCCGTGTGGATTCATATGCGAAATGTCCACTGTGTATGTTCGTGCCAGGGCGGAGAATATAAACTCAGGACGCACAACTGAGATAACCCACGACGCGGGAAACTGCCGTAACAAGGACCAGTGTTTGTCGACCGGAGTCGCCACTTTCATAGCGATAGACGGGCCGGTCGGCTCGGGAAAGACCGCGGCCGGCCGAATGCTTGCCGCACGCTTGGGGCACATGTTTCTGGACACCGGCGTGATGTACCGGGCCATCACCTATCTGGCGCTCCAGAAAAACCTGTCATTGAGCGACGCTCAAGCGTTGACGCAGCTTGCATCCAAGGCCGAGATGGAGCTGGTGGGCGACCCGGGTGAGGAGTGCAGGGTGATCGTTAATGCCGGCGACGTGACACACAATCTTCGAAGCCCAGAGGTTGAGCGATCCGTTTCCGCTGTATCGGCGGTCCCGGGTGTACGAAACGTTCTTGTACGATTACAACAAGAGGTCGCTGCCAAGGGCCAGATCGTGATGGTCGGGCGTGACATCGGGACGGTGGTGATGTCCGGCGCCGGCCTGAAGATATACCTGGACGCCTCGGTACAGGTTCGCGCCCGTCGCCGGTATGACCAATTGCTGGAGTCAGGGTCAGACATCGCTTATGGGACTGTGCTTACAGACCTGCGTCGCCGGGATGAACTTGACTCGACACGTGACGTTGCCCCACTGAAACCTGCCAGCGACGCCGTGAAATTGGCGACCGATGATCTTGGGCTGGAAGGCGTAGTCGACCGCCTCGAATCCCTAGCCCGTGGCGTTCCTGAAAAGGGCGACATCTGATGGCTTTCCTAGTGCACAGGTTTGCCAACAGCGCGCTGCGGGGCACGCTAAAAATGTTTGCCGATTACGCGGTCGTTGGACGGGAAAACATACCGGCCGACGGCCCGCTGATAGTAATCGCAAACCACCAGAGCAATGTGGACCTGCCAATTCTCGCCGCGTCACTCAGGCGCGACACTCGTTTCTTGGCGAAAGAATCGATATTCAAGAACGTAACTCCAGTAGGACGGTGGTTCTTGAAGTCTTATGGCGCGCAGCCGTTGCGAAGGGGTTCGATGGATCTGGGGGCGCTCCGATGGGCGTTGACTGAACTCAAGCGCCCAGGGGCGACACTTGCCCTGTTTCCGGAAGGCACACGTAACCCCGGCGAAATGAAAGGCGCCCAGTCTGGCATCGTACCGCTGGCCGCGCGTGCCGGAATACCGATCCTCCCGGTCGGAATGATCGGGGTTGAGGAGATGCGATCTGTGCTCCGAATATTCAAACCCAAAGGCAGTATCCGTGTGCACATCGGACGCCCATTCCATTTGAATATAGAACGCAAATTGTCCAGACTTGAGACCGGGGCGGCCGCATCTGAAATCATGGGGCGTGTCGCGACACTTCTGCCTGAGAGCTATCGGGGCGAATACAGAGAAGTCGCTGAAGCGCCGTTTATTTACACCGCCACGATCGAGTCGCCGGACGAATAGTCTGGGCGGCAGGTTAACCAACCCGAAATAACAGGGAGTAACGAGCCGCCCATGTGCGGAATTATCGCGTATGCCGGTAGCGAACCGGTCACCCCGATCCTCGTGTCCGGTCTCCGGACTCTGGAGTACCGCGGTTACGACAGCGCCGGGATTGGTGTCCAGAACGGCGAGGGGAAGTCCGCGGTGACACGCGCGCTCGGGGTGGACGATCTTGCGGAGGCGGTCTCCAGACAAGATTGGAACGGCGGCGCTGAACCAACGGTTGGCATTGCCCACACGCGCTGGGCCACGCACGGCGGCGTCACCATCCCAAACGCCCACCCGCACACAAGCGCGGAAGGCCGGGTGGCGGTGGTGCATAACGGAATCGTGGAAAACTACGTGGAGTTGCGGACCGAGCTATCCGACGCCGGTTATCTGTTCAGCTCCGAAACCGATACCGAGGTGATCGCCCACCTGATCGCACGCTGTATCGAATCTGGGGAGTCTCTGGCTGCGGCGGCGCGTTGTGCTGCGAGGCGGATACAGGGCGCTTCGTCGTTTGTGGCGACTTCCGCCGCCGAACCGGGGGTGATTGTGGGCGTACGGCTCGGCAACGCCGGGGGGATCGTTGTAGGGATTGGTGATAGTTTCAACTTGCTTGCGAGCGACGTGCTGGCGATCCTTCCGCACACAGATCTCGTGGTGTATCTGCGCAGCGGTGAAATGGCGTCCATAACGGCATCCAGCGCGGAATTTTCAGACCTGTCGGGGATGGTTCTCGAACGGCCGCCCACTAGGACAAGCCGCAATTTTGGAGCTGCCGCTCGCGGTGAGTACCCACACTTCATGGCGAAGGAAATAGCGGAGCAGCCTGAGGCCGTTTCATCTGCGATGCGGCGCCGTGTAGATTTTGAAAATGGCGTAGTCGATCTTCCAGAGTTGCCGTATACGGACGATGAGATCCGGCTGATTGATCGAGTGATCCTCTCCGGGATGGGTACGAGTCTCCACTCCTGCATGTACGGGGCGCAGATGATCGAGGCGGTCACCGGAATCCCGGCGCAGGCTGAGAACGCGTCTGAACTTCGGTACCGTTCGACCTCGCTGAACGAACGAACACTGGTGATATCGGTAACCCAGTCCGGGGAGACGGCCGATACGCTCGCAGCGATGGAGCTTGCTACCCAGTCAGGTGCGAAACAGATAGCGCTGGTCGAGGCTGAGGGCACGCAGGCAACATTGGTAGCTGACGGAACTCTCTACCTGGGCGCCGGTCAGGAGATCGGCGTCGCATCGACCAAGACGATGATGTGCTCGCTTACGGTTCTCTATCAGCTAGCGGTTTACCTCGGAATACACCGGGGCACGTTATCTGCGAAACGAGCAATCAAGCTGGTTTCGGACCTATCACGCTTGCCCGGCCTAATCGCCGAGATGATCGACGATGACGACCATTGCGAACAGCTGGCCCACGATCGGCTCGGGGACAAACGCCATCTCCTCTACCTGGGGCGTGGGGCGCTGCACCCGATGGCTATGGAGGGCGCGCTTAAGATGAAGGAACTCGCCTATATTCACGCGGAGGGTTACCCGGCCGGTGAGATGAAACATGGTCCTATAGCGCTGATCTCAGATGACATGCCGACAGTAGCGCTGGCCCCGCAGGGAGCGCTGTACGACAAGATGATCGGCAACATCAATGAGGTGAAGGCACGCGGTGGCCAAGTAATCGCTCTGGCGACATATGGCGACACGACGATGCCTGGGCTTACGGATGAGGTGCTGTGGGTGCCGGAAGCGCCGGAGTGGATTGTCCCCATGATTACGCTGATCCCGATGCAGCAACTCGCCTATCACACGAGTGTGGCGCTCGGACATAACCCGGACAAACCCCGCAACCTGGCAAAGTCCGTCACAGTTGAATAGTTGTCCAGCAAAACAGTCGGAGGGGGCGTCGGGAGGCTTACGGGGGCATTGCCATACGCCCCGATATTAGCGTCAGGGCAGTACCGCCATCCTGAACCCGCGACGAAGGTTTTCCGGCCCAGCACTCCGCCACGCCCTCATCCACCGTGCCGCGGTGTTGCGAAGACCTAAGCGCTCAGCGCCTCTGTAACGAAATCGTGGATCTTGGCGTCATCCTTGTCGCCGTCCGTCTCAACTCCGGACGACACGTCAACGCCCCACGCGCCGAGTCCCTGGATGGCATCAACGACGTTGTCCGGGTTCAGGCCACCGGCCAGTAACACACCTTCCAGTGACGCCACGGACGCCGCTTTGGACCACTCGAATGGCTTACCGGT
>Ga0310124_10002011_pt1 | contig 14108 bp, 10 predicted proteins | sample CB11b_AW_Bot5_MG_FD_203507 | JGI IMG/M metagenome (GOLD analysis project Ga0310124, IMG submission 203507) | Marine microbial communities from Western Arctic Ocean, Canada - CB11b_AW_Bot5 | ecosystem: Environmental > Aquatic > Marine > Oceanic | place: Canada: Western Arctic Ocean | collected...
CCAAAAGAGCCGTAGTCAAATCGACGATCGAGCCAGCTAGACCCCTGATCTCGAGCTGTGTCATGGGCGTCGAAATCGAACCCAGCCCCCGAGGGGCAAGAAAGAAGCCCCGATTCATGAGACCAATATGGAGTGCGGCCAGCAACTCACGGTCCACGATCATGGCCGCCGAACCATCGGTAATCGGGTCGGACCTGGTGTGAATGTTGAACAGAGAGCCAACCCCTGTTACATGCACCGGTAGGCCGTCAGCTCTCAAAGCATCATTCACCGACTCAACCAGCGTTTCCCCGGAGGCATTAAGCCCTTCGATGACGTCCTCAGTGAGCTCGGTTAACGCGGCAACACCAGCCGCGGCGCTGACCGGATTCCCATTGAACGTCCCGCCCCATGAGATCACACCGGCATCTGGGTCGAGTAGCGCCATGACATCATCTCGCCCCCCGAATGCCCCGATCGGGAATCCACCTCCGATGATCTTGCCTAGCGTGGTCAAGTCAGGTGCGACGTCATACCTAGCCTGAGCGCCGCCACGGTGCAGCCTGAACGAGATGACTTCGTCGAAAATGAGAAGCGCGCCGTGATCAGCCGTGAGTTCTCGCAGGCCCTCAAGGAATCGTGGCTCTGCAGGAATCACACCTCCTGTCCCGAGTACCGGTTCGACAATGACGGCGGCAATCACTTGCCGGGCCGTGCGGAATATCTCAGCGACGCTGTCAAGATCGTTGAAGCGCGCGGTGAGAACAAGGGCATCCACCTCGGGCGGTACGCCCGCCCCCGGAGTAGTGGTGTAGTCGTGAGTCCCGTGGTAACTCCCCGCGAATCGAACGACCACGGATTGTCCGGTGAATGCTCTTGCCAGCCGAAGTGCCGCCATCGTCGCCTCGGTACCAGAGTTGGTAAAGCGCACCTTGTCGAGTGACTCCACCCGGTTACACAAAACTTCCGCCAATAGAATCTCGTGCTCCGTGGGTGAGGCGAACGCTGATCCAGATTCGGCCGCCCTGTTTGCGGCAGCAGTAAGTTTTTCGTGGGCGTGGCCAAGAATGAGTGACGTGTAGTTGTTTAGAAAATCGACTCGCTGGTTACCGTCCACATCAAGGACCATGCAACCAGCACCGGAGACCAGGGTTGGCGGAAACGGCTGGAAGAATGTGGTGGTCCGAGTGGTTCCACCTGGGAGCACTGCGGACGCGCGTGCCGACATCTCAGCCGAACGAGGATTGCGCCTACGGTACTCATCGAGTAACTCGTTCCAGTTCAGCCTCAGGGTGCTGGTCATGCCGCTCCTAACTCGGGACACTGTCAAAACTAGTCTTTCTATTCAGATAGGGAGGAGCAACCCGTGGTTCCAAACCGGATCGGAATCTGCTTCTTGGATCGACCCGACCCGCGCCGTCAAATCGACCTGGCGATCAGGATGGAGAACTGCGGGTACGAGTCAGTCTGGGTGTGTGAGACGCGGACCGCTCGTGACGCGGTCTCGGTGATGGGCGCGATGGCGTTTGCCACGTCTCGAATCGCCATCGGATCCGGGGTGGTCAACTCCTGGACCAGGCCGGCCTCGTTGATGGCCCTTACGTTCGCTTCGCTCGACGAACTAGCTCCCCAACGCATGCTCCTGGGCATCGGAGCCTATTGGGATCCGTTGGCGTGGAATCAGGGCATCGAGCGCCGCAGACCCGTTCGCCAGATGCGGGAGTACATCGAAGTGGTGCGCCGCCTCCTGGCGATGGAGACCGTGACCTTCGAGGGTGACATGGTCCAGGTACGAGACCTGCGACTTGAGCTGGGGCACGGAGTCAAGCGATCAACCAAACAGGTGCCGATCTACCTAGGGGCTACCGGTCCCCAGATGCTTCAGCTGGCAGGGGAACTGGCCGACGGTGTACTGCTCAATGGTTTCACATCGCTCGTGTACCAAGGTGACGCGCTAGCTCGAATGACGGAGGGTGCTGAGCGAGTTGGCCGCTCTGTCGATGACCTTGATCTACCGCAGACGATCGTGCTCGCCATGGACGACGACGAGGAGCAAGCACTGGAGGTCGCGACCAGAATGACGACCATGTACCTCGGCCAACAGCCACATATTGCCCGCGCCTCAGGGGTGTCCGAAGACGTGCTCGGGGCAGTCCACGATGAGATGGGCGGATGGCCGCCCCGTCCGGGGGGTCTCGATGCCGCCATGCCCCTCGTTCCCGTAGAGGTTGTTCGGAGCCTGACCGTTGCCGGAACCCCCGAACAGTGTGTAGCCGGGGTCAGAGCGTACGAGACCAAGCCCAACATCTATCCGGCTCTCCTACCCATCACCGAAAACTACGAACAGATGGTGGATGTGTTCGCACCCGCCTGACCTCAAACAGCCAGCCAGCCTCCGTCGACCATGACAGTCTCCCCCGTGATGTAGCTGCTCGGGGATCCGGCCAGGAACACGACGACATCGGCTACTTCCCTCGGAACCCCGAAACGTTTGAGCAGGGTTGTGTCGCGAATCGACTCGAACAGTTCCCGATTCTCGGGTTCGGTACGCAGCTCGAGGTTCATCGGCGACTCGGTCCAACCCGGTGCCACGGCGTTGGCCCGGATCCCGTACTCGCTCCACTCGACGGCCATGACCTTCGTCAGGGCAATGAGTCCTGCTTTCGCTGCGGTATAGGCCCCGATACGACCAAACCCAACGGGTCCGGCAATCGAAGCGATGTTGACGATGGACCCCGTCCGGCGCTCGATCATTCCGGGCACGACCGCCCGGGCAACGTAAAATGCCGAGGAGAGATTGGCCTCGAGCACTCGCCTCCATTCCTCGACGTCCAGCTCATCGAGGCGGCCGAAGTTCTGCCGCTGACCTGCATTGTTAACCACGATGTCTATTGGACCGAGCGTGCTAGTTGCCTCATCCACTGCTGCCGCGATCCTGTCCGGATCAGTGACGTCAGCAACCACCGCGCAGTGTTGATTGCCGGCCATGGCCTGAACCGTCTCATCCAGATCGTCCCGTGAGCGCGCGGTCGCAACTACCGCTGCACCCTCGCGGGCAAAGGCGAGAGCAATCGCCCGGCCGATACCGCGGCTGGCTCCCGTGATGAGAGCCACTTTGCCCTCAAGTCCGAGATCCATCAGTTCGTTAAACCTCCGTAGAGATCGGGGCGGCGATCTCGAAAGAATCCCCAGTCATTGCGGATGGTGGGAATGACTGAAAGGTCAAGATCGGCGGTCAGCACCTCGTCATGTTCGTCACTTGCTTGCGCCACGATCTGCCCCTTCGGGTCGACCCACATTGAGGAGCCGTAGAAGTGGGATTCCGAGCCTCCTTGATCGATTCCAACGCGATTCACTCCCCCGACGTAGTACACGTTGTCGACCGCATGGGCCTGGAGCTCCAGCTCCCAGAGATAACGACTCATGCCAGTGGTGGCAGTCGGAACGAAGATCATCTGCGCCCCGTTCAGCGCGAGTATCCGCGCTCCCTCTGGGAAGTGGCGGTCGTAACAGATCAAGATCCCGAGTGTGACGTCGAAAGGAGTCGGGAAGGTCACAAAGCCCGTGTCACCCGGAGTGAAGTAGTACTTCTCGACACCGGTGAGTGTCTCCACCTTCACGATCGGTATGTGGCTCTTACGATAGATCCCGATCAGCGCGCCGTCCGGGCCAATGACTGGCGCTGTGTTGTAGAGAAGTCCATCGAGGGCCTTCTCGTAGATCGGAGCAACCAGGACGGTGCCGGTCTCGCGGGCCAATTCGCACATGGCATCCATCGTCGGGCCGTCAAGGGGCTCCGCAAGATCGAGGTGACGGGGCTCCAACTCATAAGGGAAATAGATCGTATGAAACAACTCCTGGAGGCAAATGATCTGGGCTCCGTCGTCGGCCGCCTGGCGCACCAGCCGCTCCGCCTTGAGGACGTTCTTCTCCTTGTCGTACTCCGTGCTCATTTGGATGAGTGATGCCCTCACCAAGGTGGCCTCCTCGGTTGGGACTTCGACGTCATCATGCCACGGTGTCCGAACTGCTCAAGGCGGCGGACTCGCCGCACCGGAGGAACTCGCCCATTCCGTCCTCGCCGACGAACACGCCGTTGTCGGCGACGACCCGCCCGCCCAACAGCACCTTCTCCGGCACCCCGGTCACCACCATTCCTTCGTATGGGTTGTAATCACAATTGGTCAACTGGGTCTCGACCGAAAGTGTCTGCTCGCGCTGTGGGTTGAAGATGACCAGATCACCATCGGAGCCTGGGGCAATCTCGCCCTTCCTTGGATAGAGGCCGAAAAGTTTGGCCGCGTTCGTCGATGTGAGCTCGACAAAGCGGCTGAGTGAGATCCGATTTGCTCGCACACCGTGGTGGTAGAGCAGGCTGAGCCGCCATTCGATCCCTGGGAGGCCGTTCGGAATTTTCGTGAAGTCCGATCGGCCCGGCTGACGCTGCTCAAAGAAGAACGGTGCGTGATCGGTGCCCACGGTTTGGAGCGAACCATCTTGTAAACCTCTCCACAAGGCCTCCTGATGGTCCTCGGTACGCAGCGGTGGGGAGCAGACGTAGTTGGCCCCGTGGAAGTGGGGTTGTTTCAACTTCTCGTCGGTGAGCACCAGGTACTGCGGACAGGTTTCGGCGTATGCCCGAACTCCCCGGCTCCGTGCTTCACCCGTCGCCAGGGCTGCGCGCTCCGCGGACATGTGGACCACGTAGACGGGCACACCCGCCATCTCCGCAAGCGCGATCCCGCGGCGTGTGGCCTCCTCTTCGGCAAGGGGGGGGCGGGTTAGAGCGTGATGGATTGGGTCGGTTTGGTTAGCAGCGAGAGCCTCCTCTACCAACGTATCGATGGCAAAGCCGTTCTCGCAGTGGAGCATGATGAAGCCACCGATCTCCGCACTCCGGCGCATCGCCCGGAAGATGACACCGTCGTCGAGCATCCAAGAATTCGGGTAGGCCATGAATAACTTGAAGCTGGTGACGCCTTCAGCCACCAAACCGCTCAGCGAGGAAAGATATTCATCGGGCAAATCGGTCAAGATTAGGTGAAAGGCGTAGTCCGCCGCCGACTTCCCGTCGGCCTTCCGATGCCACTCCTCGAGTGCCACCCGGGGATCGGTGCCCTTCTCTTGAATGGCAAAGTCGACGATGGTGGTGGTTCCCCCCACCACGCCGGCCACGGTGCCGGAACGAAAGTCGTCCGAGATCACGGTGCCAGCGACCGGCGTGTCGAGATGGGTGTGGGGATCAACACCACCCGGCAGCACAATCCGATCCGAGGCGTCGATCACCTCGTCAGCTTCGAGATCTCCTAGGGCGCCGATCGCTGCGATACGACCATCCTCGACCAGGATGTCCGCCACCCGGTCTTCAGTGGCGGTGACGACGCGGCCTCCGGCTACCAGCGTGCGCATGGGCGAGCTCACCTTCTTTCACCACGTTCATTCGTGCCCCAAGGCCGGCAGGCAGCTGACCGCAGAACGTTCAGGTGTTTGCCTTGGCCTCCTCGATCAATCGCCACACCCGGTTGGGAGTGATCGGAGTCTGGTCGACCTCGACACCGTACTCAGCAAGGGCGTCGCACACGGCGTTAGCGACAGCAGGCGCTGCGGGAAAGCATCCCGCCTCGCCCATCCCCTTGAAGCCACCTTCGGAACTGGGAGACGGAGTGACGAGCTGGTGTGTCTCGAACTCCGGGAGGTCAGTGAACGTTGGGAGTAAATAGTCCATGAGTGAGGTCGTCAGCAACATACCGGTCTCACTGTCGTACACGAACTCTTCGAGCAGAGCCCCGCCCAGACCTTGGCCGAGTGCACCATGGATCTGGCCTTCTACCAGAAGCGGGTTGATAATCGTGCCGCAGTCGTCAACCACGACATACTTCACGAACTCGATCTGACCAGTCTCCACATCCACATCCACGACCGCGATATGGGTGCCGAAGGCAGTCGTGAAATTGGCAGGGTCATAGACATAGGTCGCTTCGAGGCTTGGCTGATCGCCTTCTGGGATGTGATGGCCCCAGTACGCCTCTTGTGCCACCTCACCGAGCGAGAGCGACTTCATCTCACCAGCGCCCTTCACTGAGACACGACCGTCGACGTACTCGACGTCCTCGGCGTCGGCTTCGAGTAGCTGTGCTCCAAGCCGAACTGCCTTTGCCTTGATCTCTTCGATCGCCTTCATTACAGCAGCAGCCGCCACATTGCTGCGGCTGCCTGCCGATCCGAAGCCCGTGTACGGAGTCTGGTCGGTATCCCCCCACACGACTCGAACGTCGGCGATGTCGATGGCGAGTTGATCTGCGGCGACCTGGGCGAGCGTCGTCTCAGTACCTTGCCCCATCGGGATCATCCCCGTGTAAACCGTGGCCTTGCCGTGTGGATCGATCTTGACCGTGGAGCCCTCGTACCCCCCGGTGTAATAGTCCAACATCCCCAGGATGGCCGATGGGCCAAATCCGGAAACGTGGATGTAGGAAGCGATTCCAATGCCGCGATGAACACCCTGTTCCTTGAGCGTTTTCTGCTCCGCCCTAAGTTCCTCGTAGTTCACCGCTTCCAGCGCCTTACTCAGGGCCTCCGGATAGTTTCCACTGTCGTACACCCCTCCGGCCGGGCTGAAGTACGGAAACTCGTCGGCCTGGATGTAGTTGTGGGCTCGCAGGGCTGCCGGGTCGATGCCTAGAGTGCGAGCCGCCTTGTCCACCATCCGCTCAATGCCAAATATCCCTTCGGGTCCCCCGAAGCCGCGGAAGGTGCTGTTCGGGGTCTTGTTGGTACCGACACCGAGGACCTGACATTGGTAGTTGGGGATCCTGTACTGGTTTGGAGCGACCGCACCGGTCACCCACGCCGGGCCGATCCCGGTACTGTGCAGATGGGCGCCCTGATCGCTGAGCACTCGACCCCGTAGACCGAGGAAGGTCCCGTCGGATTTCACCGCCAACTCCCACTCCTGCACCTGCTCCCTGCCATGCACGGTCGCTTGAAACGCCTCCCGCCGGTCTTCGATCCACTTGACCGGGCGTCCGAGGCGCATTGTGGCGAGGGACACCAAAATGTCCTCGGGGTAGCGGTCCCACTTATTACCAAAAGCTCCACCAATGTTCGGAGTGAGAATTCGGATTGCCGTCTCGGGGATACCGAGCGCACCAGCCAACTCTGTGCGAAGGAGGTGTGCTACCTGACTTTCCGAGTGGAGGGTCAGTCTCTGAGCGATCTCGTCCCAGACACCGACCAAGCCACGGGTTTCGAGCGGGATGCCGGAATAGCGTCCGATCCGAAACTTCCCGGACACGACATGGTCGGCCTCCGCAAAAGCACCCTCGACGTCACCCTCTTCTCCGAGCGCGTTAACCCCGGGAAATGTGTAGTCGATGACGATGTTGTCGCCCCAGACCTCGTTGATGACCGGGGCGCCGTCCTCGATCGCCTTTTCGGTGTCGACGACATGATCGAGAACGTCATAGTCAACGTCTACCAAACCAAGCGCGTCCTCTGCGATGTACCGGGTATCAGCCACCACCGCCGCCACCGGCTCACCGACATACCGCACTTTGTCCCCGGCAAGTGCGGGGGTATCAGAGTGCTTCTGACCCGGGAGTCGCCAGAGCGTGGGGAACGCGCCGATCCCCTCCAAGTCCGCTGCAGTAAGCACCAGGTGCACACCATCGAGCGCCAACGCAGCCGACGTATCGATCGAGTTGATCCGGGCATGCGGAAACGGACTGCGAACTATCGCCATCTGTACGACCCCGGGTGGGGCGATGTCAGCGATGTAACAACCCTTACCCCGGATGAGAGGGGCGTCCTCCCTACGGGCAGCCGATTTGCCTATCCATGTTGTGGTGGACATGTCGTCAACCACTCATCTCTGTCGCCGCAGCTGCAACCGATTCAACAATCTTCTGGTACCCGGTACACCTACAGATGTTGCCGTTGAGCCCTTCACGAATCTCGTCAGCACTGGGATCGGGGTTCCGTCCGACGAAGTCGATCGCGGCCAGGATCATGCCCGGCGTACAGAAGCCGCACTGGAGTCCGTGATACTCCGAAAACGCCGCCTGCATAGGATGCAGTTCCCCAGTGCTACCGATGCCTTCAATCGTGGTGATCTCGGTCTCTTGGGCTTGCACCCCGAACATGAGACACGATCTAACTACCTCGCCATCGAGGAGGACTGTGCACGCACCGCACCCACCCTGTTCACAGCCAAGGTGGGTGCCGGTCAGTCCAAGATCCTCTCGTAAGACATCCGCAAGGGTCTTTCGGGGTTCTGCGGACACGGACCTCAGCTCACCATTCACACTCAGGTCGAAGGAAATAACGTCGCTCATACACCGACCTCCTTATCTGTAGATTCCCGCAAAGCACGTTGGGTCAGCACGCCGATCAGATGTCGCCGGTAGTCGGCGTCACCGTGGATGTCGGAGGTCGTTGGAAACTCCGCGGCCGCGGTCTCGCCGGCCATGGCGAACGCCGCGTCGGCAAGCTCACAACCAACGAGGGCCGCCTCGGCCCCGACCAGTCTCACAGCGTGAGCCCCTCCGAATGCTCCGATGGCGGCCGATTCGACGGTTGATCCGGTCACAGTGATCGCTATCGCCACGCCAGCGATTGCGAAGTCACCGTGACGACGGCTGAACTCGGCAAATCCATATCGCGTGCCTACGCCGGCGGCCGGTACCTGGACCTCGGTGATCATCTCAGAATCATCGAGGGTGGTCTCGAAGAACCGCTCGCCAACGAGTTCGGACACGGTCATGGTTCGCTCACCCGTCGAACTGGTGGCGGTGACTTCTGCATTAAGCACCATAAGCACGGCCGGTAGCTCGGCAGCGGGATCATTGTGGGCCAGCGATCCGCCAATGGTGCCCCGATTTCTGATCGCTCGGTGGCCGATGTGCGGGAGAGCCTTGGCCATCAAACCGTTCGTGGAATTCGATTCCTCGAGTGTCGTGAGGCGCGTCAGCCCTCCGATGACCATGCTCCCGTTGGCGCTCACGTAATCGAGCTCGTCAACGCCGTTGATGTCGATCAAACTCTCCGGTCTCGCTAGCCGGAAATTCAGAAGCGGAACGAGGCTCTGCCCCCCCGCCAGGATTTTTGCGTCGGGTCCCTTTTCCGAGATAAGGGCTACGGCCTCGTCGACCGTGGTCGGGGCCGAGTAGTCGAACCGTGACGGTTTCAAAGACTCATCACCTCCTCATACCGAATACGAGTCAGAACACTTCGTTGACCGAACCTATAACAAACGATTCTCGGAGGGCAAGGCCCTCTTTAAGACTTCCCAGGCTATGAAGGGTCTAGCGGAGGTCTCGCGGGGGTTCATTCAAGCAACGTCAGCCAGCACATCGAGAAGGGACTCCAGCCCCAACACGTTATGCCCGGCCACCAAAGCGTCAATGTGCGGGAGGGCCGCAACCAGGCCGCGTGCCAGAGGCTCGAACGTCGGATCTCCCTTGAGGGGGTTGACCCACACAATGGCGTGCACCTGTCGGGACAGCCGCTCGATTGCCTTGGCGAGGCGGTCGGGATCGCCTCGCTCCAGACCGTCGGAACAGATAATTACCACCGAGCCTCTGTTGAACTGGTGCTGGCCCCACCGTTGCACGTACGACATCAACGACTCTCCGATTCGCGTACCCCCGTCCCAATCGACCACCGAGGCCATAGCCCGACCCAGCGCCGCATCAGGATCGTGGTGTCTCAGCTCCTCGGTCACCCTGGTTAACCGGGTACCGAAGCAAAACACCTCGACCCGGCGGGATGCCCTAGTCGTGGAGTACCCAAACTGGACCAGCGCTCGAGAAAACCCCGCCATGGATCCCGACACGTCCAGCAACATCACCAGGTGGCGCGGCTGCTCCTGCCGGTCGCGGACAAGCAGACGGATCAACTCGCCTTCGTATCGGAGTGAAGCTCGGACCGTCCTCCGTACGTCGATTTTTTTTCCCCGTCGCGCCGCTCGCATTCGACGGGAGAGCCTCTTCGGAAACAGCGCCGCAACCCGTGGAACCACCAGGTGTAGGCGGCTAAGTTCGTCGTCCGACCATTCGTCGAATCGTTTCACCCGTAGTTGCTCGGCGTCAGATGCCTTACGGCCGGTGCCTGTCGGCTCATCGGAGTCGCCAAGGTCGACCACCATCACCTCCCGGTTACGGGCGCTGCGCTCGATCGTCGGAGTTGACGGATCCGAGCCGCCGTCGGCCCTTGCCACCGGGAGAATCCGCTGAGTTGATTGCTCTTCATTGCCTTCGAAAAAGGCCCTGAACGCGGCCTCATATCGATGCAAGTCAGAGGCGCGATTGACAAGCGTTAGCCGTCCTGCCCAGTAGAGGTCATCGATGACGCCCGCGTCCAGCGTGGCAGCCGCCCGACAAAAGGAGATGATCTGTCCTGCACCGATCCGGACTCCCTGGTGGCGAAGTGTTCGGGCGAAATGGACCAGTGAGGCGTCGGCGGCGAACTCACTCATCCCGAATCAGGTCATCCCACCGACTTTGTATGGAAACGAGGTCGTCATGGTCCTTCAAGACCGCCCCCAGAGTGTGGAGGACCTCCGGGGAAGCAAGATCGTCAATGTTCAGTTGGGTAAGCGCCTTCGCCCAGCCAATAGTCTCGGCGACGCCCGGGGATTTGACGAGGTCTGCCTGGCGAAGTCGGGCAACAACTTGGGTCGTTGCTTCTGCCAGACTTTCCGATGCCTGTGGCGCCCGCGCGCGCACGATTGCGATCTCCCTCTCTGAAGTGGGGTAATCGATCCAGTGATAGAGACATCGTCGCTTGAGGGCGTCGTGGAGTTCGCGGGTTCGATTGGAAGTCATGATCACGACCGGCGGACTTTCCGCGCGGACTGTGCCCACCTCGGGAATCGTGATCTGGAAGTCAGAGAGGATCTCAAGAAGGAACGCTTCAAACTCAGCGTCCGCACGATCCACCTCGTCAATCAGCAAAACACATTCACTGCCGCACCGAAGTGCTCTCAGAAGCGGCCGCTCAGACAAGAAGCCAAGGCCGAAGAGATCCTCCGTCTTTCCGTCGCCCGGAACAGCCGCTCGGATGTGAAGCAACTGGCGGGCGTAGTCCCATTCGTAGAGCGCCTGACTTGCGTCAATCCCTTCGTAACACTGAAGCCTGATCAGCTCTACCCCGAGTGCGGCCGCCAGCGCCTTGCCAACTTCAGTTTTTCCAACCCCCGCCTCGCCCTCAAGGAGTAGCGGTTGCTTCAGCGACATCGCCAGGTATATAGCGGTTGCCAGACCGCGGTCTGTGAGGTACGCCTGCGCGTCTAGACACTCGATCAGTTCATCGATGGAGGGGAACGCCTTCTCAGGCGACTGGCCGGCGCTCACTGAAGGTCCAAGTCACAGAGTCTCACGTGCGTTCGAAGACAACCGTCACGCTCTGACCACGTCCGATGCATACCCTGACGATACCGGTGCGCCCGTAAACATTCTCTAGTGGGTGAAGCAAACGTAGCGGCCCACCTGCCCCGATTGACCCGAAAGTTCAGTTGGTGTGCAACGCGAACTCAGAACGCAAAGGGTCAGCCCCTAAAGACCGGCCCTGACCTGCGGATTTATTGGTCGGGCTGCCGAGATTTGAACTCGGGGCCTTCGGTCCCCCAGACCACAGAAATCTGTCCGAGGTGTCCATCTGGACCCGTAGCGCCCGTGGATTCAGACCTGTGCGTCTGTCGGGTATGTCTGTGTCCATCTCGTAGTGTGCATTCGGTGCAATGAAGTGTGCACCGCGTAAGGCCGACACGAGTGTTGTAGTGGTGTCGGAGGGGGGACTTGAACGCCCCCAGTCAACACCATCACGGCCCCAGGTCAGTCGATCTTTCCTTTGGTCATTCCGTTTTAGCAGACCGTCGTGTCGCCCCTGTGGCTGGATGCCTGCAAGCGCCTGATTATCTTCGGGTCATATCGAAAGAGGAGACATCGCGGCCGAGCCGTAGTGACGAACTGCCCTATCGGGTGATCGAGCACGTCTGGATTCCGATGTCCGACGGCATCCGCCTGTCTGCCCAACTCTGGCTTCCTGTGCGGGCAGAGTACGAGTCGGTCCCCGCAATCCTGGAGTTCATCCCGTACCGCAAGCGTGACGGTGTCGCCCTCCGCGACCACGCCAACCACGCCTGGTTCGCTGCCCATGGCTATGCGTGCGTCCGGCCCGATATGCGCGGCCACGGTGACTCCGAAGGCCTGATGAGGGACGAATATTCGCCACGCGAGCAAGAGGACGCCGTCGAGGTCATCGAGTGGATCGCCGAACAGGACTGGTGCACTGGCGCTGTTGGGATGATGGGGATCTCGTGGGGCGGGATTGCAAGCCTTCAGGCTGCTGTCCGACAGCCCCCGGCACTGAAGGCAATCATCCCCGTCGGTGCATCTGTCGACCGCTACTACGACGACGGCGGCTACCTGGTGGGGGGCTACCCGGGACAGGGCCTTGGTTGGGGTGCCGTAATGTTCGGCTACTGCATCCGCCCACCGGATCCGGAAGTCGTCGGGGACGCTTGGCGAGCCATGTGGCGAGAACGGTTCGACAACACGCCGATGTTCCTCGCGTCCTGGCTCCAGCACCAGCTCCGGGATGAGAGCTGGGTGCAGGGATCGGTGTGTGAGAAGTACGACCGGATCCAGGTCCCGGTCCTCGCTGTCAGCGGCTGGAACGACTGTTGGCCCAACACGGTCCTGCGCCTCCTCGAGAACGTCGATGCCCCCTGTAGGGGCGTGTCGGGGGCGTGGGGCCACGTGTACCCGAACCTCGGCGTCCCGGGACCCGGAATCGACTTCCTCGGCCTGGCATTGGCCTGGTGGGACCGATGGCTGCGCGACATCGACAACGGCGTGATGGACGCACCGCCCCTACTCGCCTACCTGCAGGACAGCCACAGCCCGACATCCCTGCCGAGCGCTCGACCCGGTAGATGGGTGGCTGTCAGCACTTGGCCGTCACCGGAGGTCAGCGTCATGACGCTGCACCTCGCACCCCATGGCCTCGACGAAACCACCACCGTCGGAGTTTCCGAAGTCAAAGTCTGCTCACCGGTTTGGACGGGCCTCACAAGCGGTGAGTACATGCCGATCGCCGGTGTCCGTGAGTTACCCGAGGACCAAGGATCTGATGATGCCGTGTCCACATGCTTCAACGGCCCGGTACTCGACCAAGTACTTGAACTACTGGGTACCCCCCTTCTTCACCTTCAGGTGTCTTGCGACCGTGACGAAGGTCTCGTGGTAGCCCGCCTCTGCGACGTCGGTCCCGACGGAACATCCACCCTCATGAGTTACGGGATCCTGAACCTGAGGCTCCGCGATGGACGTGACCGTGTTGCCGAGGTGAACCCAGGGGAGGCGATGGAGGTCATCGTCCGCCTCAACGATCTCGGGTGGAGGATTCTTCCCGGCCACCATCTGCGCCTTGCTCTCTCCACCCAGATGTGGCCAATGGCCTGGCCGTTGGCACAAGAGGCCACGTTGACTATCGATCTGGCCGCCAGTCGCCTTGACTTGCCGGTCTTGCGCCCCGGGAGTTCCGAGACTCCACCGCCAAGCCTGGGAGAACCGCAGGCTGCCGATCCCCTGCCTCATCGCGTTGTACGTCCGGGTTCCGGATCGCGACGCCAGGTCCACGACCCCTTGAGCAACGAGTACCTCCTCGAGGTCGAGGTCGACGCCGGTGAGGTCGAGTTTGAGGCCACTCGCCTCCGATACTCAAGCAAGAGTTCTCAGCGATACCGAATCGTCGAGGGCGACCCGCTCTCGGCCTCCATCGAATATCGGGCTGGCTTCGCGTTTGCTCGGGATGATTGGCAAGTGCGTACCGAGAGCCTGTTGGCTGTGACCTGCGACGAAACCCAGTTCCACCTCGATGGCCGCATTACCGGCTACGAGGGAACCCACGTCGTCTCCGAACGCACCTGGGAGGAGGACATCCCGCGTATCGCGTACTGAGGGTCTGGTCGCATCGATTCGTCTGGAAGCTTCTGGTGTCGGAGGGGGGACTTGAACCCCCACGCCCGGCATCGGTCCGAGACTTGGCTGGAAACTATTGCCACATGACGGGTTCTTCGGACGGTCTCGTCCATGAAGAACAAGGCTGTCCACCGAACCCCTGACCTG
>Ga0310124_10002012_pt1 | contig 14107 bp, 10 predicted proteins | sample CB11b_AW_Bot5_MG_FD_203507 | JGI IMG/M metagenome (GOLD analysis project Ga0310124, IMG submission 203507) | Marine microbial communities from Western Arctic Ocean, Canada - CB11b_AW_Bot5 | ecosystem: Environmental > Aquatic > Marine > Oceanic | place: Canada: Western Arctic Ocean | collected...
ATTCCTGCACCTGCTCGAGGTCGGTGCCGATGGAACAGCCCAGGTGTAAGCCAGCGTTGACGGTCTTGGTGATCACCGTGTCAATCGCTTCGAGCACCTCCGGATCTTTGTGCTGGCCAAGCTTGTTCAGCGAGCCGGACAGATCGTTGCGACCGAGACTGATACCGTCGAGCCCGGGAATCTCGAGTATCGTGTCCAGGTCACGAACGGCCGAGATGGTTTCGATATGAGCGATCACCAGAATCTGGTCGTCGGCTTTCTCCAGATACTCCGCCATGGAGTCCATGCCGTACATGTTACGGATCGGTCCGAACCCGCGGTTGCCGTGTGGCGGGTAGCGGCACGCTTTGACCATCTCCGCAGCCTGCTCGGCCGATTCAATCATCGAAATAATGATCCCGGCCGGCGCCATGTCCAGGTAGGGTTTGATCAGGTTGCGATCCGGATGTGACACCCGCACCAGGGGCGCGGCCTGGGTGCCACGGCAGGCCATGATATGGCCCATCGCATTGCCGAGCGAGATATGGGAGTGCTCCATCTCGAGCCAGATGAAGTCGTTGCCGGCTTCGGCTGCCAATTCTGTCACTAAGGGGTCGGATGTCTGCACCGAAGTGCCGACGCAAATCTGGTTTGCCTCCAGCCGTTGGCGCAAACGTTCGACGTTATTGATCGAATTCATCTAAGGACCTCTTTGACGGTAGGGGTAATAGTGTGTTGGAAAAGTCAAAAGACAACCCGGGTTGGGAAATGGCCCGCGGGTCGCCACTAATCGGCAAATGTCACCGGCAACGATTCGAGAAGCCGCAGGCCGGTCGACTGGCGCCATGGCGAATGGGTGTTCATCTGCTCGTCGGCAAGTCGCAGCCCGGGCAACCTCTGCAGCAGCGCCGCAATCGCGATCTGGCCTTCGAGCCGGGCTAAAGGCTTGCCGAGACAGAAATGACGGCCGCGGCCAAATGCCAGATGGCTGTTCGGGCGACGGCCGATATCGAGACGATCGGGATCCGGAAACTGTTGCGGATCGTGGTTGGCTGCTCCGACCATGAGGGCTACGACGTGGCCGGCGGCGATCTCATGACCGGCTATTTCTGTGGCCGCCGTCGCTATACGGGTGTTTCGCGGAGCGGGACTTTCGAAGCGCAGAAATTCTTCGACCGCCGTCTCGATCAATTCGGGATGGGCCTGCAACCGCTCCAGCTCGTTCGGGTGCCGGAGCAACGCGAAGATACCGTTGCTGATCAAGCCGGTCGTGGTGTCGTGACCGCCGACAAGGATCTGGACGCACATCGCCAGCACTTCGGCATCGGTGAAGCGGTCACCATCCGCCTCCAGCGCCAGCAACATGCTGATCAGATCGTCATCCGGTTCGGTGCGTTTGCACGTGATGATCTGATCGAAGTATGACGTCAGTTCCTGTAGTCCGGAAAGTGCCCGCTCCGCTACGTTACAACGCTGCGATGCCGCGCCGTCGACGAAGGCCACCATATCCTCGACCCAATCCTGGAATTGCACCCGATCGTCTGGTGGAATCCCAAGCAGCTCGCCAATCACCGTCACCGGCAACGGATACGCAAAGTCGCGGATCAATTCCATCCGCCCGTTCGGTATTGCTGCATCAATTAGTTTGCCAGTGACGGCAGTAATGCGGCTGCGCATCGTCTGAATGACACGCGGCACAAACGCCTTGCTGACCAGTCCTCGCAGACGGGTGTGGGCCGGCGGGTCGGTATGTGATACCCATTGGCGCAGGTGTTGCCCCAGAGCGTCGACGCTCGTGCACAGCGCCTCCGGCAGCATGGCCATCATGGCCCGCGTTTTGTCGGACGACAGATGGGGATTGAGATGTGCCTGCTGGACATCGTCGTAACGGGTGAGAACCCAGCACTCCCAAGTCTCGCACCAGTGCACAGGGTCTTCGGTCTGCAGCCGATGAAAAAGCGGATAGGGATCAGTCAGCCGCCCGGCGCAGAATGACTCATAATCAGCTGTGTCGGTTATCTGCATCACCAGACTACGTCCGCTGCCGGCACGAAGCGCTTGGCTTGTCGCCATCTGGTCTCGTCGGTTCGGTAGTGGTCGCGTTGGTAGAACGGTCCACGGATGCCAGGTGGATCGATCTTGACAACGTCGGCACCGCGGATCACGACGTTGTAGAGCTGCTTTTCGATCTCCAGGTATTTGCCGGTTTCGGCGATCGGGAAGGTGATGGTCACGGTATCACCCGGATTGACCTGGCCGGCCAGCAGGTAACGACCCGCAAAACGTGCGGGGCATTCCGTGTCGTTGACCAGACAGCGCACATTGTGAAGATTTGTCCACCTGGGAATTCGAACCTGCAGTGCAAGCGGCTGTTTGACACGAACATCAACACGCCCCTGACAGGGAATATGGCTGTCGACATCGGCCCAGTGTGAGGCGCGGTTCATCAGCAGGTTCACGCGCAGGGTACCATTGTCGTGGTGCAGAATGTGCTCCCAGATATAGTAAATAGCGCGGGCGCCGTTGGCCGTGCAGCAGTGCATGATCCCGGTACGGCTGGCAGGGCCTTCCGCCATCCAGGCATTTGGCATCGCCCAACCGGCAAAAGCGCCGCGGTTACGTTCGATCACATCAGCATCCGTGGTCAGTTCGTCGATCGGGTGATCGCTGGGCGGACAGCAGCCAGACAATGCGTGCACCCAATCGGTGTCCATGAGTTGGTTCTCGGCGAACTGGTTACGAATCCACTGGTCGGCGTCGTCCCAGTAATCGCCTATGCCGGCTGCAGACAACTTGAGCCCGATCCCGATCATGTCGGCTATTTCGCAGCTCTCGGCTTGTTTGTGGCAGACGGCAAAAAGGTTTTCCGGGAAATAACCCAGTTGCCATTCTGCTATGTACTCGGCCGAGCTTAGTTGTGACGACGGTTTGATCAGGGTTCGTTCACCCTGGCCCCTGGCCCACTCGAAGCTGGTCTTGATAAATTCCAACAATGTCTGGTCGTCGGCCGGCAAGGCGTATTCCAGCATATTCAACAGGCACAACGCATGGGCATGAAAATGGCTCTCGGCGCCGCTCCCCATATCGGCGAATGCGTTCGCAGCCGAATCACTCGGTGTGTTCGGCAGGAATCTGCCAGCTTCATTGAACAGGCTGGCGTCATCCTTCAGGTAGTAGCAGAACTTTCGGGCCAGCTCGCCGGCGGGTTCATAGCCATTGACACGATAGCACAGCCCCAGCCCCTGCAGGCAAAAGCCCATCGCTTCCGATGCCGCACTGCCCTGCGGCGGAACTGCAGGTAAGTCATCCCGACGTTTGCCCGGCGGGAACAGACGATAAGGAATGAAAGCGTTGTTTCCGCAATCGATCGCCAGCGACCGCAATCCGTCGGTCTGCCGGCGCATGACATCGAGCCACAGATCGTCGGGTCGCAAGAGATGCTGCAGGGCGAACGGTGCCAGAAAGCTGACGGTGCCGAAGGTGTAGTGTTCGCAGTCCGGATCGTCGAGCAGCGAGGTGAACCGCCAGGAGTCGAACGGATAGCGGGGAAAATAATTGAGCCCGTCGTCGTCGATTTGTTTGAAGGCCGCCTCGAGCCAGATCCGGTCGATCTCCAGGTCGCTGTCGTCGCCGGTGATGAGGCGTATGAGTGGCAGCGCCTGCATGTATTTCTGGTGGCATACATCGTCGAGGCCGTGCCACATCACAGCGGGTCTGCCGGCAAACTCGACCCGGAAATACATCAGGTAATCCCAGTGCGCATCGACGGCACGGGTCATGACATTCTGCACCGCCCGAGCGCGTTCCTGAATGTCGTAGGTGTCGGGGGCCGTGGCTTCGTAGCGCTCGCCCTCGTAATCGGGAGCGTCGAATTGGGGTGCCGTGTCTTTGATATAGACGAGCGGACGATGCGTTGCATCGGGGGGAGTAGCCATGGTACGGCCTTAAGGCGTGGTTTCGTCTGCGACGTCGATCGCTTCCTCGTAGATGGTCAACTCCGTGAGCTGTTCTTCCGGCGGTGCCGCGAACAAGAAGCTGGCCAGGTAACCGACCAGACAGCCGAGCGCCGTGCACAAGCCCTCCAGCCAGACCCAGCTCACTTTGAATGTCGCAGGATCGACCCACGGGGCCATGAGCCCTTCAAACCCGCTGAAACACAGGACCAGCAGAATCGATGTCAGGGCACCTGCCAGAACGCCGATCGTGTTGCACCGTTTCGTAAAGACACCGAGGATGAAGAAAATCGCCACTGCCGGCAGGATCAGATTGTTGAGTTGGCCGATGCGCTGGAGCACAGTTGTTTCCGTGAAGCCCATCTGCCACAGCGCGAAGAACAGGATCACGCAACCCCAGGCGATTGTGGCCCAGCGGGAGCTCTTTACATAATGGCCCTCTTCGGCGTCGGTTTTGAAATAGCGTTGGTAGAAATCGGTGATTGTGACGCTGCTCATCGAGTTCAAAGCCGAGTCGAATGTCGACATCATTGCTGCCAGCAACCCCGCCATGATCACGCCCCGAACCAGGATCGGCAGGTTGCTGGCGATATAGTGTGGCATTACCGCGTCGTGCTTGATCAGCGCCGCCTCCGGCGTCCCGTGGTAGTACGCGACGAATCCCCAGGCGACGAATATTGCCAGGATCATAAACAGCAGCTGGAACCCGGCGAGTCCGAACAGCGCTTTGTACATGTTGCGCTTGGTGCCGGTTGCGAGAAGGCGCTGAATTCGTCGCTGGTCGGAACCGAATGAGAGGATTTCCATTATCTTGGCGAGCAGCAGCGCCCAGATAGTCGCTTCTACACTGAGCCTGAATTCAGTCGAGAACAGTTGCGTCTTCGGATAGCCTTCGTCGGACGTCACGGCAGAAGCAATCTGGTGAATTCTCATGGGTTGCCAGTCAAAGTGTTTCAGCAACATCCCGCCAACGACGATAAACGCGAAGACGAACACGATCGTCTGGGCGACGTCGGTCCAGATCACCGCGCGTGAGCCGCCCAGCATGGTGTAAAGCGTCCCCAGCAGAATGATCCCGACCAGGCACGTTCTCGCCCCCAACGGGGTGACGTCGGCGAATGCCTCCGACGCGGTTACCAGGCCGTTGCCAACCCAGAAGGTCATCTGGATCATGAACAGCGCGGCAGCGAAGGTGCGCAGTCCGGGATGATATCGACGCTCCAGGTACGGGTAGATCGAGGCTGTCTGCAGTCGCGACCAGATCGGCACCCAGAGACACGCGGCCAGCGGCAAGCTGATCAGCAGCAGCAATGCCGGTCCGAAAAAATAGCGGGCGTCCTTGGCGTAGATCCAGCCGCTTATGCCCAGGAAACTGATGGGGCTCAACATCGTTGCAGCCATTGACAAGGAAACCGCCCACCATGGCATCGTGCCGCTGGCGAGAAAATACTCCTTCATCGATTTCTGCCGGCCGGAAAACGCTATACCAAGCGCAAGTACTCCGATCACATACACGCAAATGATGATATAATCTGCAACGGCGAGTGTATTCATGCCTTAAACTTCGACTCTCGACGATAAATCGTCAACCTGATCGGGCAGGATACGTCGTCTACGTCCCGAGTACCACGACGCTGCTATTGGGGCTCCCGTGGGCTCGTCGTACGGGGACTTAACGCCGTGAAAAGCCGCCAGGACGCAACTCATAAAGCTCCTACATCCGGGTAATTGGGGGGATGGCCCATCGTCACGCCATTTGTAACGCCACGATAGCCGTGTACCCTTCCTTTTCGTCGCTGAACATGCGAATAACGACATTGAAGAGGACTGCAAAGATGATGCAACTCGATCGGTTTTTGTTAATGATTGGTATTGGGTGCATCGTGACCTGTCTGCCCGGGTGGACCGAAGACATGGAGATCCTGAGAATCACAGTTGGTGAGCCGACTCTGTTAAATACGATCAGCTACCAGAACACCTCGGCCGTGACCGCGTCACGGACCGGCGTCATTGCCGCCTTTTATCCGCAAGGACCGCGGGAGTACAGAAAGATGCGCCTTTCCGGTGACGGCGGGCTGACCTGGGGCAAGGAGTTCGAGTCGCCGCCGCACCAGGGCGGCGCCGTCAGTGTCGGGTGCCGCGATGGCGGCGTCATCAAACTGCGCAGTGACATCGTCGAGATCGAAGGGAAGCCCGGCTGGTTCGATGCGGTGACGTTTCAGATGACAGACGACCTCAGCAGTTGGGAGACCTTTACCGCCAAGCTGCATGTACCGGATCATGCGCCCGGCTTTGACGTCCACACGCCATCACCTGCCAAAGGCAAGATCATCGAACTGCCGGGTAGAGGGCCCGGCAATAACGGACCGGGCGATCTGCTGATGCCGATGTACGGCCAGTTCAAAGGCGACACCCATCATCGTGCCTACCTCGCGCGGTCGACAGACAACGGCCGCACCTGGCGCTATTACGCAACGATCGATTACACCCCTGATGACCCGAACCCGGAACTCCCGGGACACTACGTCGGTGCCTGCGAACCCAGCGTCGTCCTCTTGCCGAACGGGCAGTTGCTTGCCATGATGCGAAAGCAGTTGGCCCATTTCCCCGGCGAGTACAAACCCCTGTACCAATGCCGTTCGGATGATCTGGGCAAGACCTGGACGACACCGACACCGACCAATCCTCATTTGATGAGCATCTCACCTACCCTGCAGGTGCTCGACAACGGTGTCGTCGCCTGCCAGTACGGCCGGCCGGGGTGCCACGTTGCCTTCAGCCTCGACAACGGCCATACATGGCAGGACACCGTTACCCTCACGGACCTGCCGGAACGGCCGAGCCTTGTTGACGAAGCAACGATGGCGGGGCCGGGGATCACCGGTCAGTTCGACATGATCAAGGCCGGTCCGAACCAGCTCATCGTGATCGGCAGCGACGAGGAAGGCACGAAGGTCTGGCCGATCGCCGTCGATCGGATCAAGGTGTCTCCGGGAAGCGTTGCCGTGCAGGGACGGGTCGTGGACCAGGAGGACGAACCGATTGCCAACGCGAACATCGAACTGGGCCCCAACCGTTACGCGCTCGACTGCTGGCGTGAAGACCCGACCGTCAAAGATGCCTGGGGTCGACGACCGAGAACGGTCGGTTCACCAGTCATGGGATATCGGGCAATCAGTGAGGGAAATCCGATTGCGCAGACGGACGGGCAGGGGCAGTACCGCTTCGAATCCGTCAAGTGCGGTGAATACGTCATGACGGTCGAGGCCGACGGTTTCGCGCCGCAGTTTCGGCATATCAAGGTTGATTCGACCGAACCGCAGGACTTTCGTCTGCCGGCCGGCCGCAAGGTTTCCAGTCGTGTTTTAGACAACCACGGCGAACCGGTCGCGGGCGCTTGCGTCGTGCTGAATAACTGGCATATCCACACCAACCCCGCCGGATTTTTCCACTGGTCTGTCGAGGCACCACTGCCTGAACAGGTGACGACCAGAGTCGACAAGCGGTACAGTGCCGAGATTCCAGGTTCAACAGCCATGAAATACGGCACGGAGAAGAGCACGGTGCCGCGGTCACAGATCGAACAGCAGCCGTTCGTCCTGCACGATTGACTGAGGGCTGCGGGCGGGAGAACGCCTCACGAGTCGTGCATGCCATGCCCGATACATGGATCGAGAATATTGCGGAGGTCGGAGTCGACGGGGGCGTCACCAATGGTCCGCTCGGTGTTGACCGGTTCAGGGTTCAGCCGCCATCGCACCAGTCCGATGTCCCTAGGGGTGAAATCGTTCTCTTTCTTCACACCGGCTTGACTGCGGTAGCCGGTCCCGAAGACGGTGAGGATCGACCCGTCCGGAAGCAGTACCGACGAGGTCCCGATGCTGTTCGCCCACCAGTCATGCGGCCCGCGTTTGCGGTTGCCCACCCAGGCGTGGAGAATGTAGCGGTGGTCGAGGTCCCAGGTGCGGCCGTGGTCGTGGCTGACGACAGCTTCGACGCCGAACTGCGGGAACCCGTTGCCGTCCTCGACGTATCCCTCGCGAACGACATAGGCCATGACAATGTCGTTATTGGGTAACAGGAGCGGGGACGGATGATGACGCCCCCAATCGTAGAGCTTCTCTACCGTTGACCAGGTGCGGCCATCGTCTTTGGAGACCGCGACCCCGAGTCCTTCGAAGTGGTCGATGGTCTCATCCAGGCGGCGTGGAATGTCGGTTCGGCAAAAGCCCAGCAAGTCGCCGTTGCCGGCCCGCATCAATGCGACCTCGCTGACCTCCTGCCACTGTGGCACCTTGATACTCTCGCTCCATGTCTTGCCGGCGTCGGTACTGAAGCGGATGTAGCCCTGCTGATGGGCGTGCTCGACCTCTGGCGGATGCAGCCAGGCGTAACCCGTCTCCGCGAGCCGGATGACGTTGCCGGTCTCGTCGCGCTCGACCAGCGGCGGGTCCCAGGTGTTCCAGTCTCTGCCGTCGCAAGTTGGGGTCACGGCAACGGAATCGCCCCAGGTATTACCGTAATCCCGGCTGAACCAGCGGCCGCTACTGCCGCAGACCGCCTGCCCGTCGCCGAGATAAGCCAGGCCTGTGCCCATGCTGCCGGCGGGGCGGCCGTCGTTGTCGACACTCACCGGGCGCGGCTCCGTCCACCTGTCGCCATGATCGTCGCTGGTCATGACAAAGGCACGATGCGGATACTCGCAATTGACCAGCATGAGCAGCCGATCTTTCTCTGGCATATAAATCATATAGGGAACGGTCACGCACCGGTTCCAACTCTCGGTGATGATCCGGAACTGTGCCGGCAGCCGGATGCGCTCGGCGCTGCCGTTGAGTTGGCTGATAGTGAAAGGCATTATTGGTTTCCTCAACTTGGGATTTCACCGGCGCGACGTCTCGATGCTGTCACCAACGTAGCCGTGTTTATTCGTAAGACTACCAGTTGATTTTCGGGTTCTGGTGCAGGGCGGGAGGTTTGCTGTACAGTATCCGTCCAACCAAACAGGAGACCGTCCAATGAAAGCCAGCGCAACGACATAGCCCGCACTCGCTGTTCTGCTCCTCATAACCGTCGCCGGTTGTGCCACGCTGCCGGACAAAAGCCCCGCGCCGCCGGAGTCGAGCCAAAGTCCGAATCTGAAATGCCCGAAGATCTCGGAAAAGATAACGCTGGACGGCAAGCTGGATGAGCCGGACTGGTCGCGGGTTGCAGAACTTCCGTTTATGCTTTCCCGCGACAATCGTCAGGAGAAGGCCGTCACGGAGGGCGGCTATGGCAAGATTCTCTGGGACGACCAGTTTCTGTATATCGCCGCGGTCCTTGAAGACAGCGACGTGGTCAGCTACACCAAGGCCCGGGACCAGCACACCTACCAGCAGGGGGACGCCCTGGAAATTTTCCTCAAGTTCGCCGCCGACAACCGTTACATCGAGCTGCACGTCACACCGGGCAACTTCAACACCGATTTTTTCTTTCCCAGCCGCGGCAGCACCATCTTTCCCGAGTCTTAAATTGGCGGCGATTCGGCGACTGAATGGGATTGCGCCATGAGATCGAACGTGACTGTCGACGGCACGTTGAACAACTGGCGCGACCGCGACCGCGGCTGGGCAGTCGAGCTTGCCATCCCGTTGGCCGACCTCAATGGGGTGTTCGACGAGCGTATCGAGTCTGGAACCCGGTTGTTATTCTCATTGTGCCGTTACAATTACGGCCGTTATTTTGATGCCAAGGAGTTGAGCAGCACCTCGGACCTGGCCGTCACCAATTTCCACCGCTACGAGGACTTTGGCACGATCGAGTTTGCCCGAGAATGATTTCAATCCGAATTCGGATGTGAAGCCGTTTTGGAAACCACATACGTCACTGTCTGGTCGACAGCTACGTCTTTGATCGTCGAGGATGCACCGCCCGGGGCGAGGATCTGCAGATTGACCGGGCCGGCGTGCTCGCCGAGGCCGAAATGCAGCGTCAGGTCGTGCTGGCTGCCCGCACCGGTTCCACCCTCCACTTGGCGCGTCAACAGTTTGTTGTCGATGGCCAGGCGCACCTGCGTACCGATGGCGGCGCTGTTGACCGTCTTGCCGTCGCCCTTCAGCTGTACTTTCAGCCAGTGATTCGGCTTCGCGGGCGTCGATTCGCCCGGTATTGCATTGCCGTTGTTGACGAACAACTTGTGGTCAGTGATCAGGTCGAGATCCCCGTCGTTGTCGAAATCGGCCCAGGCGGCACCGTAGGTTTTGCCCATGTCTGCGAGGCCTGCAGCTGCGGTTACGTCGGTCATGATCCAGTCCTGATGCGATGTCTTCCCGTCGTTTCGAAAGAGGCGAGCGCTGTCGCCGGGATAGACGGTCGTGATATACAGGTCCAGATCCCCGTCGTTGTCGTAATCACCCAAGGCCGGTGTGGCGTATGACTCCTGCCAGTTTGCGCCACTGAGCTCGGTGTTGCGAAAAAAATGCCAATCGTTGTCCGGGTTGTGATTGCCAGGCCCCATGTTCTTGTAGAACGCCGCGAAGTCCTGCGTGCCGTCGCCCCAATTGTGCCGGAAGTTGCCGACGAACAGATCGATATGCCCGTCATTGTCGACATCGCCCCAGGCGGAACCGATGGTATGACCGAAGGCATGACCGTCGCCCGGTTTGTAATGACCCTGCACGCCGTACGCTTCCGCCGCGTTCGCAAAAACCGCGCTGCCGTTGTTCTGCCAGAGGATGTTCGGCTGCAGGCTGTAGTGGGAGACGTAGATGTCCTGGTCGCCGTCCTGGTCGAAGTCGCATGAGGTGACTGCTTTCGTGCGCAGGAACGGCTCCGCCTGTTCCCAGTCCCTGGTGAAGACGCCGTTGTTATTCATCATGATGGCGTCGGGCTGGGATGCATTCCGGAATTGGAACCCGCAGACATAGAGATCGACGAACCCGTTGTTGTCGTAGTCGGCCCAGCTGGCGCCGTAGGTGTTGCGCGCTGAGATCGCCGGCATCTCGACCTTGGTGAAGGCTGCTTTCTCTGCAGTGCTCTCGTTGCGGTACAGCGCGTTGCTGTCCCAGGCGTAGATATCGAGACGCCCGTCGTTGTTGTAATCCGCCCAGATACCGTCGAGGCCGAATTCGTCGGTCACGGCAAACACGTCTTTGAAGCCTGTCCCGGCGTTATTGCGGTAGACGCGGTTGCCGCAGAGGAAATCGACGAAGCCGTCGTTGTTGTAATCGCCCCAGGCGATCCGCTGCCCGGCCAGGCCCGGTACCAGCTCTGCGGTTCGGTTGGTGAAAGTCTGGCCGCCGCATGGCACTGTGCAGAGCATCATGACTGCCAGATTAAACGGCATAATAAACAGCCAATTCAGTCGCAATTGCATCGCTTTGCCTATTCTGCTTGCCAGCTTGGAACCGCATCTTTCTTCCCTCTGTCTCTCCACCAGTCGGAGATTATGATGATGAAAGACGGGGTACGGGGCGGGTAAGCTATCCCCGCGGCCAGACGGTTCAACAGGATGACTGCGGTATTGTCAGATAGAATCGAAAAAATCGTTGATCCGGCAACTTCGACAACCTTCGAAACCGTTGATTATTTCCGGCCTTAAGTATATAGTTAAAATCTTGGACACTAACCACTAAGCACCGATGTAGCGACGCACACATCGCCGTTGCCAGATACCGCAAGGTCGAACAAGATGTCCCGCCGCCGCTTCACCCTTATCGAGATGCTCGTCGTCATTGCCATCATTGCCGTTCTGGCTGCGATGCTGTTGCCCGCGTTAGGCTCAGCCCGCGAACGGGGCAAGCAGATAAGCTGCCTGTCAAACACCAAACATTTTGCCATCGCCTTCCAGGCGTATGCGTACGACCACGACACCCGCCTGCCCGGCGTCAATCGTCCGATAGACCCCGGCGGCTACCCCATTTCCTGGTACTATTCACTGAGTGAATACCTCAGCTTTGAATACAGCGATCACGTTGCCGATGTGTCGGTAACAGCGCCGCGCAGGTGGGATAAGTTCCCGGATATTTGGGACTGCCCGACCGCCGTCAAGCCGTCATCCGAGGAGTTGTGGACGTCGCCACCCGGGTCATCCTCGTCGTTTTGGAAGCCTTACGACCACAATTGGAACGTCATCGGCTACAACAATACAGCCGCCTACCCGACTCCCTGGGGGCGCGACCCCTTTCTCATCGAGGAAGTCTCTCCGAGCATGACAATAATTCTGGCGGATTCGTATGGCGGCGATATTTATATACCGGAGTTTATGGGGCAGACGATGAATATGGACTATGACGGGAACGGTGTCGCTGACACCAATGCGACCTTGCAGAGTGACAAGGCCAACGAATACAGGGTTCCGGAGTACCCGTACAATGGCCTCGGTGCCCGCCACCTGCAACGACCGACTGCCAATGTGTCCTTTGTGGACGGCCATGCAAGAGCCTATTACATTGACGACCTGTTGCCCTCGGCGTCCACCGACCTGTGGAACAACGCCCTGTGGCCGTAAAGTTTAACAGCCCCAAAGCTGTGCCTGCAGGCACAGATTTTTCACATCAGCCCAATTTGTCAACTTGATCGTCGACCGGGTTCGCATTGGAGCACGGTGACGTGGGGAAGGGGCGCTGGTCAACGATCAGGTTGATAAATTCAGTTCACGGCTCCGTCGCCTCAAGAAGCGCCGGGGCCAATGCAATGCAAGAACGACAACCAAGGTAAGGAACACACCGCCATGCCAAAGAAACTGCTGATTTTCGTCACGACTCTCGTACTGGTTCAAATCGTCGCGGCGGCGGAACCCGCCATTCTCTCGGGCTACGGCAAGACAGAATGGGGACAGTCGCTGGAAGAGGTGCAGGCAATTCTGCCCGATGGACTGGTCAATGGCGATGCCACGCTGGAGGCTCAGTACGTTGTCGAAGGTGATGGTGCGGTCGTCAAGACGACTTATAATTTCATCGGCGGCGAACTGTTTGCCGTATATGTTGCCTTCGAGCTCCCGAGCCGGCCCGAGACCGGTCCGGACAAGGAGGGCGCCATGGTCCTGAGGGCGAAGATCGAGAAGAAATACTACAGCACAGAGGAAAGCAGACCGTTGCTCCGGGACGCCGGGGTTCAAGTCAATGTGAACCCGGTATCGACCGGGCGAATCGTTGTCGTTTACATGAATCGGAAGATGCGCCGAGCCGGCGCCGAGCGTATGGCGGCGACGAAGCAGGAGGCGGCGGCGGCGGCACGAGAGGAAGCGCTCAAGGGCGGGCGGGCTCAGGAAATCGACGCTGCCGGCGTCGACGACGCGCTGTGACTGGGCGTGACAAAAAAACGGCCGGACCATGCTGATGATCCGGCCGGGCTGTCGTTAGTAACGGGATAATCTCGGCGATCTCCTAAAAAGCATTGCCGGTGACGGTGCCTTTTACAAGGAGGTTGCCGCTTTCATCAATTGTCATGACCTGTGTGCTGTTGAAGTAAAACTGGATGGTGCTGCCGCTCATGCCGATCTCGAGGTTGTTGCCGACGTCGTTCTCCAGCCTAATGCTCACATCACCCCATGGCCCCACAGTGTTCCGGATATGGAGCGTTTTCGGGAAACCGGGAGTAGAAGTCGGTTCACCAGTGCCGATACCGATGCTGCCGTTGTGGTGGACAGTCAATTGCGTCGTATCCCCGTTGGTGCCTATTTGCATCACGTCGGTACCCAGTCCAATGGTCGCATAGTTCGACCCGCTCTTCACACGCAGCGATGGATCGGTACCGCTGACTTCCAGAATGGGAGCCGAGTAGCCATAAGGATTTCCGGCGCCGGGCTCAGTTGTGCCGATGCCGACTTTGACGATCGGGGCTGTCGTGATGATATCGCCGTCGACGCTTGTGCCCCAGAATTCGGCGCCGCCGGCCGCGTCTTGCCAGGAAGCTAAACCATTGGCATCGGAAGTCAGCACCTTGCCATCCCCGGGGGCGCCGCCGGTAATTTTCACCTGGCCTGCAACTTCAAGCTTGGCGCTGGGATCGTCGGTGCCGATACCGACATTTGACCCTTGGCCGCCACCCTGCCCCCAAACCGTAAGGCCGCCGCCTGCGGGCGTTTCCAAGCGCAATTTAGAGGTTGTGGCCCTTTCCGACTGGATATTCGTATTGCTGCCCTGGGCACGGATCAAGGCGTTTTTACTGCCGCTGTCGTCACGCAGCAGAAT
>Ga0310124_10002015_pt1 | contig 14100 bp, 15 predicted proteins | sample CB11b_AW_Bot5_MG_FD_203507 | JGI IMG/M metagenome (GOLD analysis project Ga0310124, IMG submission 203507) | Marine microbial communities from Western Arctic Ocean, Canada - CB11b_AW_Bot5 | ecosystem: Environmental > Aquatic > Marine > Oceanic | place: Canada: Western Arctic Ocean | collected...
TCTAAATTGTACTATTTAAAGCTCACGCTCTAGTACTACTTCTCCTTATGCCATCTAGTTACACAGCAAATCTGCAAACATTAAGTTCACATTTTCATTAATGATTACATCATTTGCATTCTGTGTAATACCAATAGTCGTTAAGAGCGGATCAATAACAGTAAATTTCATATCTTCTTTTTTACATTCTTGTCCTATCACTCCGGCTGGCTGGCGTTCAGCAGTATCCGCTTTAAATGTAAAAAGAAGCGATTCTTTAATTCCACAAACATTGCCATATTCATGATAAAATTTACAATAATCGTCAGCTCCGCCTTTTGGCCCCAAAATTCTACCTATACTCACGCCACCTTGAGCCCGACCACCAACGTAATACATAGGTGACGAATTATTGTCTTTTCTAAAGTCCATATTCATATCGAAAATACGGTTGATCGTTTGCGAGTAATTAATGCTAACGTTAGTGACAAGGCCTAGTGCATTACCTAAGCCAGTAGAAATGCCACCGTTATTAACTGAAAATGTTCCCGCCACGCTATTAGCTGCACCCTGAAATACTGACTTGTGAGCCATGTTAAAATTCTCCTAGATAAGTCGAGGATTCATTCCCTCGACGATTGGACTTAATAATATATTGAACTTAAAAGAGACTTCCGGGGATGTGACTCCCCGGAAGCTCTAATTAAATTTTTCTACACTACCAAGTGAAGTTCAAAGTTATTCAAAGCATACGGAACATTTATTAACAATTTTGCAACATATCGATCTTTGAAAATTGGACTAACTGCGAAGCTCTCCAATTCTGCATCAATAAGCTGACCGCCAAGATTAGCAGTAAATCGTTCGACCTGCAAAAGAACAATTAAAGTGCTCAGTCCTGCTTGAATCACCGCTTCCATACTAGGCGTAACATTAGTTACACCAATAAACGGCTCGAAGTAATCTTTAAATCGATAACTAATCGAGTCGACGTTTCTAGTAAGCATCTCTTCTCGCTGATTAATGTCAGAGTAGTTACCCGTAGTAACAGCCTGACGAGTAAAGATGTTACCGTCCGGAGATTGCATCACAATCCAAGTCCCAGAAAGAGCCATCGCATCAAGCTGAGATTTACTGAATCTCGTTGTACGCTGAACATCCGAAAATCCAGTAACGGCTAATCGCGTTAAACCCTGTTGAGGTAGAACACCAGATGTGAGACCAGCCAACGCTGCACACAGGTGAAAACCCTCTTGGATCGTACCAGACGATTCAATCTCGTCAGGCCAGATAGCCATGATCCTACGATCATAAAAGGCACCTGCATCCGAAGCGATTTCTGTGGCTTCTTCCGTAAGATTCAAAGTACGCCAAATCTCAATTTTGCTCGGAGTATCAATTTCCTGAGATGGCCCCGTTTTTACTAGAAGCGTTTGTTCCGACAGAACAGAATCCACAACAAATTCTGTGTAAGTCCAAACGCCAAACCCGTCAGTTGCGTATTCAGCACGAACAATATCACCAGCCCGAACACCGTTAGTAACGAACTTACCGTTACTAGCTTCGTTACGAACTTGCGTGTATTGAGTACCTGTAGCCAAAGGATCGTCTTCAAATACTGCTAGGCACTCTTCACCATCACTAGTCGTGGCTTCCGTGTGCCCTGGTACAGTCGAACCCGTGGAAACAAGAGGAATCTCTGGAATACCCTGGAGATTAAACCAAGCTGTGCGCCAAAGACCCGCCGATTCCGTAGACATGGCACCGACATGTGCCTGATACAACCCTAAAACAGTTGCATCGCGAGTCAACGGAACCATCGCGTGAATATCGTCACGGGCTTGTGAAAGATCGAGGACTTCGTCCCAATCGTCTGCGTCAGCCGGATCTACTATGGAAGTGTAAAGTACCGGAGTATTGTTACTATTGGAGAGTGCTTTATATACACCCCACTTCAACGGATTATCTGGCGTCAATGAACCAGAAATATCGTCAATGTCGCCAACATCACTAATGCTGAAGATTGAATTGGCTTTAGTAACCTCCCATGCCCGATATGTTACATACACTTTTCCGTAAACACAGCCAGCACAACTAAAAACGTTCAACGATTTTAAAACACCGTCGTCAGTGTAGGAATCGTCATAAGCGTTAATGTTAGCTGAAATTGTAATCTGCGTCGCAGACTGCTGCCAGTTAGTGACTGGAGCAAAAGTTGCACGATTTTCCGGTACTTCCAACAACGGCTTACGGATATACAACTCGATACCTACTTCGTCTCCCCCAGAAGCATCAGGATCAACAGTGGCATCAATATTATCCGAAAGCTCAATAGTCTGCACTGCGCCTGACGTTTTACCAGTCACGGGGACAGTATAGCGATCATTCTTTACTAACCCAGCAGTCGCTCCGCCATTGTCAGAAAATTGAATAACAACACCAAATGAACCGATCGTAATATCCTCGTCGTGATCGGACACGGTATGCGGGCCGCTTTGATCAATACCATTCGAGGTAGAGACCATAATTTGCGGTTTCAAAGTGACGTCACTCGCACTGTATAAACCGCCACGAGATACGCTAACAAGATAAGTAGTACTTGTTGTCGTAGTATATGTGGACAAGTTACCAGTCGTAGTTTGCGAAGAAGCTTTTACCCAAACTTGCGTAGCCACCACTTTCCACTGCTGACCAGCAATTATGTCATTATGACTGACTGAGTCATCGTCAGCAGATGTTGAACACGCAGCCAGATCAATATCTTGAAACGCTACTGTAAGACCACGCGTACCAATCGCTGTAGATTCTGTCATACCTCCCGGTGCGAATTCAGCAACATCGTCTGTACCGCTTGCCGATAGAACTCGGATTCTACCGCTTTCGAATGCGCCGCTCGTAGAATTTTCAGTGACTATGATAGTGTAGGTTTCGTCCGTATAACCATCTGTAATACCGTCATAGGCACTTCCAGCACCATCTACAACCGTAACGCAGTTGTCAGGTCCACCTTGTTTAGTGATGACAACTGAAGCAGAGGAAGTCGCAGCATTCTCAGCATTCGTGGTAGCAGTTGCAACAACTGCCGCAATTTCATTCGCAATAAGCGATTTGATACTTGTCCATAACTCTATTGGATCGCCACCGCCATCTGGCGCAGCCCGAACTCGAATATCGTCTCCAACTTCTACGTCACGATCGTAAAATTCGGATGAACGTGCATAAGTTCCATTCGTTGCAAAATTCAAGCCCGTTGCTTTAATACGGTTTCTATAATTCGCAACTGTACTAATGAGATTGTCTGCGCCTATGCCGTCGTCTAAATACTGAAGCAATGCATTCTCGATGTAAACTTTCGTATAAGTCGTATCGACAAGAGCACCAGCAGGACGAGTCGGCCAAAGAAACGCATTAGAAGAGGAATTTTCGTAATAGCTTAAAAACCCATTTTCTTTTTCGTCCGCATCAGTTGTTCTGGTTAAATAAGCATGACCCCCTGCAATGTGCGCTGACAACGGATTTGCAGCCACAGAAGGGGCAATTGTAAAGTCTTGAAATACCAAGACCTGTGGAAGTACATAAGTAGCCATATTAGATGGTCTCCATACCTTTTATTGTCGTGATTGTTATATGTTAACTTCGAGGTTTTGTACAACCTCACGCAGGGGTAAGGAATCTTCGAAAAGTTCCCAAGTTTTGTTGTATACCCATCCAGCAGTTACAGGAATTACGTAATTCTCGGACGCTTCCTCTAACTCGCTGATGGCCCCTACTTCTGTTACTTGAAAATCCATAAGTAACAATTGCTGACGTATTACAGGTGCGAACATCGTTAATTCGTCCACAACCTCTGACGCCAGGATTTCACAACTTGCACCCGTTCCATGGATGCAGAAAATGGTATGACTGCCTGTCCAATTCACTGTGTACAGGCTAGTCGCACCTCTTTCGTTTGGATAAATGGCACCTGAAGTGCCAGCTCCCATTATCTTGTCGTTTATTCCTAAACGAGTCTGACGATAGGCGTTTCGTTTGACCAAAATCGCGGGACGCTTTTCTACTAAGTCTCCGCGCCATCTATATACGCTTTCAATCACTATACCGGATGAAGCATCTTCCTTCCATACGAATTGTTTTAAATCCGTAGCTCGAATACCCTCCTCTGTGGAAAAATGCCGTATAAACATATCCCTAAACAGGCCAGTTAATAAAAGTGGCTGCCACCCATTTTCACACAACGAATCCACTTCAAAATAAGGAGATTGTGTATGAGCTGGATCTTTAGACGGTGGTGTTGTCGTCTCGCACCAATCCTCTGGTGTGCTCATCGACTCTATACTTTCGTTTAGGGAGACCGCTTACTCGCTGCATTGTTTCCAATACTCGTAATGGATCAACCTCGTATTTAAAAGGATCCAAACGAGATAATAATGTAGATTTTAATTTAGATTTTTGTGTTGCCGGGTTCGTTTCACCTTTCCTACTGCCTAGATACGGAACCGATGGTTTAGATGTCGGAGACACCTCCGCGCGAGGTGCTGTGGACATAAATCGTGTAGGTATATGAGGCATCAGCAACTTCCTTCCAAAGCTTCATCTTGCTGGGGAATCTCTACGGTGTATATGACATCAGTATACGGTGCGGGACGTAATTCCACGTTAGCAATCAAGGGAACCCCCCTCATTTCAGCTGCATTTTGAATGCTTTGAATATAATATCGATCATCCGTTTCTCGACTAACCCACACGTCACGTGCCTGTAACAATGGAAAATGAAGCATGCGCCCCGTGACCACTATATCGTTCACGGTTCCCCGCATTCCCTGGTCATCTATATGCTTGCGATGTGTTTGAGGAGATAAGTCAGCCCAAACACAATCTATCGGATAAAAATATCCGCATTGGAAACCTGTTCCAAAACATTCCGGGCAATCTGGATTAGTTACTTCATCTGTCTGAAGATCTAAACATTTGGTACATCGAACGCCAGTGATCATTCTTTTCAATAAATAGCCATCCTGGCTTGTGTATCGATAACGTAAACGTTCTTTACGTACAATTTCACGCGCTAAACGCCAATCTCTCTGCCCAAGAATGCCTTTCTTAGCTATTGGATCAGATATGTACGTCGCTACACTAGTCGTTAACTTTACGCGGTAGTGCGTATATTGTGTTTTACCGTAAACTCGTTTCGTGCCGTCTACTGCATAATACGTATTGTCCATCGATACGCCAACATTTTCCCAATCATCTGCATTTGAATCACCTGTTTGACCGACTTGTAATTGAAATGTATACGGAAGTGCGTCAGTAAATGTGTCCCGCAACGTCCAACAAACACGTGTACCACCACGAATAAGATAGCTCACGTGTACCATGTCAAAAACAGATTGACATACTGGCGGACATTCGTTTTGGCACGTCGGTATTGTACTCATTCAACAACTTCTAGATCTAAAGTAGATGTATACGTACATGCTTGATTACGCAGATCACATGAAGTGGACATACGTGTTTCCCAATAACGACTATCCAATGCTCGAGATGTTGCATCATAAGTAGTATGATTCTCGTAAAAATCAGGCGGAATAATTGATACCGCAAAAGCAAAATGATAATCAGGTAGTTTCATTTACGTATCCTTCTTTAAAACATACCACTGTAGTTAGATGTCACGGACCCAGAAAAGCCAGCGATATTAATTTCCACTTTCTTCGCTTGAACCATATCTCGAAAATCTTTCATGAGAGAATTTGCATAACCCGTATAGTCACGAGCTTTATTTTTATCGTCAACTGCCACACCACCTGCATTGTAAGCTAGATGATTTCGACGATAATTTGCAGCAGCAATTTGCATTAGATAAGCTTGAATGCCTTTTAACCATAATTCTCTGAAAGGAAATGTCTTAGTAGTAAGTACCCCAATTGGCGGAGGAGTTTCATTCCAAAATTGAAGAGGCCGCAAAACAGCCTGCGTAATTTCTGCGGCATCAAATTCAATATCGTCTAGCAACAGATTGTCGTTAGGAGCATTATCCCGCATAGATAATCTAATCTCAGATACCGTGGGAGGACCTAAATTCCATTGACCGCCATCCGATGAAATACCGAAAAGGCCTCTCCCTACAAAGCAAACTGCTTGATTGCTAAAAATAAGACGACAGTCATCTGAGAAAAGAGCCCACTCTTCCATGTAAACGCCAGGATACCGAGTAATCGCGTCAGGCAAACTGTAAGCCTTTACAGAGCCTGTGGCGGCTGTGACGATGTCTACGTCAACACTGTAAATACAGTCCGTAGGTCCGTCGTAGCCGCTTAGCTCCCGTATACGGAGCGTTACGCCGCATTGAGGCGTTCCTGCGGCATCAAAAGCTTCGGAACACGAGTCTGCCGCTACACTACAAGAAGTTGCACAGTCGGTGAGATTGACTGGCTCCCCATTTGGGGTCCGCATAACCCACTCTAAACGAGCATCTTGCCCTTGCTGTATCTCGTGACACTGCATTTTGGGCAAGACAGAACACCCGTCTGCCTGCGTAATCGGGGGATTAATGATATTTTGATCATTACAATCAGTATCCGTTGGAGGCATCCTTAACTCCCTTTATGAAACTACGCATCCTTACGTATTATAGACATCCCGGACTAAAATCTGAACGTCATATATCACATGTTGCAGGCTGTCTTTGTCCCTTTAATGCGCAAAGATGAAATCTTAAATGCCTGTAACCCTCTCCTTTATGCCAGTCAGACAAATATTCTTCTGTTTCCAGCACCTGCTGAAACCGGACAAAAACATGTCCATTTTTGTCGGCATGCTTCTTGTTAATATAAGGCAACATGCTTGCTTTACTATAGTATGATCTATAAGCCGGATCTGCAAATCCAATACCTGTAGTAGCATCTGGAACCGTAATAATAAGGTAGCCACCTGGAACCAGAGCTTCGTACGCACTATTCATAAAATCAGTTACCTGATCGCCGTCTAACCACTGTAGAAAATCTTTAGCTTCAATAGCTCCATAACGCTCAAAACCAAAACCGTGCTGTAAATCTCGTTCCCATTTCCAACCAGATGTAAGCAATTCGTCTACGTCAAGCAAATCGTAATTTTCTCGGGAAATCCATTCGCGGATTAAATCTTCAGTATGTTTGATTTTAAAGCTCCTCGATAATTCTTGTATTTGTTGCTGCCGACCACGCACAGTGTTTTCCGAATAAGCTCGATACAAATAATGGCAGCCACCTGTATGAGCAAATGGAGCACCACTTAAATAAGTTTTTATCATTAGCTCCAAATCATCAATAACGGAAAGATCCCGGTTATGTCCGCCCGCTTTATAATAAGCTTCTCGGCTCCAACAACGAACATGATCCGGAGCGTAATATATTTCACACAAAGAGCGTGGTGTTAACTCAAAAGATCGCGTAGCTAACAATTCCCTACCATAAACATTAACTGGATAGTGCTCCCAACCATGAACCTCACTGTAGATAAACTTCCCATAATTTTTGTGACTGTTTTTCTTATCGTAAGAAAATACCGCAACATCTGAATAAACAAACCCAGCTCCGCTTTCGAAAGCTTTCTCTATCGAAGAAAGTGAATTACCAGGAAACAGTAAATCATCGTGATCTAATTCAATAAATGCATCACCGCTGCAATTATCACACGCTAAACGTTTAATCGCTCCAATGTTGTATAAATAAGAACCACCGTCAATAACTTTAACGCGGGAATCATTTCGTATGTTATCCGGAATGATGGCCTTCCCGCCATTAGGAACTAGAACCCACTCCCATTCCGTATAATTTTGTCTCAGAAGAGACGCGTAAGTTTCCGGAAGATGTGTGGGTAAATGAGTTGGGGTGAATATGCTTAACTTCATAGATAAAGTTTAGCCTACACCTCGAATAAAAAAAGGCTCGACAGAGTAAATCTGCCGAGCCTCCCAGAAACACCTACGTGGGATAGGCGAATAAGAGTACTTCTTAAGCAGTCGATTCCCAACAAGGATCGTCGATAAGAAGTTGAGGAGGATCCCCAGCAAGCTTGAACATGTAACTCTCGCCGGTATCGGCTTTCAAAATAGGCGATGGAGTACCGACAATCTCCAGCTGCTGGTCATCAATGGCCGCTTCAAAAGCCAAGACAGAACGACGAGATGTGTTTCTATCAAAGCCATTGGCAACGGCATCAAGAATATTACCAAACACGGTAATTTCTCCATCGTCAACTAATGATTGTCCGTGAGGCGGAAGAAAACCAAACGTCTTCGTACCTCCAGAAATATTCTTGACTGTACTATAAAGACAGTCTAGGTCTTGAGTATAAGCCATTGATTAGCCCTCCGCTTTCGTGTTCGCGAGAACAGCAGCTTCATTTGCTTTCAACGCAAGCACTGAGTTGTAGAAGACAGGCTCTTGAGCCAACTGCGCCGCAGCTGACTTGTAAGCCATCTCTTCATCTTGCACTTGAGCATATTGGCCTTGAGGTGTTTCGCCCATAACTTCAGTCAAAGCACCTACAGGATTAGCAAACCGACTGTCACCCGCTTCTTTTTCCGTATCATCAACGCCACGCAACTTTCCAGCGAGCTCCAGCAAATCAGCAGCCTCTTTCTCATTTTGAGGTTGGACACCGTGATTAGCTAGTTTGCCGAAAAATACATTTGCGTGAACGCCCTCAAACAAATTGTTATAAGCTTCTCCTACTTCAGGAAGAGCTTGTTCATTATCTGCCATAGCGTTACTCCACATGTTGAAAGCCCGTAGGCTGCCCCCCTACCAGAGACTCCAGTAGAGAGACAGCACATGAAGGCTTAATTCCTAACTGAAGTCTGCCTTAGCCAAACCACTCGTATGGCCAATGGTTCCACCCAGAGTCTCATAAGCGAAGAACTCAATCATGTATGCTTCACGACGAATATACATAGTTGTGTCTTCCAAAATATAACTCTTACCAATAAATTTCGGATCTGCGAAGTGATACATCTTATTAGTGGGGACCAAGCCCTTCTTAATCGTGATGATCCACTTCACACCCATGAACTCAGCTAGAGCCCATCCGTTACGCATGACTTCCTCACTCAAGTCACCGCCCATTTCGTTGCGACTGAACTTAGCCACTTCCTTAATGGTGATGTTGTTGAGAAGCACTACGTGAACTTCAAGGTTCGACGGAGTGTTAGGCATAATCTTCAGACTGTCCCAAAGCGTGTCACGAGTGATTCCACCCGCAATTGCCTCGTGCTGAACAACGCCCGATGTTGGAACGGCAGCGCCAGCAGCGCCTACGGCAGTATCAACAGCAGTGATGAACTTACCGTCTTCCTCCGCTAGCATGTCCTTAATAGCGTTGTCGCTAAGGACCTGTCGGATATCCATGTACCAAGTACGAAGCTCATCAACGTCCTTCGTGAAGCGAGGCGTCACGATACGGTCGAAGCTCACCTTGTAGCGAGGTCCACGAATGTAAAGGTTAGTCGGAAGAGTCGCGAAAGGAATCGAGATGGCCGCAGGGCTATCAGGCTCCTTGTCCACGATCTTAACCGGCTTATCTGTATCGACCTGTCGGTCGAGTTCGTCATTACTAATCGGCAACGGCGGAATAATCCGTCGATAAAAGCCATCTTCACGCATCTTTGTGCGTGTGAAATCGTTAACAGCGTCAACGGCTTGCTTCTCCAGAAGCGGATCTCTTGATGCCAGCTTCTCGAAGATTGCCTCATTGAGGAGTTTTGATTCCTCTTGAGTGGTAGCGGACATGGAATATTACCTCCTTGTAAAGGATCATTTTAAACTTAATTAATTGTTGCTGGCATGAAATACGGCCAAAAAGCTACGCAATCTACGCCGTAGCCGTTGTCTTGATAACCGTTACGACTAACAATACCAACGATAGTAGCACCACCGCCCCAAGTATGGGCAGTAACTTTACCGTCGTTGGCACCAGTTCCGTACTTGTCGGAGTCCAACGGCGTATTAGGGGTAAAAGTCCCAGTAGCGCCAGCAAACTGAGTTGTAGTCAACTCGTAAGCTCCAGTAGCTACCAAAGCCATCATCTTACCAGTCGGAGCAACAGGAACCCAAACGCCCTTAACAGCAGCTGCATCACCACCGTCGTTAGCAACATCAGGATCGTCACTATTCTGGAAAAGAAACAAAGGCATACGGTCATCACCACCGACGCCAATTTCATATTCACCGTCTGCACCCAAAGAAACAACAGTCCCAGCAAGAGTCACACCACTGTTGTGAGCTGCCAGCTGCGTTGCATCGATGCTTGACACATAATCTACTGCCGATTGCGAAGGCCAACCTTTAAGAGCATTGAGCGTATTCGCGGTCATTTGCCGTGGAGCGGCCATGATAAATCCTCCTTGAATTTTAATTAAACAAACTGTTACCAGTCTGCGACCATTTCATGTTACACAGGGTTATTAACAACAGCCCATATAGCATTATCCGAAGCCTTCTTCTCAGACGTTCGACGTCCGACATAAGGATCTTCAAGCGAATTATAGCTATTAGTGTTGCTTACTCCAGCTTGACCGTCATCCACTCCACGACCTAAGTCGCTTGCCGACTTTTCAAGTCGAACGTGAGCGTCTGAAAGCTTATCAACAGAGTTCCGAAGAAGCTCCATTGTACCTGTGTGTGACTGAAGCATACCAGAAGCAGCTTCTTTTTGATGTGCAGCCACACATCCTTTATCAACCATATGATCAGCTAAAGAAGCTACTTGTGAGTTAGCTTCTTGCGCTGCCGTATGGTAACTACTATAAGAATCCAGAGCCCGCTTCTGAAGAAGCGAGTTGATCTGGATACTTTTTACCAGCATTTCTGCAAGTTTGGGTTTCATGATAGAAACTCCTCCGTGAGCGTTAACATTACCTACGTGAACGAGCGATGATCTCTTGGATGTAGTCTTTCACCGCGTTTCCAGCGCTGCCCTTCTTAGCAGCAGCACGTTTATCCCCGGCTTCGACTTCCAAGCCAGCAGCTTGCTCAGGAGGAGCTTCCTCAGGGAGACCGCCTTCTAAACCGCCACCCCCTAAGCCGCCACCGCCCCCTAAGCCACCGCCCTCTAGGCCAGCACCCTCTAAGCCGCCACCGCCCTCAGCCGCCATCGCTTGCTCGAGTTCCTCGGGTGAAATACCCAATTCCTCAAGAATTGCAGCCAACTGCTCTACATCTTCTCCGCCTTCCCCAGGAATGCCTTCCTCAGGCATACCTTCCTCAGGCATACCCTCTTCAGCTCCCAGTCCAGCTCCTAATCCACCAAGCTCTTCTCCACCGCCCATACCTTGGACAGCTTCCATAGCTGCTTCCTCTGGCATGCCGCCACCTTCAGGAGCACCACCACCAGCCATCATTGCAGCTAAAGCCTCTTCGTTAGCAGATTTTTCATAGGCAGCTTGATTTTGACTAGTAATCTCATCGCTATAATTCACGAGAAAACTATTAACGCGATCTGCGTCATCAGATGCCGTCTTGATGATATCGACCAGAGTTTCCTCGACCATAGCATCAGCAGCTTCTTTGTCAAAATCGCCAGTCAAAAGACCAGCCAACTCCCAACCAGCTTGGGCAGCAACATCAGTTGCTTCTTTATTATTGTCTGCGACATCTTCGTGCTTAGCAGTTTTGCTAAAATCGTGAACGGCCAGCTCAGCTAAAATAGCGTTGTTAAGATCAGAAGCAACTTTTGCAAGATCAGCCAAAGGCATCGCTTCAAGCTGAGACTCAGCATACTTCAACCCGTCCAAAGAGCTATTCTCCGTGGTTGCAGGATGAGTAGTTGGACCACCGGGTCCGCCTGCATCTTCTTTCTCAGCCTTAACACTACTAGTTTCAACTGAAGGATCATCACCAGTCGGTTCCTTAACAGTTCCGATTTGAAGTTGATCATCTGCGGCTGAACCAGGACTTTGCACTGGATCGCCAGCAGCCCCACCCTCAGACTTACCCTCGGCAGTCTTCTCAGGTGTAGCAATTGGTTGATTGTCAACGCTAGGCGGACCTTCGTCTGCTTTTACGTCTGCATCGTTTTCTTTAGATCGAAAACCTTCATCTGCATCATCGGTATGATCATCCACGTCCTTAACGGGATGTTCTGTCGCACCACCGATACTTCCTGCTTCGGTGTTAGCCTCGGCAGCTAATTTCTCGGTGGCCCCGACCTCCCGGATGAATTTTTCGATAGTATTCATCGACTCTTGCGCTGTTAGGGCGGTCATTTAGAGCACTCCTTGCGTGATTACAATTAGCAGTTCCGTGTTACGACAGAACCTTACTTAATATAACTCATTAAGTATGATTCTGGCTTACACATAGCCTTGCTGTCAACGGAAATTCTTCATCAGAGGCCGCAATTCTCGAAAGAGCAGCCAATTTGTAGATCGCATAATCTACAGCCAGCTTTTCAGCGTCCTCTGATACACCATTTACATTAGATAAATTAACCGCTGGAAGAGCCTCTCCACGTAGTGAAGAACGCATACTTCTATCTGCAACGGCTTCCTTATCTAACGAATGACTACTTCGACAAGAAGAAGCCAATTTTCTCTGATCAGCAGATGCAATTTTTTCTGAAAGTGGATAAGGATTTAACTCTACCCGGCTCTCAATATTACTGTCTACTAATTTAGTATAAATTTTAGGTAAATGTTTAGATGCTTCTTTTACATGCTCAGTTTTATTGGCTAAACGAGCCCAATCTTTAATGTGTAAAATAATTTTTTGATCTGCTAGAGCACCAAGCCCTTCTGCACATTTTGTCGTGCCCAAAGCACCTAATTCTTCAACATCAAACGGAGGTGTGTCAAAAGCACGATAAATTTCTTCGTTTGGATTATGAGAAGATCTTTCCAGCTTAGAAAGACCATAGGCAAGCTTTACCTGAGAAGCAATTTTCTCGTTCCAAATACCAGGAAAACTCTCTTGATACATAATAACATGCAAAGGAGCACTATCTGCTTCAGCCATTTTTATGTAATCATTCAACTCAAAAAGACCGTTGTCTGCTGCGGCTTTAGTTAAATAATCCGCTTTAGCACCGTAAGCGATACGGTCTGCGGGCCTAAAAACGCGGCTGATGTCAAACCAAGTAGGATTAGGATTATCAACATGCAAATGGTGCATGTCCTTTCCTACTTTTATAAGCCTCGTAAGATTTGATTGACAACCACCTGCGGCACATTTTTCGGTAGTGCAATAATCGGCTCTTGTCTTAGCCTGATTACCACACCACGAACAAATATCATAAGGTACGCGGCAGGCCATGGAAACGGCAATATCATCTCCGCGTGCAAGTTTCTCCAACTCTTGGTCCGCAACGAAACCACCATTACGATCCGCAGCACTCCTATCTTGGTTCAAAGCAACTAAAAGTTCCACCCGCTTCATAGGTTCATTGTAAACTGATTTTTTAATGATACCGAAATGCGGATCGCCTCGTTCAGGTTTGTTCTTATGATTTCTAAAAAATTTAGCGAACTTTTCAAATGTTTGATGGTGTTTCCTACAAGTAGCTTCTTTAAAACCATCTCCATTTCTATTAGGACCGTAAGCTTCACTAGCACCTAAAGCAACAATATGTACCGGCACTTCATCCTTAGCAAACTTAATGTTATCGACCTCATCAAGAAATAGATGACCCGCAGACTTAATAAAGTTACTGCGGTCACTGCCGACAAGACCTCTGCTGGAGATAGGAATAGGCATCGCAACAGGACGATCCCATTCCCAACCAGACGGCGATACATACTTAATCATCGACATACAAACATCCTTGTCTGCCTAGCAATCAATTACTGAAATTGCTGCTGTATATCCCTAATTTTATCTTGTGCGCCTTCGGTCTTTGCATACCCCTTAGCAGCAAGCCACGAAGCAATTAAAGCTGCCGGAATACCCACTAAAGCACCTTTACCACGCATGCCTTTAGATATATTCGGCAACGATTTTGGAAACATGCTGTGAGCAGTGACATTTCTTGCATAACCCTGATACTTGGGATCAAGTCTACCCCAACCTCTCTGTAAAGGTTTCCAAGTATTAGGCTTCCAACCAAATTTGCCGGGAGATCCCCCCGTTCTTCCTGCGTGCGCCTCTTGCA
>Ga0310124_10002016_pt1 | contig 14099 bp, 9 predicted proteins | sample CB11b_AW_Bot5_MG_FD_203507 | JGI IMG/M metagenome (GOLD analysis project Ga0310124, IMG submission 203507) | Marine microbial communities from Western Arctic Ocean, Canada - CB11b_AW_Bot5 | ecosystem: Environmental > Aquatic > Marine > Oceanic | place: Canada: Western Arctic Ocean | collected...
GCCTACGATACTCGGCCAGCGACACTGCGCAAACCAGCGAGGCAGGTTCGTTCGCTGACGAGGACGGATCGCACGGATGACGAAGGGGCCCCCAATCGCGATTCATTGCGATTGGGGTGCTCCGAAGCCAGCGAGTAGAGCCGCCCGCTTGGCGGTGAAACTGGTGAGAAATGTGGGTTAAGGACGTTCGCCTGCGCGCACATGATGACCAGGGCGCGTCGGCTACTCTGCCAATGTCGTATTTCGTCTCGAACTCATCTCAATAATAAACAACCAACAGCTATTAGCCAATGGTCAATGGCTATTTGCTATTGGTGATGGCAACCTACCGCGTGGGCCTCAGGATGTCAGCTTGCGCCGCTCGACGCAGGAGAAAGGCATTCCGTCTCTACGTCGCTTCCGCCCCTACCCCAATTCCGGCAAAACGTCGTATTCAAAGCTCGGGCGTGCGATGCGCATCGAGCGCCGCGAGCCGATGTTGACGACCAGCCCCATCGTGGCGAAGGACGTCAGCAGGCTTGAGCCTCCGTAGGAGACGAAGGGCAGCGTGATCCCGGTGACGGGCATCAGGCCGAGGGTGATGGCGATGTTGATCGCGGCCTGAGAGAACAGCGTGGCCGCGAAGCCCACCAGCGTCAGGCGCATGAAGGGGTCTCTGGCGCGTGAGGCCACGACTACGATCGAAAGAACCAGGACGCCAAACAGGCCGATCGTCGCGAGGCCTCCGAGGGCGCCCCAGCGGTTGACGATCAGGGCGAAGATCATGTCGTTGTGGTCGTACGGCAGGCGATTGAACCGGACCATCGTGGCCGACCGCTGCGATCCGTAGCCGAGCACCCCGCCCGATCCGATCAGCGTCATGGCCTTGCGCTTCTGGTAGTTGATCGTATTGTCGTAGCGAGGGTCTCCCTGCGCGTGACTCACGATGGCCTTGATGCGACCCCGTTGGTGTCGCCGCAGGATCTGCATCGAATCGGGCAGCATAAAGATGACGGCGACGTTGACGGCAACCGCCGCAACGGCCAGGAACAGCACGGCCGCGAGGTGGCGCATCTTCGCGCCCGCGGCGACCAGCATGGCCAGGAGGGCCGGGGCGAACAGCAGCGCCGTGCCGAGATCGGGCTGTCGCAGAATCAGCATCACGGGCACGAACATGATCAGGAACGGGACGATGAGACCGCGCACCGCCCTGTGGCTGCTTCGATAGCGCAGGTACCACGCCAGGGCCAGGACCGCGGTGATCTTGGCCAGTTCCGAAGGCTGAACGTTCATCACGCGGAGGTTGATCCAGCTTCGGGCGCCGTTGATCGGCCGGACGATCGATTCGGGCACGCCGGGCGCGATCAGCAGCACCAGAAGCGCCAGTGTGGCGGCAAAAAGGATCGGCGCTGCGAGTCCGATCTGCCGAGGGTGCGGCAGAAGGCAGACGGCGAAGCCGACCATTGAAATCGCCACCCAGACCAGTTGGCGGTCGGAAAACCAATTCGTACGCACGGTGACCGCGCCCACGGTGCGGTGGCTCGTTGGCGACACCGCCAGGTTGTTGGCCCTCATGTGGGCGGCCATGTCCGCGGTCTCGATGGCATGGATGCCGATCCACGTCAGAGTCATCGCGGCCAGTACCGCGACCCAGCCGGCCTGCCAGTGCAACAGTTCGCGACAACGCCTCAGGACAAGGTTCACAGGAAACCCTCGGCGCGCAAGGCGTGAAGGATCTGGTTGGCGACGGGGCCGGCAACCAGACCGCCGCTGCCGCCGTACTCCACGACGACGGCGACGACGATGTTCGGCCCGGTTCGCAACCGTGGAGACGAGGGCACGGCGAGCGAACGAGCCATGGCAATGCACCAGGCGTGGCTATTGTGCGGCACCTCCTCGCCATCGTCGCGCTTGCCGTTGCGATTGCTGTCTACCCACCGCAGCTCACCCGTGTCGAAGTGATTGTTGAGATTCACGTCGACCCACCTCGTCGCCAAAGTGGCCGTACCCGATTTGGCCCAGACCTTCACACCGGCAAGATTGAAGATCGGCTCGTTATTCAGCGTGGTCAGGCGGTGTGCCGTGCCGTCGTGGTCGTTGGCGGCCATGTCCATGCCCGTCATCGCCATCGACACGCCGATGCGATCGAGCCCAAGGTCTTCGTTTTTCGGCCGTGTGTCGTCGCGGTTCAACGACGGCGCGATGGTGAATGTCGGCCACAACATGTACCCGCCGCGTGCAAGGCAGGAATAAGCGTTGGCCGCCTGCAGCGGTGTCCACTCCATCGGCCCCTGCCCGATTCCCATGAAAGTCGCGTCGCCGATCGAGAAACCGGCGGCACGCGGGTCGTTGCTCTTGGCGAGGTCGGGCAGCCTGCCCCGAGATTCTTCCACGAAGCCACAACCGTGTCGGCGCCCCAGACCGTATCGCTCATACCAATGCACAAGCCGCCGCGCAGCCAAGCGGCGCCCGAGCGTGTAGAAGAAGATGTTGCAACTGTGCTTAATCGCTTCGGCGCCCCTCAGGTTGTCGTGCGTGTCATTCCAGTCCTTGTAGATCCAGCAGCGATAGTGAAGGGGATCCTCCTTGAGCAGGTAGCCACGGCATTCGATCATCTCGTCGTACGCCAGAACGTCGTCCGTGACGGCTGCTGCGAGCACGAGCGGTTTGACGGTGGATCCGGGCTGGTACGGCATGAAGACTGCCCGATTCCAGAACGTGTGTCGGATACCGTCACGCCGGATCGCTTCGGGATCGTGACGCCACTGGCTTCGCGTGAACGAAGGGACCGTCACCGCGGCCAGCACCTGTCCCTGGGCCGCGTCCAGCACCACGGCCGCCCCGCGCAACGGCGACCCTCGCATGGCGGTCGCCTGCAACGTGTGCCAACTCTGCACGCGCATCAGGCCGAACGAGGGATCCATAAGGGCCTGGAGACGGGCCTGAAGACGGATGTCGATCGAGCTGACGACGTCGTCGCCCGGTTTCGGTGGCGTGCGAGTCTGCCGCTGCGTGTCGAGGTGCTCTACCGTCCGCCCGCGCGTGCCCCGCAGGTGGGCCTCGAAAGATCGCTCAAGACCCCACTCGCCGGCCATGTCACCCGGGAGGTAGCCTTTCAGGTCGACACGTCCGCCAACGCGAAATGGCGACTGCTCCTGCTCGCGCCAACTGCGCCGCAAGGCGCCGATCAGGTGAATCCCGACGCCTTCCACCTCCACCTGCTGCGGCACGGCGCGACGGATTACCGAGGGCAGAAAGTTGCGGTCCAATTCAAGCGTCATCGTCTCGCGCGGGTAGTCCCGCCGTCCGGAGGGAAGGACAGACACCTGCGCCCAGACATCAGGCACAGTGCTGGACCGCCCCGCCGCAAGCAGTCGGCCGGCCAGAAGTCGGGCCTTGTCATCCAGATCGCTCAAGACGGGGTAGATCGCTTCCTGTTCGCCGATCGGCTGCGAGATCTGCGACTTCACATCGGGCTCTTCGAGGTCGTCTTCCCAGAGTCGTAGACGCCCCATCCGCACGGCGCTGACCATCGACTGGACGCGTCGCGTCACGGTGCGTAGGCGATCATCCAGGTCGGTCCTGTCAACGCCACCGATTTCGCACAGCATGGCCCACAGGTTCTGCACCTGCTCGTCGAATGGTTGCTGATGATGCGCGATTAGATCGAGTCGCTCGTCGGGGCCGAGTTCCCGCCAGCGTGGGGTTCGGCGGGCGGCGATGGTGGCCTGCTCGAATGCCCACGACCCGACGATCACGGGGTACCGAACCGAGAGGTCAAAGCTCGGACGGTCTTCGGCCAGAACCCGGAAATTGCGGTCGAGGATCCGGCCCCTTCGCGATGGGATGTACTCGTACTGCTGCAGTGCGGATTCGGCGATGTCGCGCCAGTCCGCGCCTTTCGCGACGGTTAGCTGGGCCAGGCGCGCGCCCAAGGCCGCGGTGGCGACGATGACGACCAACGCGAGCAGCAACAGCCGTCGCTGAAACATGCTGGGCACGAGATGGCGGATGAGACGTCGCATCCGTGCATTGGGCAGATGCCGTTTAGAGACTTATGGGTTCAGCCCGAGACGCGATCGAGCAGGCGATTCATGGCCCGGGCGCGGCCGAGCTCACGGTCCCGTCGATCCACCTCGTCTTCGCCGACTCCCCCGCGCGATCTGGCCGACTGAAACGCTTCTTCAACCTGTTGGCGATCGAGGTCGCCGGCCACCACCGCCTCGTCGGTCAGCAGCGTCAGGCGATTCCCCTTCATCTGGGCGAAACCGCCACCGACGAAGAACCATCGCGAGTTGCCATCGCGGTCGTCGAGGCGCAGCGACCCACCGCCGAGTGCCACCAGAAGCGGCGCCCTCTGCGGTGCCACACCGATCAGGCCGTCCTGCGCCGGGATCGAGGCATAGACGACCTGCTCGTCAAGAACCTGTTGCTGAGGCGTGACGAGCGTGCATTGGAAGGAGTCAGGCATGGATGGGATTGTAAGTGACGGCGACGACGAATCAAATTGAGTTCAAGATAGCGACGCGCTTCAATGCGGGAAGAAGGCACGAATGCACTGAGGCACGAAGAGGGGATTGTCGCAGTCGATCCGTGATTGACAGTTGGCCTGCCTTCATGCGACTGCTCGTTCATCAAGGAATAAAAGGAAACCGAAGCGGACCGGCCGCCGAACCGCAACTCCCTCCTTCGTGCCTTCGTGCCTATCCGCTAGCCCGCTACCGCAGCAGTCGCTCGCTCCGGCTTCGGCAGATGCTGGGCAAGAAACTGACCCGTATACGATTTCTCAACAGCGGCGATTTTCTCGGGCGTCCCCGTCGCCACGATGGTTCCGCCGCGGTCGCCGCCCTCGGGTCCGAGGTCCACGATCCAGTCGGCGAACTTGATCACGTCCATATTGTGCTCGATCACCACGATCGTGTTGCCCTGGTCGGCCAGACGTGACAGGACGCGCAGCAGTTTCTCGATGTCCGCGAAGTGAAGGCCGGTCGTGGGTTCATCCAGAATGTAGAGCGTGTGACCGGTGGAACGCTTGCCCAGTTCGGTGGCCAGCTTGACGCGCTGGGCCTCCCCGCCTGAGAGGGTCGGTGAGCTCTGGCCCAGCTGGATATAGCTGAGCCCTACCGCATCGAGCGCACCGACCAATTGGCTGATCGCCGGGAAGTTCTCGAAAAAGGTCAACGCCTCTTCGATCGTCATCTCGAGCACGTCCGCGATCGACTTGCCCCGATAGCGCACCTCCAGAGTCTCGCGGTTGTAGCGGCGCCCGTGGCACTGCTCGCACTCGACGAAGACGTCCGGCAGGAAGTGCATCGCGATCTTCTTCACGCCCTGGCCCTGACAGGCCTCACAGCGGCCGCCCTTGACGTTGAAGCTGAATCGCCCGGGCTTGTAACCGCGCACCTTCGCTTCCTTCGTCTGCGTGAATAGAGTCCGGATGTGATCGAACAAGCCTGTGTAGGTCGCGGGGTTGGATCGCGGTGTGCGGCCGATCGGAGACTGATCCACCTCGATGACGCGGTCGACGCCGGTCAACCCCTCGATCGAATCGTGGGCCCCGGGCTTCTCCCGCGAGTCGTAGAGGCGCCGCCGCGCGGCGACCAGCAGAATCTGGTTGACCAGTGTGCTCTTGCCGCTACCGGAGACGCCGGTGACACAGAGGATGCCGCCAAGCGGAAACGCCACGTCAATGTTCTTGAGGTTGTTGGCCGCCGCACCCCTGACCACGATTGGCCGGCGGTGATCGAGTTGGCGCCGGCGCGCCGGAACGTTGATGACCCGCTGCGCCCGCAGATATTCGGCGGTAATCGACTCGCGGACCTCGCACACCGCCGCGACCGAACCCTGGGCCACGACACGGCCGCCGTACCGACCAGGCCCCGGACCGATGTCGATCAGGTGATCGGCGGCGCGGATGGTGTCCTCGTCATGCTCGACGACGACGACCGTGTTGCCGATGTCGGTCAGGTGTCGCAGCGTCTCGATCAGGCGCTGATTGTCGCGGTGGTGCAGGCCGATCGTCGGCTCATCCAGAACGTAGCAGCAGCCGACCAGTCCCGATCCGACCTGCGTCGCCAGTCTGATGCGCTGGCTCTCGCCTCCTGACAGGGTGCCGGTGGTCCGATTGAGGTTCAGATACCCCAGCCCGACGCTCAGCATGAAGCCGAGGCGGGCCCTGACCTCCTTGAGGATCGGTTCGGCGATCTGCTTCTGCTCCTTCGTGAGGCGCAGGCTCCCAAAAAACTGCACGGCGTGCTCGATGGTCAGCGCCGTCACGTCGGCGATGTTGAACAGGCGCGGCTTGCCGAACGCCTTGCCCGACCCCTCGGCGCCCGACCAGCGGCTGGTCACGAATACGTGCAGGGCCTCGCGTCGCAGCCGCGCTCCGTGGCACGATTCGCAGGACGCCTCGGAAAGATAATTGTGCAGGCGCGCCTTGACGTAGTCGCTGTCCGTGTTCTCGAAGCGCCGCTGAAGATTGGGGATGACGCCTTCAAAGTGCGCGTCGTACTTCGCTTCGTCGCGTGCGGTCGTGCCGTGCATCAGGATGCGCCGCACGGTACGCGTCAGCTTTCGATAGGGAGCCGTGGCGTCCGCGCCGAAATCCCGGCAGAAGCGGCGCACGAGACGGTTGTAATAGATGTTCATGCGCCGGCCCAGACCCCGCCACGCCGAGACGGCACCCCCGCTGAGACTCAGTTCCCGGTTGCTGACGATCAGATCGGCGTCGAACTCGAGAATCGTGCCCAGCCCGCCACAGTCGGGGCAGGCGCCGTAGGGGCTATTGAAGCTGAACAGGCGCGGTTCGAGTTCGTCGAGGCTGCAGTGGGGGTGCTCGGCGCACGCGTAGTTTTCGCTCAGGAGCTGATCGTTCCACTTTTCGGCGGCGCGGCTCTCCTGCACGCTGATGATCAGGTGCCCCTCGGCGATCTTGAGGCTCAACTCGATCGAGTCGGCCACGCGCGACCGGACGGAGTCCGCTTCGTCGCCGTGGCGGATCACGAGCCGATCGACCACGGCCTCGATGCTGTGGATCTGGTATCGCTGCTTCTTGGTCGTGATGGGCGTCCCCGCGGGGCCGACGTCGCGCAGATCCATGACTTCGCCGTCGACCCGGGCGCGGACGAACCCCTGGCGCACCATGGCGGCGAACACCTCTTTATGGTGTCCCTTCTTGCCACGCACCATCGGAGCCAGAACCATCAGCCGCGTCTGGTCGGGCAGGGCCATGATCGTGTCCACGATCTGCGTGGCCGACTGGCCTTCGACGGCCAGGCCGCACGGCTTGGCGCCGGGTTCCGCGTGCCAGCACCTGGCCTGACCGGCCCGGGCGAACAGCAACCGCAGGTAGTCGTAGATTTCCGTCGTCGTGGCCACGGTGGATCGGGGATTGTGCGAGGCGCCACGCTGCTCGATCGCGATCGTGGGCGGGAGCCCCTCGATCGATTCGACGTCGGGCTTCTGCAACTGATCCAGAAACTGGCGGGCGTATGCGCTGAGACTCTCGATATATTTGCGCTGACCCTCAGCGTAGATCGTGTCGAACGCCAGCGAACTCTTGCCGCTGCCCGACAGACCGGTTATGACCACCAGACGGTCCCGTGGGATGTCCACGTCCACCGACTTCAGATTATGCTCACGGGCGCCGCGGATGCGGATCGTGTTCAGGGGCATGACAGGATTGTAGCGGGGCGCCGACGAAGTCGGCGAATAACAAACAGCAAGTAGCGATTAGCAAATAATAATTCGCCATTTTCTAATAGCTGCTTGCTATTTGTTGTTTGTAATTGGGGATCGACCTACAGCGTCGCCGACGTGTATGGCAGTAGCCCCATGTAGCGTGCCCGCTTGATGGCCTGCGAGGCGAGGCGCTGTTCGCGAGCGTTCAAACCCGATCGCTTTCGCGCCTGGATCTTTCCGTTCGGCGTCAGCATCCGCCGCAACGGATCCGTGTCGCGATAATCCACGTAGGCCGTGCCGGTGCTGGACTTGATCGTGACGCGGACACGGCCCTGGTGTCCGTATTGCCTGAACTCCGCCATCGAACATGCCTCCGTCGTGGGCTCCGTCACGGGGTAGTGCCCGGATCCGCTGAACGCGGTCGCACAAGCGGTCGCGGGCGACGCTAAACCGTCACCTTACCGGATTGCAGCGCCCCCGGCAACCGCCGGTGCCGGGAAGTGGCGGTCGACCGATCCACGGTCCTTGCGATTCACGACCGTTTCAACGCCGGCCGGTCGGTACGGCTTATCCGCCATGTCACGCCCGGCCCACAGGCTTTGACCAGCCGTCTTCGATAGACGGGAAGATAGGGACGCTCGGTCTCGGTGTGACCCGGAAGAATGACCGCGATCCCCCTTTGCGCGGCATCGAGGACGTCGTGGTGACGCATTTCTCCGGTCAGGAACGCGTCGATCGAACCGGCCTCCGCCAGAAGTGAGCCGCCCGCTCCGGGACAGAGACCGATTCGGCGCACGGTCCGGACACGACGGGGCGCGGCCACGCGAACCTCCCGCACCCTCAATCGTTTCTTGATGCGTACCACGATCGTTGAGAGCGATGCAGGCCGATCCAGGTCCACCACACGGCCCTGGCCGCCGGAGGTGGGTTCCGACCCCGGCACGGAACGCAGGGGCACGATGTCGATGGCCGGCTCCTCATAGGGGTGGACGCGCCGCAACGCGCCGACGACGTCGGCAATGCGCGACCCCGGGCAGACCATTTCGACGCGACACTCTTCGACGTGCTCCAGCCGACCCGGCGTTCCGATCGTGGGCTTCGTCGATGCGGCGCCGCGAAAGGTGCCCTGCCCTACCGTGGAGAAGGAGCATTCGAAATAGTCCCCAATGCGCCCCGCACCCGATTCGGCAAGCGCGGCGCGCAACGCGTCGGCGTGTTGCGGTGGGATGAAGCTGACCAGTTTCACGCTGCCGGCCTCGTCGTGACCGGCGGGCCGGATGACGCGCGTCTTGCCTTTGAAGGGTTCGGCGAGCCAGTCGTTCACACCGCCGGGGGCAGCATCCAGCGCGGTGTGCGGCGTGTAGATGGCGATGTTCCGGCGCGTCGCCTGGAGGATGATGTGCTGCTTCCAGTCGTCCGCCACCAGACGTTCGAGCGGTTCGAAGACCGGCGGATGATAGGCAACGATCAGATCGGACCGGTGGGAGATTGCCTCGCGCAACACCGGCTCGGTCAGGTCGATGCACAGGGTGGCGTATCGCACCGGGTGATCGGGATCGCCCGCCTGCAGACCGACCCTGTCCCAGGATTCGGCCCCGGATTCGGGCGCGATCGTTCGCAGGTGATCCAGCAAACGGGCCAGTCGCATGGGGCGGGAGTGTACTTGAAAGGAACCGCCTGGAAAAGTAGCCCGGAATTGAGCGACGATGCGACATAGCGACGTAGCGACGAAGGGGCCTTCGCGACTGCCGTCGCGACGGAAGAGGTAAAGACGCCATGCAACATGGTGAGGCAGGTCCGCCCGATAGATCCTGCCGCTACGGGCCGGGACGGGCCGTTTTTGCAGCAATCAATGCGATCGACCGATCGAATAGGAGGACGCAGAATCGAGTCGTAAATCGAGTCGTAAGTAGTGAGGTCAGCCATGAGTCAGGCATCACAGCACCTTCGATTAACCGAAGCATCGAGCCCCCTGCCCGGCCTGCCCGCCGGCCCTCTGTCGGCGCAACAGCAGTTCGAGGCATTGCGGCGCGTTCAGGCACAGGATGAACAACGCGTGCAACTGGGCATGCAGCTGTTCAAAGCCGCCGAGGCACACACGGAGCAGCAGCAGAGCCTGGCCGACGAATTGCGCCGCGAGCAGAAGCAGATGCGCGAAAAGATCCAACAGGACGTGGCCCGAAGCCTTCGGTCGTACGACCAGTGGGTCGGCCAAATCGACGACGGATTCGCCGAGGCGATGAGCAACCTCGACCAGCGCCTGGAGAAGTTGCGCAGCGAATGGTCCGACACGCAGCGTCGCATCGACCAGATGATGAAGCGGTCCGAAGCCCTGCTGGAGCAGAACCGGCTGCTGCACACCCCGGTCGAAAGCCGCAAGCGCCCGGAGTCGACCGTTTCGGTTGCTCCGCCGCAGTCACAGCCGGAAGCGGCACCGAATCCTCCGGGGCCGGCACACGATGAGCCCGCACCCCAAGTCGGCGCTCAGCGATCAGAAGATGGAACCAAGCCGATCTACAGTGAGCTGCTTCGTCGGCTGCTGGAGAAGAGCGAATCAGAGGACGCCACAGCGCAGAAAGCCGAAGAGGGCGAATCGACGGCATAGTCGCAACACGCCCGACGCCGATTCCCTACTCGTACTCGAATTGCACGGTGTGCGCATCTCAATAATCGCGACAGTCACCGGTATCCCGACTGGCGCCTGTCTCTGAAACGAATGGCAACTGCCAATGGCAATAATTCATTGTTTGCTATTTGTCAATTGCTATTTGTTATCGATGGTAGCACGACATTCGTCGTGCGGGACTATGCTGAGTTTCGTCAGCCGACAGCAAATAAATTGTAAGTTTCAGGGCCGGAAATCAGGGGCCGTCACCCGGTTCTAAATGGTGGCTGTCCCGAATCGTTTAAACTTCTACACCACGAGCAAAGATGTCATACTTCACGTTGGCTTCCGTAAATATGACTTGATAGTGAAACGTCGCCGGCATTCGGCGTGGTGACCAATAGGTTGTCCATTCGCGCGCGAGGCTGGACTTTTTGACGAGTACAAGTTTACCGAGACTGTCCTTGGCGGCTGCCCACGAATGGGGACCACCCCCCTGGAAACGATGAGGATACCGCTAGTGAGACCTCCGAAAACCTGAACGATATGCAAACGGTCCTCGAACTCTCTACTGCATCGTAGTACACGAGTGTGGCTCCCCCTGCCGACAGGGTCAAGACGCTGTTGTTCTCACCGTAAGAGGGGAAGTCTTCCTCTTCGCATAGATCGAAGATGACTTCGGAATTCAGCGGTTTCATCGTTTTCCCCTGCTGACATGGATCCGACGTGCCCGCAGGCACAAGATTGTCTCAGCTTCATCGGAATGAGTTGGATATGGGGGAGTCTGTTGGCAATCACCGGTTTCTCGCAAGATCTCGCCTGCTGGCGCCGGCAATCGTTGACATCGCGGTGAAAGCCAGTGCTTCTGCAATCAGTGTTCGGCCTCTATCGCCGGATCGCCCACAAGAAACTCAATCCCGTAGATCTCCCCTTCCCATCCTGTCGATCCTGTCAACTCCCCCGTTGAACACCTCCGGGACCCTGTGCGTGTTTGTCCCTACCGCCGCTCGTCCATCGTCGGTGCCTGATCCGGCTCGGTACCGCTGGTCACCGATGGCCCGGGCGCCAAGACATGTCCCAATTGCCGCAGCGCCTGCCGCATGCGTTGCTCGTTCTCAACCAGTGCCAGGCGCACGTAACCTTCGCCGCGATCGCCGAACGCCGCGCCCGGGGTGATGGCAACCTCCGCCTCGTCGACCATCGCCAGGCAGAACTCGGTGGTGCTACCGCGGAATCGCGCCAGGTGGTCGGGGTTCACTCTGGCCCAGACAAACATGGAAGCCTTTGGCGGTTCGACCTGCCAGCCGAGGCGGCGCAGGCCGCGCACGAGGACGTCACGCCGCTGCTGGTATTTGCGGGCCTGCTCTTCGATATGACGATCCGCCTCGCGCATCGCGATGATCGCGGCGATCTGCACCGCCTGAAAGATGCCGTAATCGTAATACCCCTTGATCGTCGCCAGGGCCTCGATCATCTGGGAGTGCCCGCAGCAGAAACCAATGCGCCACCCGGCCATGTTGTAGGGCTTCGAGCAGGTCGTGAACTCCACACCGAATGACTTAGCTCCGTCGGCGGCCAGAAAGCTCGGGGCGCGATACCCGTCGAAGCACGTCTCGCCGTATGCGAAGTCGTGCATGACCATGACCTCGTGCCGTTCGGCGAGCTTCACTACGTGGTCGAAAAACTCCGGTCCGACGGTCATGCCCGTCGGATTGTGAGGGAAATTCAGCACCACTACCTTCGGTTTCGGCTGAAGGTGCTCGAGCACGTTCTCGATTCTCTCCAGGAACAGGGCGTCGTTGCCCAGCGCAACTTGAATAACGCTGGCACCCGCGAGAATCACGGCATACGTATGGATCTGGAATGCCGGATCGGCCACAACCGCCACATCGCCGGGCCCCATCATGGCCAGGCACATGTGGCTGAACCCCTCTTTCGAGCCGATGCACGCGATGACCTCGGTCTGCGGGTCGAGCGTGACGCCCCAGTTCTTTTCGTACTTGCGGGCCATGTCGCGGCGCAGGTTGTAAAGCCCCGCCGAAATCGAATATCGGCTGTTGCGTGGATCGGTGACGGCCTCGCGCAGCTTGTCCACCACGACGTCGGGCGGCGCGTCCATCGGGTTGCCCATATTCAAGTCGATCACGTCCGCACCGGTCGTGCGGCGTTCGTAGATCAACTGCTTGAGACGTCCCAGGACGTAGGGTGGAAGCCGCTCAATCCGATTGGCGGGGTGGATGTCCATGGGGGCGGCCAGGGAACGAGGAACGGGAGGCGTCATGTAGCAATGGAGTCTTGGCGTGATGGCGTTGGAAAGAGCAGAAAAGCATAAAAGCAGAAAAGAAGAAAATTGCTTACAGGCACCTGGTTGTGACACCGTTGGCTCATCAACCGTTTCATGCTCTTCGGTTTTCCTGGTCTTCCGCGTTACCGTTCTTCTGTTTTTCTGATTTCCTGCTCGTCCGCTCTGCTGCTCTCGCGCCACATGGCACTCAGTACTCCATCACCCCAGTACTCTAGTACCCAAAGGCTCTACTCTCCCCACATCGCCTTTTTCTGGATTTCCCAACTGTGCATCAGTGCCCGATCCATGATCGTCAGATCTCTGTCCGCCTCGATCACGATCTCCCGGGCCAGCCGCTGCATGTACATTCGCTCGATGCCGAGTCGGGTTCGCTGCCGCAGCTGCGCTTCGACATCCTCGTATCTAACCTGCTGCGCCGTTTGTTGCTCTTCGAGCTTCACGATACCGAAGCCCTGATCGAGAACCACCGCGTCGCTGACATCGCCGACCTGCATGGTGGCCACCTGCTCCCGAATCGCCGCCGGCCACGTGGTGTCGTGGGGGCTGATCAGATCCTGCAGGCCGCCCTGGGCACGGCTCTCGTCGGTGCTCTTCCGGACCGCAAGATCGACGAACGACGCACCGGACCGGGCGCGGTTGACGATCCCGGAGGCTTCGCCCATCGAATCGACGACAATCAGCCTGATGCGATACTTCGGACCGTATTCGTAGTCGTAGACCTTGCGCACCGCGGCATCGGACACCTGCACCTGATCGCTGACTAGGAGGCGCATCGCCGCGTTGCGCCACAAGAGCTGCCCATAGCGGTGGTCACCCAGCTTCTGCGCCCGACGGACGCGATGCAGGAGGCGTACGGCATCGTTCGGATCCGCCGCCACCGCCGAGGTGAATATCGCACGCTCACGGCGAACGTGGTCGTCGGTCACCGTCTCTCCGCGCTGCTGGAGCCGTCGCCGAAGCCCCAGGTCGATGACGACTTCCGCAATCGCTTCCCCGCCAGCCAGTTCGATCATCGATCGACGCAGATGATCCAGCGTGACCGATCGGCCCTGCAGGGACGCAAGCGGGATGTCGACGTTTCGTGGCGTGCCATCCAACGACGTCGTAGACTGGGACTGGACGGCGCGATGTGCGGACCCGCCTGGCGACAAGCGCCGCGGCCGGTATTCGGGACGTAGTTTGGGCTGAGCGTCGGGGTTGGCCTCGGATGCCTGCTCGGCCATAGACCGCCGCGAAGACGAATTGCGCGCGGACCACGAGTCCATCGGTTGTGGCTCACACGCGGCCGCCAGCAGACCGAGCACCGTCACGGTGCATAGACTTCGCGTCATTGCATCACGCTAAGACGGTCATCCCGGGTTGTCAAAACGAAGCGAGAGCGTTTTCGCCCATGCCACAGAGATTTGAGCGTGAGCGAAGCAAGCCTGGCGTGGAGGGCGAAATCCGCCGCGGCGGATCAGCGGAGGGCGGACACGCGACCCCGTAGTGGGTCGACGATGCAGCACGACTAGTCGTGTCCCGTAGGTGACG
>Ga0310124_10002017_pt1 | contig 14097 bp, 15 predicted proteins | sample CB11b_AW_Bot5_MG_FD_203507 | JGI IMG/M metagenome (GOLD analysis project Ga0310124, IMG submission 203507) | Marine microbial communities from Western Arctic Ocean, Canada - CB11b_AW_Bot5 | ecosystem: Environmental > Aquatic > Marine > Oceanic | place: Canada: Western Arctic Ocean | collected...
CAGCGCGTCGGTACCCCCGCTGCACTTTACCACCGAGGCCGACGGTCTTGCGTGGCTCCGAGGGGCGACTGGTCTGGGCGTCCCCGAGGTCGTCGCCGTGTCGGACGATCCACCGTTCCTCGTGCTCGAGTGGGTCGAGGCGGCCGGCGCGGCTCCAGGAACTGAGGCGTCGCTCGGTCGTGGCTTGGCCGAGCTGCATCGAGCTGGCGCTATGAGCTTTGGACGATCTGACCGCCGTCCGACCGGGAGCCGCGGGCTGCCCAATGAGCCCTGTGAGACATGGGCCGAGTTCTACGCCACACAGCGTCTGTGGCCGTTGGCGCGTTTGGCCCAGGACACCCAGTCTCTCTCACAGCGAGCCATACAGGACCTGGAGACGGTCGCCGGACGACTGGGCGAGCTGGGCGGCGCCCCGGAGCTGCCAGCCCGCCTGCACGGCGACCTCTGGGCCGGCAACCGTCTGGTCGGCATAGATGGGCGCAATTGGCTGATCGATCCGGCGGCACATGGCGGCCATCGCGAGTTCGACCTCGCCATGATGCGGCTCTTTGGCGGGTTCGGTGCGGAGGTTTTCGCTGCCTACGCGGAGGCGTTCGTCCCACGAGAGGGGTGGCGGGAGCGGGTCGCCCTGCATCAGCTCGCGCCGCTCGTGGTCCATGCGGTGAAGTTCGGTGGTAGCTACCCGGCCGCCGTCGAGCGAGCCTTGGCCGACTACGTCTGACAGTCGAGTCGACTGTGTCTCATCACGCCACGCTTAGCGTGCCCCGCTCAAGGCCTCGCGGCGTTCCTCGGAGCGAGCGGCTGACAGGATATTGGTCAGTCCGTAGTTCCCCTCGTGACAGGCGAACTCGAACATCGGGCCGTCGGTACGCGTCATCGGCACGACCGCCGTCCAGGGTTGCGCGAATGAGTCCGCGTCTTCGACGGTGTACTCGTAGAGCAGCGTGCCGTCGTCGATTCGGGAGAACCGCTCGATGACTCGCATGTCTTCACCCGAGCCCATGTAGTTCGTCCGGTCGGTGAAGTTGGTCGTCTCGACCACCAACGTCTTCCCGTCCCACTGACCGCGAGAGTCACCGCGTAACTGCCGGATTCCGTCCGGCAGGTGGTCACGCCCATCCAGCGGAATGACCCGCACTTCGTGCACCATCTCGTTGTGCAGCACGACGATCCCAGGCATCTGCAGGAGCATCAGGTTGTTGTTGTAGGCGCCGGGGTTCATTGGTGGACCGGCGTTGAAGCCGATGACGCAGCGCTCGGTGATGCTTCGATCCTGAATGCTGTGGGTGCGTGCCCGCTTCTCGGCGCGAGCCCGTGCCCGGGCCTGGGCCTCCTCGGTGCGAGCCGGGACGCGCCCGTCCGGCGGGTTGACGATTAACGAGGTGCGACGATCGGCGGTGAGCTCCGTGCCGTAGTCGAGCCAGAACTTGGCGTGGACGGTCGGCAGGGCATCGTAGTCGGATCGGCTGTCCGCCTGGGCTTGTTCATAGGCGGCGGCTTCCTCGGCCGTAAACACGTCTTTGCCTGCGAGGTCGCGCGGGCGCTCGAGTGGGGTCATCGTGCGGTAGTCCCAGATCCCTTGCAGATCCGGGTCACCCCACGGCGTCTGTGGCGACGTGGACCCAGCGGCCACCGCCTGGGCCAGCGCTGGGGCCGGGACTGTCAGTAGGGTCAGAAGAGTCAGCAACCGGGCCGGGGTCATCATCAATTCATTCCTTGTCTGCCGGAACGGAGGGTTCGAGACGTTCGGAGGCAGCTCTCCCGCCGACGTCGAGCGCGGCCGCCGGCCATGTCCAGTCTTCCACTAGCGCGGCCGCTCGGTGGCGTCAGCGCCGTCCCGGGGAGCGCCGGTGCCGGAGGAACCCATGAAGAGCGAGGTGCCGTCTGGGAAGGTGATGTCCCGTCCGCTGCCGCGACAGATCGGATCGCAGATCTTGTCTTTGCTCTGATACCCGCGCACTTGCACTTCAGTACCGACTGTCAGAATCGTTCGTGTGAGTCCCCGTCGTAGGAGTGTGTTTGGTGTGCCCGCCTCCAGCATCCACTCCTGCGTGGTGCCGTCCGCTTTCTCGTCCATTACGTGGATCCACGAGTGCGGGTTGATCCACTGCACTCGGGTCACTTTGCCCCGCACCTGAATCGGCAGATTGGCGTCGAACTCGGCCGAAAAGGCATGGTGGCTGTGGACCACGTTTGTCGTGGCTAGGACTCCGGCGACGACGAAGAATCCGATTGTCCTTGGCATGTTCCCACCTCTGCTACTTGTCATCACGGTCCGGGTCGCTCTCCTGCACCGCCGCGGCGGCCCCCTGATACCAGGTCGCCAGCCACTGATCCTCACCGGTGCCGTCGGCTTCCTGAAGGCGTGCGCCACGCAGCATCAACATCATCGAGAGGTTCCCCTCGTGGCAGGCATATTCGAAAATCGAATCGTCGGTCCGTCGCATCTCGAGCGCGGTGGACCACGCCTCGGCGTAGGTGGCCGGGTCCTCGACGGTGTACTCGTACAGCAGTCCGTCCTCGGAGGTGCGGGTGAACCGTTCGGTGAGCACCATGTCCTCCGTGGTACCTCGGAACGCCGTGTGCGCGGTAAAGTTCTTAGTCGTCACCACCAGGGTGTTGCCGTCCCAATGTCCGCGGGAGTCGCCCTTCCACAACCGCATGTCGTCGGGGAGGGGCGGTTCGTCGGCTAGCGGGATGATGCGATGGTCGTTGACCATCTCGGTCATGATCGCCACGTGGTCCTCGGTCTGGAAGACCTCCATGATGTTGTTGTAGGCGCCGGGGGCCATCGGCGGCCCAGAGTTGAAGCCCGTGATGCACCGGACCGCCGAATTACGATCGGCCGGGGTGCGTGGCGGCCGCGCCCAGGTGGCATAGCGCTGGCGGGCCCGCTCGCGCGCGTCCTCGGTCATGGCCGGAAGCCGACCGTCGGGGGGATCGACGACCATGGAGGTTCGCATGGTGCCGCTCATCCGCGTTCCGGAGTCGATGAAGAACGAGTTGTAGCCGACATCGACGTCGCCTTGGTTCTCGGTGTAGGCACTGTTGGCGGCCCGCTCCTCCCGCGACGTGCGTACGGCCTCCTCGAACGCCTCCACTTCGTCGGGGGTGAGGAATTCCTGGTCCTTGAAGCTCGCGGGACGCTCGAACGGCGTGATCGAGCGAAAGTCCCACGTTCCCCGCAAGTCTGGAGCCCCCCAACTGGTCGTCGGAGCCTGACCCGCGGCTGGGATGACGAGGAGGGCCGCCGCGCCCACGCCTGCCAGCGCGGCCGTCAGGCTCTTGGTTCGTGCAGTCATGGCTGTGGTTCCTCTTCCTGTGAGCCGTCTCGGCGGTACCACTCGCCGAACATCGCTTCTTCGGCGAACGGGATGCACTTGAACTCCAAGATGCGCGCGTCCGGCTCCAGCCGGCGATACAGCGGCATGGACATCGTCCAGGACTCGGTAAAAACCTCCGGGTCTTCGAGGGTGACCTCGTAGAGGAGCGAGTTCGGGCCGGTGGGGGTGTAGCGTTCCTCGACGACCAGCGCTTCGCTATGGAAATTGCCAGAGCTGTCGAACCAGGTGTCCGGTACCTGGCTTGTCACGTCGACGACCAAGGTCTCTCCCTCCCATCGCCCAAGCGAGTACCCCATCCACGACGGCAAGTCGGCTTCCGTCCCCGGCCGGTCCATGCGGACGACGCGCGTCGACGACGTGAACTCGTAGGCGAACATCAGCGCGTCCGGGGTCTGGACAATTTGGAACGGAAAGGGCATGTAGGTGGCGCGAGGGATGCCCGGCATGTAGCACTTGACCGCCGGGTCGAGATCTACCCAGTTCTGGCGGTTGTCGTCGCGCGTCTTCAACGCTTCCGGCGTGTATGGGATTTTCCCACCGTCAACGACACCCATCCCGGCCGGAATCGCCCCAATCGCGCCGAGTTCGACCATCGGGCCCATACGCGCGGTGTGGCCCTCGAGGTCCCAATGGGCGGAGCCGATCGCCTGCCAGACGCCATTCAGGTCTGGATTGCCATCCGGCGTCCGAGCCGCCTGCAATGCTGACTCATCGGATTGGGCGCAGGCCCCGGCGGTCAGCAGGGTTGCCAGCGTCGCGGCGAGTGCCACCATTCGCCTCGGCGGCGTCACTCTCTGGAGCACGTTAGTCACCTGACAGAATATACATCGATCCGTATGTGCCAGAGGCTTGTGGCGAGTCACTCCTCGACGGGTACGTTCATGACGGGTCTTGTCATCTGGCACGGGCAGCGTGACGAGCGGACTCCGATGACCGTCACGATTTGGACACCACGAGCAACACCGCGGTCACCACGACGGCGGAGCATCCCATCATCCAGACCGAGAGCGTTTCGTCGCCGAGCAGGTACCCGAGCAGCAGTGCGATCACAGGATTGACATAGGCATAGGTTGCGGCCTTCCCGGGGGTCGACACCTTGAGCAGCCAGAGATAGCTTCCGTAGGCGATGGAACCGAACACCGTGAGGTAGGCCCAGGCGCCCCAGGCGCCAGTGGGCACCGCGACCCAGTTCATCTGGCGAAACTCACCCGTCATGGCCGAGAGCCCGAGCAGCACACCGCCGCCACCGAGCATCTGCATGCCTGACGACAGAGCCTGCGACTTCGGTTGTGCTGCGTGTCGCGAGCAGACCGACCCGCTGGCCCACAGGACACTCGCAACGATGATCGTGCTCGCACCCGCGAGATCGATCTGAGGCGCACCGACCGCGGAGGGCGCGATCAGCAGCGCCACGCCACCGAAACCGAGCAGCAGCCCGAGTGAAACTCGTTGAGGAGGGCGCCGCCCGCTCGGCCTGAGCCAATCGATCAGCACGACCCACAGCGGCACCAGGGCGATGAGCAAGGCGCCCAATCCGGACTGGACAGTCTGTAGCGCCCAGCTGACCAACCCGTTGCCTCCGGCCGCCATCAGCGCGCCGATACCCGCCGTGGTCGCCCAGTCGTGAACGGTGGGGCGCTCGGCGCCGTGGGTCCAGGCCCAGGCCGTGAAAGCGGCACCACCAAGGATGAATCGAACGCCGGCCAGCAGAAACGGCGGGATCGCGGCCACGCCAAGGCGGGTGGCCAGATAGGTGGACCCCCAGATGAGATACACGGCGGCGAACGCCAGGACCAGCCCTAGGCGCGACGGACGACTCATTCGGCGAAGCGTACCAGTCGCCACCGTCGGCGTCGATCGGTCATCGCTACCTGACGATGAAACGGATTTCACGTCTGGCCGGTGGTGGTAGCGAGGGCGACCAGGTCGTTGGCAAGCAGGTTGTGCTCGATGAAATGGCGTGCGATGGCGACCACCATGTCCGACCTGAGGGGATGGGTGTGGAGGTCGTCGAGGAGCAGGAGATAGGTGCGTCCACCATCATCGTGGATCCGGTTGGACGCGACAGCGGGCGATGCGTGAGATGCGGTGTCGAACGGTGTCGTCGGCACGTCGACCTAGGTGAATGACAAGAGCGGCTGGACGACCCCGTCCTCGAGGATCTCGAACTCGTCCGCTCTCAGATCAGCGATCCGGCGTCCGTCTGCGTCCGTGACCGAGACCACCACCTCGACGAGGTCGACCGCGTCTCGGAAGAGCGGCGGCTCAGGCTGTGATTGACCGGGAGGCTGTGGTGCAGCGGTGGCGAAGACTGCGAGCAGGGCGGCCGGCGGAAACAAGAGACCAATCGATCGTCTGGGGTGCATGTCAGCTCTGGGCTCTGGGTCGCTGGTTACGGATCGACACGGTACACGCGTTCCACGTGCGCGACCTCTCGTGCTCGGTCCTCTGCGGTCCATCCCAACTCGTCGCCCATTACCTGGGCGGCCGCGTCCAGCGCCACGATGCCTGGATGCCCGTCGGAGCCGGCCTCGGTTCGGCGCAGCACGGCATCCGAGAGGCGGACCGCCATCTCGTGCCGGGTCGCGTGCACGAGTTCGCCTTTCGTCACGCCGCAGAGGTTCGACAGGGGAGCCGCCAGTGACCGGTCGCGTTCCAACGTTCGAGTGATCTCGGCCCGCTTCGAGCCATAGGTGCGCGCGAGTCGACCACGCACCTCCGCATCCAGTGGGCTGGTTCGTTCGTCGACGGCGTCTCGCAGAAAGACATCCCAATTTTGAATCGAGCCTCCGCCGATAGGAGTGGTCGCGGTTCTGCACGGTGGTGCCGTGCGGCCGAGGATAGAGCACGCCAGGTCCGTGGCCTGCTCCGCGGTGGCCCTGGCCGTCGTATATCGCACACCCAGCACGCTCATCAGTCCCGGCACGCCGTCCGCTCGATGGTCATGGACGAGGCTCTCCTTGAGCAGGTCATGCCCGGCGTCGTCATCGGCTGGCAGGAGGCCGCGATGCACAAGACGGACATCCGAGCGCTGGAGCGCGGCGCCTGGGAATGCCGTGTTGATCTCTCGCAGGAACGTCGCAACGTCTCTTGCACCGACGGACGGTGCACCGCCCGGTCCGTCGAAGGGGTCGTGGCTCGTGCCGACGATGGACACGCTGCGCCACGGTGCTGCGAACAGGAATCGGGAACCGGCCATACCGCCCACCGCATGGTCGGTGGTGATCGACCGGGTAACGAGATTCATCGCCTTCGAAAGTCCGGGGGGGCGTCCGGCCGTGAGCGCCGGAGGGAGGTCGGCCATCAATGCCCGGCTCCAGGGGCCGGCCGCGTTGACAACCAATGTGCCACGAACCTCGAACCGAGCGGCTCCAGCCCTGTCTTCGACCTGGACGCCGATGATGCGTTCAGCCTCGCGCACCCAGCCGGTCGCCTCGACGTAGTTCGCCGCCACCGCTCCGGCCTCGGCGGCCGATTGGATGAAAGAGAGCAGCACGCGGTCCGAGCTGTACATCTGACAGTCGTGCCAGACGATGCCGCCGGTGACGCCGGCCGGGTCGATGTGCGGACTCAGCGCGAGACATTCGTTCCTGGAAACCAGACGACTGCGTGGCAGGTGCTTCGAGCGGTCCGGCAGGTCGTTTCTGTCGTGGGCGACCAGATCGTAGAGACCGAACCCGGTCCGCATGACCACGGGGTTCCGGGTCAGTCCGCTATAGGTCGGCACCACGAACGGCAGCGGGTGTACCAGATGGGGGGCGATGCGGGACAAGGCGCGTCGCTCTCGGACGAACAGACGCATCTCCGAGGCGTTGCCGCTTTGCAGTGCCCGGACGCCTCCGTGCACGGTCTTGAGGCTGTTGGCGGAGGTCCCTCCACCAAAGTCACCCCGGTCAATGAGCGCCACCGCCAGTCCCCGCTGCGCCGCATCCCATGCCAGGGTGGCGCCGTAGATGCCCGCGCCGACGACCAGGAGATCAAACTGGGTATCGGCCAGCGCCCGCAAATCACGTATCACCGTGCTGTATTGTACGCTGGCCGTTGCGAAGACCCGGGCGCGCGACGATGCGCGTCCCGCAGGCCCGGAGTGGGGCGACGGGGCCGCCGCGAGGGCCTGCGGGGGCTCGGGACGCAGCCCCGCTTGACCAAGGTCGGCGCCGCCGTCTGAAACGACATGACCAACGCCATTGCGGCTTACTGGAACGGGCGTATTCACGATCTGGAGATGACCGATGAACCAGTCGGCACGCTCCGTTTCTTTGATGCCCTCGACGACTATCGCTTCGACAAGCTGCGCTACTTGCCCAGGCTCGTCGACTTCGCCGGGTATCGTGGCAAGCGGCTGCTCGAGGTCGGCTGTGGGATCGGCACCGACCTGGTTCGATTCGCCCGCGGCGGGGCCCACGTGACCGGTGTCGACCTCGCGGAACAGTCGATCGCGCTCGCCCGGTCCAACTTCGAGCTGCATGGTCTGGGTGGACAGACTGATCTTCAGGTGGGCAACGGCGAAGCGCTGCCGTTCGACGATGAGAGCTTCGACGTGGTCTATGGGCACGGCGTCCTGCAGTACACACATGACGCGCGGCGCATGGCGCAGGAGTGCCGCCGCGTGCTCGCTCCTGGCGGTCAGGCGATTTTCATGGTGTACAACCGCGTATCCTGGCTGAACGCGATGTCGACCGTGCTGGGGGTTGGCCTCGAGCATGCCGACGCGCCGGTGTTGAAGAAATACTCGATTCCTGAGTTTCACCACCTCCTGCAGGGGTTCGCGGACATCCGCATCGTGCCGGAACGATTCCCGGTGAAGTCACGGTTGCACAAGGGGTGGAAAGCCGCCGCTTTCAATGGCGTGTTCGTGGGGACCTTCAACGCGATTCCGCGCCCGCTCGTCCGACGGTTCGGCTGGCACCTGATGGCGTTCTGCCGCACGTGAGACAGGACACTAGTCTTCGAACAGGATCTGGGTGAGTTGGGCGGGCACGTCCGGCAGTGGCGTGTCGCCCGCCGTGAGCCGGTTGCCGCTCAGGATGTAGGCCACGAGGTCGGCGGTCTCAGCTGGAGCCAGCGACCCGGGATCGTCCTGCGGCATTTCGACCCGAACCAGCTCGAACAGCTCGCCGAGCGCACGTCCTTGCCAGCGGTTCCGAAACGTGTGATCGCCGAGTAGCGCGGCCACTTCGGGGACGAATGCGGTCAACGCTCCATGGCAGGAGAGACACCGACCCTGATAGAGCGCCGAGCCGCGTTCGGCTTGTGCTGGCGCATAGAGGGCGTCCTGGGCCAAGAGGGGCGCGCAGGCCAGCGCGATGACGGTGCCCGTCGCGACGAGAACCGCCATCAGGCCGGTCACGCGAGTGCGCATCGATCCCGGCTCCGGTTACGGTCCGATGATCAAGGTCGCGTTCCGTTTTGGCACCTGGCCGCCGGTCTTGATTTCCGTCACCAGTTCCACGTTCTCAATGTCGAGCACGGCGACGCTGTTGTTGCCGGAGACGGAGATGTAGGCGTGACGGCTGTCCGGGGTCATGGTGACCCAGTTCGGCGAGTGTCCGACCCGGACGCCACCGACCAGTTCGAGGTCCGGCAGCGAATAGACATAGACGCTACTGTTCAAGCTGCTGTTGGCGACCAGGTAGCGGTTGTCCGGCGTGACGCCGATGCCATGGGCGGTGTTGCCGCCATGACCCGGCGTCTGCTGGTCAGCCGGGACACTCGGATACTCGATTCGTCGGACCTCACGGCGGGTCTCGAAGTCGACCACGCCGAATCCGTTGAAGTTGGAAAGCTGGGCGTAGATATGTCGGGTCGATCCGTCCGCATGGGTGTCGAACGTCATCGGGCGGATGCCGAGGTCGAAGTAGGTGGTCCAGATCGGCATGTCGGTCGCGGTGTCCACGACCGTGATGTTGCGCGCGCCAATCATCCCCGCGACCGCATGCTTGCCGTCCGGTGTGACATAGGTGTTGTGGACGCCACCGTGGACGGAGATCGTCGCCGAGATCTCGTTTGTCCGCGCGTCGATGACCTGCAGCGCACCCGGAGACTGGGAGATCGCCACATACACCTTGCGGCCGTCCGGTGTGATGTCGATGTTGTTCGGTCGTCCCACCAACTCGATCTTCTTGGTCACCTTCAGCGACGCCACATCAACGACATCCACTGTGTTGGATGACTCGTTGGCGACATAGATCGTGCGGCCGTCGGGCGACGGGGCGGCGCCGTGTGCGCGCTCGATCCCAGTGACCTCACCGACGACGGTGTTGGTCACCGGGTCGATGATGTGTACGTTGTCGCCGGCGCTGTTGGTCTGGACGATCCGGACGGTACCTTGGGCGGCCGCCACCGCTGGCAGTACCAGCAGGGCCAACGCCGACACGGCTCCTACGAAATTCTGTGTCATCGCCATCGTTCATGCTCCTGTCTTGGCACGTCCTACTGACCGGCTTGTCCCAGCACCCAGGCTTCCAGCGCCTGGAACCATGGGTCGTCCTGCGAAGCGAACTGCCGCCCGCCATTGTGAAACTCGTCCCCTCCCGCATCCGGCTCCAACGGGTGCATCAGCAGCCGACTGCCGCTGGGGTCGCCCGGCGTCACCAGTCGCGAGACCGCCTCGAAGTTGAGTCGAGACTGCTCGTCGCTCCAACTTTCGGCACCCGCCGGCAGTTCTTCGAGGAACCCGATTCGGCCGCCCTCAGAGTGGCAGACGACGCACCGCGTAAAGCCGGCCTTCTTCGCTACGAAGATCGGCTCGACGTTCGTCTTGTAATAGTCGAAGTCCAGGGTGGGCTGCGGGAGCAGCAAGCTCAACACCAGGAGAAACATCGCAGGCCCCCTCGTTGGTGCGCCGTCATCCCCGGGCGGTTCGTCGCGCCGGGAGATCAGCGCCAGCATCGGTCTCGATGAGTCGAAGAATACCACCACAGCCGCATTCGTGGCTGAATAACAACGCGGAACGGTTTTCGGAGGCGCGGATGCCCCGCCCGAAAACCTCTAGCAGGTCGCTGAAAAGGATCCGAGGGGGTTTTCTGACGAGGCGTCTGTCTCGCCAGGCGCGAGGAGGGAGCAGCCTGGTCGGCTGTGACCCCGCTGAGCCGATGCCGCGACGTCCGCCCTCTACGGGCGCCTCGTCGGAAAACCTAGGTAGCCGACTGTGCCGCGGCGGTGACCCGCTGGTACTTGCGCTTCTCGCGTGACGCGCGGGCGAGGAACTTCGCGTAGGGCACGATCTGTTTGATCGCCGCGACGTTCATCTGGCAGGGGCTCAGGCAGGTCGGGCACTCGTCATTCTTGATGTGATCGCGGTGCGCCTGGCTTTCGGCGCTGAAGTAGATCTCGCCGGGGTCCGTGTCACGTACGTTACCGACCACCTCGCTATTCTCGCAGAAGAACATCCCGCCGTCCGGGTTCAGCATGATCCCCTGCGTTTGGAACGGACAGGGCGCCAGCCGGTGGTAGCCGTTGGCGATCATGTCGGCGTAGTGCATGTAGATGTAGTTTTGGCCGTCGAGCAGCGGGTCGATGCGGACCCGATCCAGGAAGAACTGCCGCATCTGCTCTTCTTCTTCACCGACCGGCTTGCACGTATCGGCGAGGTCGCTGTTGCCAAGCATCGGCTCTGTGAAGCGGACCATGTTGAACACGATGTCCAGATTCTCGCCTCGCGCCCATTCGAGGATGTTGTCCGCGTCGTCGAGGTTCTGCGAAAAGATCGTGGTCGAGATACCGAAGTTGAACGGATAGTCTTTTTGCAACGCCTGCATGGCGCGGATGGTCTGGTTCGCCTTGTCGAAGCCGTGCGGGACCTGCCGCACGTCGTTATGCATCTGCCCAACGCCGTCAATCGACACCCGGAAACTGAAGATGACGTCACGTTCGGCGCACAGCTTGACGATATCGGTCAACATCGGGATGGCACGCTGCGGGGTCAAGCCGGTCGTATTCAGCCCGAACTTGCGCAGCCGCGGCAGCTTGTCGAGCATGATGCGGCAGATGTCGACGAGGTCGTTGCGGGTGGTCGGCTCGCCGCCCGAGACGTTGGCGTTTTCGATGTGGTGCCAGAAGGGGGAACTGAACGCGCGCTCGATCTCGTCGAGCGACATATCCGACTTGCGGTCTCCCCGCTTCCAGTTGCTGCACATCTCGCAGCGCGCGTCGCAGACGAAGGTGCAGTGATAGATGAGAACCGTGGGGTGGATGGCCTTGAACTTCGCGATGGCCGCGTTGGCCAGGTCACGAGGCACGCTGACGGCGGCGCGGGCGAGATACTTGGCTGCGTAAACTTGTGCCATTAAACCCTTATTTTACTATCGTTTCGACCGGGCGTAAAGCCACGCACCCGGGAGGTTGCCGGCGAGGCCGGTGAGCAGGATCAGGGCTGTGAGCGGGAACGAGAGGTCATTGGGCACGCCCTGCGGGCGGAGTAACCACATGATCACGCCCTGCGGTGCCCCGACACCGGCCACCGACACCGGCAACAGCAGCATCAGCAGACCGACCGGCATGACCACTAGATAGTAGCCGAGTGTGACGTCGATCCCCAGGCCGAGACCAAGTAGATACGCCTGGACGACTCGAAGGAGCTGGACAATCACGGAGAGCACGAAGACACCGGCCAGGGTCGCTCGGCGACCCCGGTAACGAGACAGCGCGTCGGCCAACCCGACAAGCGCCACGGCGACCCGCTTGTCATGCCAAGACGCGGGCAACAGTCGGCGAAGCAGCCGGTCCGCCCAGAACACACTGGCGCAGCCGGCGACGACGAGACCGGCTGCAGTCCAGACTACCCCGATCGGCAGCGCGTCGCGGACCGAACCCCAGAGCAGGGCGCCGATCACGGCCAGCACCGCTAGCGAGAGAATGCCAAACAACCGATCGATGGCGACGGATGCGACCGCCTCGCTGGTGTCGTCGGTCCGGCGCGACAAGGTGTATGCCCGAGCGGCGTCGCCACCGACAGTGGCAGGGAGCGCGCTGCCGATGAAGGAACTGACAAGAAAGATCCACGCAACGGATTTGACCGCGACCTGCTGTCCGCTGCCGCGTAGCACCAGCAACCACCGACCGATCATTACGCTGCGGTCCACACCCACCAGCCCCATTACCGCCAGGAGTAGCAGCGTGTCGACCTGCGCGACCGCCGCCCAGGCGGCGGCCACGTCGATACCGGATATGAGATAGGCCAGAATGACCGCGCTGATCGCGCCGCGTAGCCAGACCGAGCGCCAGACCGGTGAGCCCACGACCTAGCAGCCCATGGTAGAAGTCCCGCGTCGCACCGAGAGCGGCGCTGGGCCGGCCGGGCACGGCGAGAAGAGGGAACATACCGGCAGTATGTGACCGATGAACAACGCAGTTCGGCCGGATTCAGCGCCGGTCGAATGCAGCGGGACTTCTACCATGGGCTGCTAGGAGGTTGGCTTGCGTGCCACGAAGGTGAGGGTCTCGAACAGGTTCTTGCGAATGCGGAACAGCAGGTCTTCGGTGCGAGTGTAGCGGCTCAGGGCGTCGAGGCCGGGCACATTGACGAGTAGGCCCCCTGCCGCCAGGAGATCGCGTGAGATTCCGGTGGCGACGCCAATGCTACGGACCACCCGCTCCACCTCGAACCCGCCGTCGTACAGGAGTTGCCGCACGCGACGTTCCGTGGTGACGAAGTTGTGTGTGTAGTCGACGTCCCAGAAGAACGTGCGCTCTTTCAGGTAGTCGGGCACGACGATGAAACAGACGCCGCCTGGCCGCAGCGCACGCAGTGATTCCGAGACAAACTCCCGCGCGGCGTCGATGCCGGACATGTGCTCCAAGACCTGATCGGCATAGACCACATCACAACTCGCGTCGTCAGCGACGAACGGTGGCGCCCAGGCCATGGTCACGTCGAGTCCCTTGGACCGCAACGCATCGACGAGCGTCTCGCTGGCTTCGAGGGCACGATACTGCCACCCGGCCGCTACCGCTCCGGCGGCCAGCGAGCCGGTGCCCGGCCCGATTTCGAGCATGTCCCCGGGTGGGGGGTACGCGCTTCGGAGGAGAGCCAGTCGTGAACGTTCGATGCGCCCACGCCTGGCGCTCCCGAACGACGTGAGTCGCCGCTCGGAGAACCAGCGGTAGAAGGTGTCAGCCACGCCGACAGACTCTACTGCATATCCCGTCCACGTGACTACGGAGGGGGTTCGACGTCACGGACGCGGGTAGATCCAGCGTCCGACGGTGCCCTCGTCCGCCGTGGCCTGGGTCTGGTCGATCCAGGCGGGGGACTGGTTTCCGCCCGGACAGACCGCGCTGATGATGTCGATCAAGTAGACGTCGGTGCTCTCGTGGCCGTCGCCGATGCCCCAGAAGTAGTCGACCACGTCGATGGACGGGTCGTTGCAGTCGCCCCGCTTGCAGTTGTAGCCCCACCGCGTGTCCCGGGCGCGGAGCGCCGCCACCGCGAGGTGATGGTGACACCCGCGATGGGGCCCGCGATCTGGGGGCTGAACCGGTTGGAGCTGCGTTCCGCGTCACATCCCGTTCCCGCCAGGGCAAGCAGGCCCAGATTGACAATAGTGAAACCTGTCCTGCAAATCTGACTCATCGTCGTGATGCCGTCCGCAAAAGGTCCGTATACGGCGACCGAAGCCCGGCGACCGGCGACGACAACCAGGAATGACAACAGACGCGTCGGTTCACCGGTCTGGCCGTCGCCCGTGCGATGGGCGTGGTATGTGGCTATGCTACGATCCGTGGTTTGCTGGCGTGCCCGCGTCAGCCTCTC
>Ga0310124_10002018_pt1 | contig 14096 bp, 16 predicted proteins | sample CB11b_AW_Bot5_MG_FD_203507 | JGI IMG/M metagenome (GOLD analysis project Ga0310124, IMG submission 203507) | Marine microbial communities from Western Arctic Ocean, Canada - CB11b_AW_Bot5 | ecosystem: Environmental > Aquatic > Marine > Oceanic | place: Canada: Western Arctic Ocean | collected...
CCCTAACCTGCGCCAATCAAGACCAACAAACCGTTAAACTATCCTTCAATTCGGCTCCAACATGACCAGGGGAACCTCACGGGTCGCCTGAGCCTTGGCCTGATAATCATTATAGCTGGGAAATATTTCCGCCATCATGGACCAAAGCTTCGCCCTCTCTTCGCCCATCACGGTACGCGCCGTGGCGGCGAACTGATTCGGTCCCACTTGCAGCTGCACTGCCGGATTAGCCACTAAATTGCCATACCAGACCGGATCGGTTGGTGTCCCGCCCCGCGAGGCGATGATGACGTAGCGGTTGCCGTCCTGGCCATAGATCAAGGGCGTCGTCCGCACCGCGCCCGTGCGGCGGCCGGTCGTGGTCAGCAACAGGCAGGGCAGGTTCTGACTGCCGTCCACGCCTTGCCAAATGTGCCCGTCCGCGCCATTGCTCTCCCGGTATTTACGGATATGCTCAACTACCCAGTCCCGCTGGCTCATTTCGTCCCTCATGCATTCATAATCAGAGGGCGAACTATAGCGCCATACGGGTGGCGATCAATCGGGGCCGCGCGCCGCGGCATTGGAGAGGAATAGGCGGGGCCATGATCAAGACCGGAGAACAGCATACAAAATCTCTGCGGGATGGACGCCAGATCTATCTGGATGGCGGTATCGTGGATGACGTCACCACACACCCTGCCTTCCGTAATGTGGTGGCCTCGGTCGGCCAGCTCTATGAGTTTCAAAGCCAGGCTGAAAACCGGGAGTTGATGACGTTTGCCATTCCAAAGGCTGAGGTACCCAACGGCGATGACCGCGCCAACCGTATCTGGCAACTGCCACGTTCCTATGAAGAACTGGTGACCCGGCGCCGGGCGCTGGTCGCCTGGACGGAATTGCACGGCGGCTTTTTGGGACGGGCGCCGGACCATGTCGCCTCGTGTATCGCGGGCATGTACATGGGGCGGGATGTGTTCGCGGCCTACCACCCCGAACGCGCCGGCGCCTTGGCTGATTATTACCGTTACGCCCGCGATAACGAGCTTTACCTGACTTACGTCATCATCAATCCTCAGGCGGACCGTTCCAAGGCAGCCCATGAACAACAAGTTGAATACCTCACCGCCGGCGTGGTTGATGAGGATGCTTCGGGGATTACGGTGCACGGCGCCAAGATGCTAGCCACCGGGGCCGTCGTGGCGAACGAAGTTTTCGTAACCTGTATCCAGCCGTTATCGCCCGGCGATGCGAAATACGCGCTGTCCTTCGCCGTGCCCATGAATGCCAAGGGCCTTAAAATCCTGTCGCGCAAATCCTATGAAGCCCATGCGCCCAGCCAATTTGACAATCCCTTGTCTCATCGTTTTGACGAGAATGATGCGGTACTATTTTTCGATAACGTCAAGGTGCCCTGGGAACGGATCTTCATCTACCAGGACGTGGATATGTGCCAAAAGCAGTTCCACGCCACCCCAGCGCATGTCTTTCAGAACTATCAGGCCCAGGTACGGCTAATGGTGAAGATGAAATTTCTTATCGGCCTGGCCCACAAGATTACTGAAACCAACGGCACCACACAGTTTCCCCAGGTTCGCGAAACCCTGGGCCAATTAGCCGCGCAAGGCGCCATGGTCGACGGCATGGTCCACGCCATGGAGGTCAAAGGCCGCAACCATGGCGCCTATTACGTACCAGACCGGCACATGCTGTATGCGGCTCAGGTCTTAACCCAGCAGCTCTACCCCCAGGTGATGGCGGCGTTGCGGGATCTGGCGGGCGGCGGGATGATCATGCTGCCCTCATCAGTGGCCGATTTCGCAAACCCTGAAATGCGCGACCTGATCGGTATTACGCAACAATCCCCCGCCCTTGCCTCCGAGGATAAGGTAAAATTTTTCAAGCTAGCCTGGGATGCAGTCGGCTCTGAATTCGCGTCCCGCCATACGCAGTACGAAATGTTTTATGCGGGCGCCACGTTCGTGACCAAAAACCACAGCTATCGCACCTATGATTGGGACCATAGCAAGGGCCTGGTGGATCGTATTATGGAGAGCTATGGCCTTGACGATGAACTAGACAATAGCAACGAAGGAAAATAGACATGCCCGTGACCAAGGTACACGAAGAATTTTTTGCCGTTGATTTCGAGGACGGCTGGCAAGTCCCCAACGGATATCCCGACGGCATTCATCAAAAGGTATTGGCCGGCGCCTTGGATGAAGCGAACAGCCGCGGCAGCCGAACCCGTCTGCTGCGCTTTCAGGCCGGCGTCTATACCACCGTGCCCTTCGTGCATGAGCATTGGGAGGAGGTCTATCTGGTCTCCGGCGACCTGACGGTCGGCAACGATGCCGACGGCAGGGGCGGCGAACCTTTTGCGGCCAACACCTATGCCTGCCGCCCGCCTGGCGCGCCCCACGGCCCGTTCAAGTCAGAAGGCGGATGTCTGCTGTTCGAGATCCATTATTACGACCCCGCTTAATCCTTTTCGATAGTTATCGAAACAAATCTAAGCATCCGGCGGCAGGACAATGGGTTCGCCATGAGGCGTGGTATGGGCGGCATGGTCCCAGGCCCCTTTGCGCTGGTGCATTTCGTCCGTCGATATCAGGCCTTTTTGGGCAACCAGTGTTTCCAGCGCCTGCAGCCAATGCAGGTAATAGGTATTGCCCAGGTCTGGGTCGCCGTCCGCCTGGGCGGCAGTTATGACTTCGCTCAACCGTTCGGCCCATTCGGGCCAAGTAAAATGACCCTGTTCGTGCAGTGACAGGGCCATGGCGAAGGCCTGGGCCTGCCAGGGTTCCGCAAACACCGGGCCATCCTCGTCACGGGGCATGGCGAGTAGTTCGGCGGCTGTTGGCAGGTTTTCTTGCGCTGGCATCTCAACTCATACCTCCAGATAGTCGTCCCACATATCCACATAGACCTTGTCGGCGGATGCCGTATCCGGGCCCCAGATCTCCTGTGCGGAAAATCGTACGCTATAGAGATGCTGCGGCTTTTTCCCGGCAAATAGGGCATTGGTATCGGGGAAAATAAAAACCCCATGGTCCCGGTCGATGACCCCGGTCTTGCCACGTACATAGCGCGGTATCCGGGTATGCCCCTTGGGGTGAATATTTCGGGCCCGCACGGTCTCCCCGACCTTGAACTGCGCCGCGACGTCTTCATCGACCCGGGCCGAACGGGCCTGGCGCTGACGTGCAAAAATCTCGTCCACGCTCAAGGCCCGGCCCTGGCTTTTCACCTTGCACCGTTCCGGTGGGCTCTCCAGCTCTTGCCGGGTCACCATATCATGGGCGATCAGGATATTTTCCGTGCGGCATAGCCAACGCTGATAATAGGCCGACTGCAGGTAAAGCGCCGGGTCCAGTTGCTCCATGGTGTAACGACCGGCATCAATGTTCCATTTCCCCAGCGCGCCCAGGGCGCTGTTCAGCGCCCATACCCGGCCTTCCCAAGGGGCATGAAAGACCGGCTCGTCCTGTTCGATGGGGATCGGGCCAAAGCCGTCCATGCCACCCATGTCATGAATGCCGTCCATATGCCTAACCCCCCGCCAGCCGGTCCGTGCCGATCATGGCATTGCGGGTAACCAGGCCAGCCAGTGCGTCCTCGTCCATGCCGTCCGTCCCGGCCGGGCGTTCCGGCAGAACCAGATAGCGCACCTCCGCCGTGCTATCCCAAACCCGGACCTCCACATCATCAGGCACGTCTTGGCCGAATTCCCGCAACACGCCGCGCGGATCCTTGATCGCGCGGGCACGGTAGGGGAAGGATTTGTACCAGGCCGGCGGCAGGCCCAATACGGCCCAGGGATAACAGGAGCACAGAGTACAGACCGTTAGATTGTGCACTTTTACCGTATTCTCCAACACCACGATATCGGCGCCACTGGTCGAGGTAAAACCAAGGGAATTAATGGCCACGGTAGCGTCCCGCAACAGCCATTGCTTGAAGTCCGGATCGACCCATGCGCGGGCGACCACCCGGGCCCCGTTGCGGGGCCCTACCTTGTTCTCGTAGGTATCGACGATGGCGTCCAAGGCGGCCGGGTCTACGAGGCCTTTATCGGTCAGCAGGGATTCCAGAGCGCGGACCCGAAGCTCGGTATCCGACAAATGGGAATGATCCCCATGCGCCGCATCATCGGTCATCGCATCTACTCGTTAGGCCACGGGCGGAAGATCTTCTTCCAGGATCGAAATGCTCAGCGCGTAGGAAACTTCGCCCTCATCCTCATCCCGGTGCAGCACGCCGATAAACTCGCCGGCGATCGCGACTTCCACGGGCGCGCCGGGGCGCATGGGTGGGCTTATCGCTATACGTTCGTTGGCAAACGCCCGTCGCAGGTAACTTTGCACCCTGGCAATCTCGTTCGCAGTCATCCATTGCCTCCATTTTTATGTTAACGCTGTATACCAGCGTTTGGGTGCGAAAGCACCTGTGCCATGCTCTAATCAATTACGCACTCATGAATAAAGGATTTAGGACATGCCGGAATTGGAAGGGAAAGTCGCCGTCATCACGGGAGGTGCCAGTGGCATCGGGGAAAGCACCGCCCGGCTTTTTGTCGCCGGGGGAGCCAAGGTCGTGATCGCGGACATGCAGCGCGAACGCGGCACCGCCCTGGCCGAGGAACTGGGGCCGGCGGCGCTGTTCCAGCAGGTTGAAGTGCGCCAGGAGGCCGAAGTCAAGGCAGCCATCGATGCTGCGGTCAACACTTGGGGCCGCCTGGATTGCATGTTCAACAATGCCGGCTTTGGCGGCGTCCTAGGTCCCATAGAGGGCATCCCGGTGGACGATTTTGATATGACCATGGATGTCCTGGTGCGCGGGGTTTTCCTGGGCATGAAACACGCCGTCCCCATCATGAAGCAACAGGGATCGGGCAGCATCATCAATACGGGCAGCATTGCCGGCGTAACCGCAGGCCGCGGCCCGATCATCTATTCGGCCGCAAAAGCGGCGGTAGTGCATCTGTCCAAGGTAACGGCCATGGAATTGGGCGAACATTCGATCCGGGTCAACTGCCTTTGCCCCGGATATATCGCCACGCCGTTATCGGCCAATACCGTGGGCCGGCCTGATGCTCTGATCGAAAAGAAGCATGACACCTATGCGGTACGCCAACCGATCCCCAGGGTCGGCCTGCCCGACGACATCGCCCAAATGGCGTTATTTCTCGCCTCGGACCGTTCCACCTTCGTGACCGGACAGGCGCTTGTAGTGGATGGCGGTGCCGCCACTGGGGTGATGTGGTCTGATCAAAAGGACGTCTACAAGGCCTACCATCCCATCAAAGTCTATAATCCCGACACTGCCTGAGTTACGGGATATGCGCATGGTGGACTTAACGGTTGGCATCGGCGGTTTTGGTGCCATTGGCGCCACGGTGGCGTGGCGGTTGGATACCGGATCGGCAAGGGGAGGCATACCGGGGATCCGCCTGGTAGCCGTTTCCGCCCGCAACCATGACGGTGCCCGGGCCCGCATGGCCGGCATGGCGGCCCCGCCACCCGTGGCCGGTCTGGCGGAACTGGCCGGCATGGCCGATATCGTCGTGGAATGCGCCCCGGCCGCCGTGTTCGCTGAAGTGGCGGAGCCGGCGATAGAGGCCGGGAAGATCTTTATTCCGTTAAGTTGCGGCGCCCTGTTGCAGCACCCTGGGCTGGTGGCGCGGGCCGCGGAAACCGGCGCCCGGATTATCGTTCCGACCGGGGCCCTATTGGGCCTTGATGCGGTGCGCGCCGCAGCCGAAGGCGTTATCCATTCAGTCCACATGGTGACCCGCAAGCCGCCGATCGGCCTGGCCGGCGCGCCACATTTGCGGAAGAATAATATCAGCATCGAAAATCTCAGTGCACCCAAGTTGGTTTTCAAGGGCACGGCGCGGGCTGCGGCCAAGGCCTTTCCGGCCAACGTCAATGTCGCCGCCGCTCTCAGCCTAGCCGGCAATGGGCCTGATAACACGACCATTGAAATTTGGGCCGACCCCGACGTTAACCGCAATACCCACACCATAAAAGTAGATTCGGATGCCACCCGGTTCGAAATGACCATCGAAGGCATCCCCTCCCCCGGCAATCCCGCGACCGGTCTGCTGACGCCGTTGAGCGTCCTGGCCACCCTGCGCGGGCTGGTCAGTCCCATGAAAGTAGGCACATGACGGAACAACTAGGTATTGCCGTCTCCGGCGGCCCCACTCCTGCGGAAATTGTTGATCTTGTCACTCTGGCGGAAGCTCTCGGTTACCAATCGGCCTGGGTGGCGGAAGGGCACGGGGGCGATCAGTTCTCGGTCCTGACCGGATGCGCCATGCGGACCTCAACCATCCAGCTGGGCACCGCTATTTCCAGCGTCTATGTGCGCTCGATCCCAACCATCGCCATGGCCGCGGCCACGGTGGACAATCTGTCGAGCGGACGCTTTATTCTCGGCCTCGGCTCCTCCCACAAGGTCCAGGTGGTGCCCGAACATGGGGTAGAATATACCAAGCCCATCACCCGCCTGCGCGAGAGCGTGGACATCATCCGTATGTTGTTGCAGACCGGGCAGGCCCAGTACGACGGCGAGACAGTGCGGATCGAGAATTTCGATTTGTGGTTCTGCCCCCGGAGACCGGACATACCAATATACGCCGCCGCCGTATTTCCCAAGATGATGGCGGTTTGTGGCGAGATTGCCGATGGTATTATCCTCACCCGCAGCACCCTGAAGACGGGCGCCGAGGTCAAGGCACGTCTAGCCGAGGGGGCCAAACGTTCGGGCCGTGACGCCAGCAAAATTGCCATTACCTCGCTGCTACCGACCGCCGTGGCGGATAACCGCCAGGACGCCCTGGACGTGATGCGGCCGGGCCTGGCCTTCTATGCGGGCTTCTTTCCCCGCTACAATCAACTGATCGCGGAACATGGCTTCGCCGAGGAAGCCGCCGCCATCGCCGTGGCATGGGCCAAGGGTGACCGCGCAGGAGCGGAAGGATTGGTCAGCGATGCCATGATTGATGCCACGTCCATCGTCGGCACGCCGGACCAATGCCGGGAACGTCTGGAAGACTATCGCCAATCGGGCATCGATCTGCCCATCATCAGCCCCTTTGCCCGGGGCCTTAACGCCAAGGCGACGTTCGAGGCCGCCATCCGGGCCTGCGCACCCGTTTGAAGGTCTAATTTAGGCGTGGCTAACGGATATAGATATGTACTTCGTTGCTGGCCGCCGCCCTGGACGAAGACGCCGACAGCGAGATCCGGCTGGCAGGCAGCCCCATGTCCATCAGGGATTTAAGCACCCCGTTGATATGTTTCTTGATGGTCGATTGGGACATGGACTGTTCCGAGGCACTGCCCCGGTTGGAGGTTACGGCCACCAAATCAAAATTTGCCTCCGGGCGCACTTGCAAGGTTTTTGACACGGCTGTGTACAATGCCTGCTGATAAGGCACATCGGGGCGGTCAAATCGGATCACCACGAGGGGCTGACGGCCACCCGCGACAAAGCCACGGCGTGGCGTGCTCGAGGTCGAATATACCGGCGGCGGCGCGGCTGCATTGAAGGACCGGGTCATCAAACTGCTGCCATGCATTTCACCGTTCTTGATGGACGACGACAGCGTCGTCAGATTGCTTCGCTCTCCCGCGACATAGGAGGTCTGCCGCGCCACATCTTCATTGATCTCGCTCAGCAGGCGGTCGATCAGGACCACGGCGCGATTCGTTTTATCCTCCAACAGCGCCAACTGCCTGTGGTCTTCATCAATGGCGCCGGTCAGGCCGTAGGCGGCGCGGGCGGATTCCAAAACATAGGCGGCCAGTGAGGAATTGGAGGCGATCTGATTGGCCAGACTGTTCATGGTTGCTATATCGCCACTAATCCGGTCCAACTCCGCCTGGGCGGCGTTCCATTGGTTGACCAGTATGGGATTACCCGGCGTCGTGCCCAGTTGCAGCCGCGCCCCGATAGCGGCGACGGTGCCATGATAACGCTGGGCGTTATTGGTCGTGGTCTGCCGGATCTGTTGCAGCTGTCCGTTCTGTTGGCCCAGCTGCCCTTTCAAAACCTGCAACTCTCCGCGCAACTGGCTAACCTTTTGCCCGACCAGAGTGCCGGTAGGCTGGCCGCTGTAGGCCATGTTCGGCGACGGCGACGGCGCCATGGGCGGCGCGCTATAACTAGGTTGGCGGTTCAGTTCGGCCCGCGAGGGCGGAACGTTAATAGTCTCGGATATTTTACCCGCCGGCTCGTCGCCCGTCAAAGATGGCCATAACGAATCGGAGGTCAATGAACACCCCGAAAGCAAGATCGCCGCCCCAAGGACAGCACCCGTCGACCTGCGCAAATTCATTCTCCCTGACAGGGGAACCCAAAAAACCATTTAATCTAAGGTCCTTAATACCCTGGCCACGCCAATGACCGTTTAGTCAGTCAATCCCAGTCATAGTCGATTCGCTCGCAAGGATACAGGCAAAAACGCATACTTTATGCAAAAAAAAGGTGCGACCTTACCGTACTGCATTAGGATACCCTGATCTTGAATACTAAATTTAGCCTACAAACCCTTTACAATCCATGACCAAAGTAAAGGTTTGCCCAAGCGCGGGTGAGGCGGGGTTGTTCGACGCTAATTGCTTGAGATCAAATTGAAGGGTTTTTATTTCGGCGGTTTTCTGGATCTATGGGGGTATGATTCGTTGAGAGAAGCACTCAAGCCGCTGGAGTTTTTAGACCTTTTTTCGCAAATACCAGATCGTCGCCGCGCCCAGGGCAAGAACTGGCAACTTGGCCCCGTAATATTGGCGACGATCCTTGCCATTTTGTCCGGGGCAACATCCTATCGCAAGGTTCATGGCTTCATGGCTATACACCGCACGCGCCTCAATGCGGCTTTTGGTTTCGGTTGGCCGGTCGGCTCCGCCGCCGGGCAAAGGGAAAAAGTTCATACGCGGCCCCATGGCACTTGCCTTGGCCGGGCCTTTTGGTTAGGTAAGCGCTTCCGCCACCACCGCCCTGCGGTCCAGCGGATATGCGCCCGTAGCTCAACTGGACAGAGCGTCTGACTACGGATCAGGAGGTTGGGAGTTCGAATCTTCCCGGGCGCACCATTTCTCCTGGAATAGTCGCCCTCTTGTTCAAAAAGGGAGTTCGAACGTTGTTCGAACGGGCGCACCAGCCATCTTTTAAAAATTAGCGGCTTGCAGCAGATTTCTACCCTCTCGGGATCTGCGATCCGTGGTTAATTGCGGGTCTTTAGGGCCGCCGCTTCGATCTCGTTCCATTCGGACAGCCCCATCAGCTCGTTCAGACTTTCGAGCGGCATCAAGGCGCTTGCGCTGGCCGAGCCCAGGCGCCCATTGGCAAGCAGATCGCCGTAAACCGCCATTTGAGCCTTAAGCGCCACGCCCAGGCCAGTGACGGCATAGAGCACCAATTTGACACCCAAGTCGCTAAATTCATCGCGCGACAGCATGCTTTCCGGCCATTCGGCGTTGCCGCCGACCATGACCAAAGGCCCGTTGATCTCGGCACAGAGGCGGCGCAGTTCGGCGACCGTGAACGGCTCGGCGATCATCGCCAGGTCCGCGCCGGCCGCCAAATAAGCGTTCAGCCGCTCTATCACCTCGTCCAGGTCATGCTCCGCCTTGGCATCCGTTCGCGCGATGATAACAAAATCTGGATCGCGGCGCGCGCCCAACGCGGCCTGCAGGCGGGCCACCATTTCGTCTGTGGTTACGACCTTGCGTCCGGCCATGCCGCCGCAACGTTTTGGCAGGGCCTGGTCCTCGATATGGATGCCGGCGATCCCGGCCCGCTCGAACTCGCGGACGGTGCGGTGGACGTTGGTCAGGCCGCCATAACCCGTGTCCGCATCGGACAGCACGGGGATCGATACAGCGGCGGCGATATGGCTCGCATGGCCGACAATTTCTGCCTGAGAGGCGAGACCGATGTCCGGCATGCCGAGAAGCGAGGCTTCCATGCCAAAGCCCGTCAAATAGACCGCGTCGTGACCCAGGGTGTGCGCCACACGGGCCGAGGCGCCGTCATAGGCGCCCGGAATAAGAAGCGGCCCAGGAGCGGCGAGCAGCTGGCGTAGCCGTGTGGTCGGTTTCATGCGCTTGAAATCTCCAATGTCATGATATCCCAACTGGCTATTTGTATCACGGTTATGGTTTGCAGTCCCGGGTGCGGCTATGAAACCAAAAACGGCGCGATGGTGGTTGCCATCGACTGACGGGAGGATTGTGCTAACGTCGGCGGCATCATTGCCGGCGGGCCAGGGCCTGCCGTAGGGGAGACACCAATGGCGCCGATCCGGATTTGCTATCAAAGCTATGTCGACTATGAAAATGGCGCGACCTATTGGGACAATCTGCGCCAACATTTGGCCGTTATCACCGATGCGAATACCGATGTGGACGTGATCGGCATTACGCCGTTCGATTCCTACGCCCATCCCCTGGTAGAGTTCCGCTGTGCCCGGGAGATGATTGCCCACGCCATCACCGCCGAGCGCGAAGGCTATGACGCCTTCATCGTCGGCCATTTTCAGGATGCCGGGTTGTACGAAGCCCGCTCGGCCGTAGACATTCCCGTCCTTGCCCTGGGCGAAGCCTCAATGCTGTATAGCTGCCAACTGGGCCAGCAAAGCGGGATCGTCACCATAAACCCACGCTTCATTCCCTGGTTCCGCCACCAAATTGGTAAATACGGCCTGCGCGAACGGGTCACCGGAGTGCACGCCATGACGTTCGAGCCGGGGCAGATCATGGACGGCTTCAACTCGACCGAAAAGTTCGAAGAGGTTAAGCGCCTGTTCGCGGAACAGGCCAAGCCCTTGGTGGCCCAAGGCGTCGATGTGCTGATACCGGGCGGCGGTATACCAATGTTGCTGTTTGCCCAGGAACACAATCATAATGTCGACGGCGCACCCATCATCAATGGCATTCCCATCGTGGTAAAAATGGCGGAAATGGCCGTGAAACTGCGCCGGCTGACTGGCCTGCACGTCAGCCGCACATCGGACTTTGTGCGGCCGCCACCGGAGATAATCGAGGAATTCATGACCCATCCAAAGGGGCTGTGAGCCGGCAATGGACCCGGTAATGGGAAAACCTCCTGCGCGCATGGGTTACGAAGGCGTGGCCGTTTGTGTGCCCGTGACCATTCCCTACAGTAAATATTCCCTGCGCAGCGCTCATTGGTTCTGTGGCCGCGCCCTGGCCGAACTGATCAAGGTCGCTGGTATCGCCAAGGACCAGGTGGACGGATTTTGTATCTCCTCCTTCACGCTGGCGCCCGATACCGCCGTAGGCTTGACCCAGCACCTGGGCGTCTCGCCCCGCTGGCTGGACCATATTCCAATGGGCGGCGCCTCGGGCGCGGTGGCCCTGCGGCGGGCAGCCCGGGCGGTGCAGTGCGGCGACGCCGAAATTGTGGCCTGTATCGCCGGCGATACCAACCACGTGGACAGTTTCCGCAAGACCATTGCCTCGTTCTCGCAATTCGCCAACGATGCTGTTTATCCTTATGGTTCCGGCGGCCCGAACGCATCCTTTGCCTTTCTGACCGATTATTACATGCGCCAGTACGGCGCCCGGCGGGAAGACTTCGCCAAGCTATGCATCGCCCAGCGGGACAATGCCCTGCAAAATCCCCATGCCTTAATGAAGCGACCTCTGAGCCTAGAGGCCTATCTGGATGCGCGGCCCATCGCCGATCCTTTGAGCCTGTTCGATTGCGTCATGCCCTGTGCCGGCGCCGAGGCCTTTCTCGTGATGTCGCAAGACCGGGCGCGGTCGCTGTCGCTGCCGTTCGTCACGATCCTCTCGACGATCGAGCGGCACAACGCCTATCCCGACGATCCTATCCAGATCCGGGGCGGCTGGGCTATGGACGTGGAGGGGTTTTATGACCTTGCCGGTATCGGCCCCGAGGATATCGATTTCATGGAGGCCTATGACGATTATCCGGTGATCTGCTTCATGCAGATTGAGGATCTGGGGTTTTGTGGCAAGGGCGAAGCACCGGAATTCGTCCGCCGGCACGATCTGACCACCACCGGCGATTTCCCTTTCAACACCTCTGGCGGGCAATTGTCCGTTGGCCAGGCCGGGGCGGCGGGCGGCTCTTTAGGCCTGGTCGAGGCAATCCGGCAATTGAGCGATAGCTGCCTGGGCGCGGCGGTGACGGGTGCGCGCCATGGCCTAATCTCGTGCTTCGGCATGATCAATTATGACCGCGGGCTGTGCAGCGCCGCCGCTATTTTGAGCCGGGGGAGCGGATGACCACGCCTTTGCCGCCACCAAAAAAGAAGGATCCAGCCCTTCGCACCCGGCAGCCCACCCTGCCGCCGGGCAACCGATCCCGCGAGGCCCAGGGGCTGACCGCCATGGCCGCCGTAGGGCGCTTTGCCCTGCAAATCTGCGCCGCCTGCGGCCAGGTGCAATATCCGCCCCGGCAGGTTTGCGTAAATTGCCTGGGCGACATTTTGCCTTGGCGCGACACAGACCCAGGCGGCAGCTTGCTGGCCGAGACCAGGTTGCACCACGCCAACGATCTGTTTTTCCGCGACCGCTTACCCTGGCGCCTGGGCGTGGTGCGGATGGATGCCGGCCCCTCGGTGGTGGCGCATCTGGCGGAAGATTGCCGGCAAGGCATGCGGGTCCGCCTGTCTCTCAACCTGGACCGCGGCGGCCATGCAGTGATGAACGCCCGGCCCGAAACGCCCGGACCCAATTCAGAGGATGATTTGCAATTGCGCGAACTGACAACCGACCCCAAAGACCGCCGGGTGCTGATCGTCAATGGCAAGACCGAACTGGGCCTGGCCCTGACCCAAGGTTTCAAGGCCGCCGGGGCGCGGGAGATCTTTGTCGGCCACGCTGAACCATGGAAGGCCAGCGCAGCGCTGAATGCGATAAGGGCCTTGGACGGCGTGACGCTTTTCCCCCTCGATGTAACCGATACGGATTCCGTGCAGGAGTTGGCCGCCATTCTGGGCGGCAAGGTCGAGATCATGGTCAACAACAGCTATCACCTGCGTCCCGGCGGGGCCGTCGACCGTTTGGATATGAATGTCTCCCGCGAGGAAATGGATATTCACTACTTTGGCCTGTTGCGCCTAGCGGGCACCTTTGGACCGGCCCTGCGCGCCCGCGGCGCCGATGGGGCCCATGGCGCCTGCGCCTGGGTCAATGTTCTGTCCGCCTATGCCCAAATCAACAACCCGGCCTTCGGCACCTATTCCGCCAGCCAGGCCGCGGCCCGATCCCTGGCGCAATGCCTGCGGGCGGAGCTGTCGCCAGGCGGGGTCCGGGTGGTCAATGCGTTCGTGGGGCCGCTGGACGATGAATGGCATCAGATGGTGCCGCCACCAAAGTTGATGCTGGACACGGTAGCGGAGCGGATTGTCGACGCCTTGCAAAAGGGCCTCGAAGACATTTCCATCGGGGCGGTGGCGGAAGAGATCGCCGAACGGCTGGTGGAAAACCCCAAAGAAATCGAACGTGAAATCACGCTTTAGAGGAATGCGTATACATGACTGAGGCGCGGAAGGACAAACAGGCAGGCGGCATCCTGGGCCAGTTAATGGGCGGCATCCTCGGCGGCGGCATCCGGGTGGTGGATTTGACCATGACCTTGCAACCGGACGTGCCCACCATTGTGATGCCGCTGGAGTTCGGGCAGACATGGCCGTTCCGCATGGAGGAAATATCCCGCTACGATCATCGGGGGCCGTTCTGCTATTGGAACAATCTGTCCTGCGGCGAACACACGGGCACCCATTTTGATGCGCCCATTCACTGGGTATCGGGTAAGGATCTGCCGGAAAACGCCACGGACACCATACCGGTGGAAAAATTCCTGGCCCATGCCTGCGTGGTGGATTGTTCCTCACAGGCGGCAGCCGATCCGGATTTCCTGTTAACCCAGATGTTTGTGGAGGAATGGGAGACCGCCAACGGCGTCATTCCGCCGCGCTCATGGCTGTTGATGCGGACTGATTGGTCGTTGAAACACACCGCGGTAGAATATATGAACATGATGGATGACGGCGCCCATACGCCCGGCCCGCACGAGGATCTGATCCCCTGGCTGATCGAGGAACGGGATGT
>Ga0310124_10002019_pt1 | contig 14090 bp, 10 predicted proteins | sample CB11b_AW_Bot5_MG_FD_203507 | JGI IMG/M metagenome (GOLD analysis project Ga0310124, IMG submission 203507) | Marine microbial communities from Western Arctic Ocean, Canada - CB11b_AW_Bot5 | ecosystem: Environmental > Aquatic > Marine > Oceanic | place: Canada: Western Arctic Ocean | collected...
ACGCGAAGTAGAGGAACGACACGCCCCGGAAGAGGGTGAAGTCGCCGCGGGCGACATACGCGGCCTCCAGCAGCGCCTGTTGTTGGTCTGCCTCGGCCCGCAACAGCGTCGAGTAGCGATCGAGTTCGGGTGGCGACGGCGGCCCGTCCTCCAACATCGCGGCCAGGCGCTCGACCCCGAGCAGGCTCCAGGCGATGCCGGTCGAGAACAGCGGGTCGAAGAAGGCGAACGTCTGCGGCAGCATGGCCCATCGCTCGCCCACGGCACGACAGCGCCGGCGTTGGAGCCGTCCGGTGGCGCGCACCCCGGGGGACAGGGGCCGGGCGCCGGCAAAGGCTGATTCGAGCGTCGGATACCGCGACAACACACGGCGCCATTGTGAACCGGGGTCACGCGCGCCCGCTCCGGACCCCGACCCCGCGGTCGGCTCCTCAATGAGGAGTCCGACACTGAGGAGACCGTCGTCGAAGCGCAACGCGTACATCCACCCCTCATCCAGCAGATGGTGCACGGCCGCCCAGTCGTCGGGATACGGACCCGCCGGCAAGATCGCACCGGCCCGGGTCGCCACGTCGGCGAACGGGGTCACGCTCTCGAAGTGGCCATACAGCAGTCGGGTCGAGAAGGCGACTTCGGAGCCGTGGGGCTCGATACCGAATGCACGCGCCAGCACTTCCCCGGCTCCCGACGCATCCACCACGAACCGCGCACCATATTCGACCGCATCGCCCTGGTGCCGCCCGCTCAGCCGCAGGTGGTGACGGGTCTCCTCTACGGACACGACCTCGAACTGGTCGCGGTAGTCGACACCGGCCGCGCGGGCCCTCGCCACCAGGTGCGCGTCCACATCGGCCCGCAACCAGTGACAATCGGCAACGCCGGCGTCGGGGCTCGCCGACACCAGCATCCGGGCCTCATTCGCCTGGCTGTTGCGATAGGCCTCGTCGGGATGGTGGCGATAGAACGTGAAGCCGCGTTTCACGCCGCAGCGGAGACCTGGCAGCGCTCGGCGCCAGCGACCGTGCGCGGCGAGACTACCCAGGTCAGGCTGGTGATACCGGGCCGCGAGGCGCTCGAGCGCGAGCGCCGCCAGCGGGGTCGACGACTCGCCGAGCGAAAACCGCGGATGTCGGCCGCGTTCGAGCAGCAGTACCGAGCGCCCACGCAGCGCCAGCAGTCTGGCCAGAAGGGATCCGGCGAAGCCGGAACCGATGACGGCGACGTCGTAGGGGGTTGTCACTGGTGCGGCTAGGAGCGAGAACGGGCTTCAGGCTTCGGGCTTCGAGCTTCAGGGGGGCGGGGTCGGTCGCGAGTGGTGCCGGCGCCACACGAGGCGCACGCGACACGTGATGCCGGCAGCCCGGTTAGATTCATGGCGCCGAGCCGGTTTACCCGGGCCTCGACGCAGTGGGAGCAGGTCGCCAGCCGCTCGAGATCCCAGAGGTCGAGCTGTACGACCACGTCAGCCAGCTTCAGGCGCAGGGCGCCGTCGAAGGCCTCTTCGGCCAGATCGAGTGCGACCGGACGCCAGTCGCCATCGGCGGCCAAAGACTCGAGTGCGCCGTTCCCCCCTCTCACTGGAATGATGGAAATGACCGCGGCACCACGCGCCGCGGCGTGCTCCACCGAGCGAAGGGTCCATGCGAGCTGTTCTTCATCGGCGATGAACGGGCACCCGAGCAGCACGAAGACCCGAAGACCGATCTCGTGTGCTCTCAACGCGGACGCTGCCGCATCGAAATCCGCCAGCGTCATCTTCTTGTTGAGACGCGCCAACGCCGTGGGGTGGATGGTCTCGAGCCCCACCGCGACCTCGAGGGTGCCGTCCAGTCGGTCAGCGAATGAGAAGCATCGGTCTTCGACGAAGCGGGGATGACACTCGACCGTCACCTGGGCGAACCCCTCGAGCAGCCGGAGCAGCGATACATCGTCGGCCGGGGGCACCGCCGCCGGGTCGAAGAAGTTGCTCGCGTTGTAGAGCTTGATCAGCGACCGCTGTCCAATCTCACGAAGCGCCTCCCTCAGCTGCCGGGGGAGTGAACCGAGGGGGGTGTGACCGCTCAGCGTCTGCTGCCACAGGTCGCAAAACACACAACTGAACGGACACTCGGTCCCTGTCAGGAAGACGGTGGTGGCATCAAGGACATCGCCACCGGGCCTCCGCTCCTGCTCGTGGACGACCTCAACCGACCAGTCGGCCGACCGTGCGACCTTCGAGCGCCGAAGCGAACGCACCCAGCCGTCCATACGCGAGCGTCCCGATCACCTGGCAGGTCTAGCGGCTCGTGGCTTCGCCATACAACGAATGAAAGTGGGTACGGTATCGTTCGGGGGGCGCCGCGAAACGACCGCGAAACACATCGTCATCGACCGCGCCGTGCTGGAATCGCCGCTTCTCGAACACCGGGAAATCCAGGTCGAAGCGAGACCGCATGCCGCGCCGCACCACATCGCCTTTCACGCGGTAGAGCGCGTCGGCAGACCCAGCGGAGAGCGCATCGAACGGAATGGCCTCGGCCACGCGAATGAGGGACGGGCGGACGAACGGGCTCAACCCGGTGAACCCGAGCCGCCGCGCCGGCGCGAAGGTTCGCACGCAGGCGCGCGAGAAACCGCCGGAGTATGTCTGCGAGTGCTTGATCGCCCCCACCCCCCATCCCTCTTGATAGAGCATGGAGTTGGACACGACACTCCGGATGGTCAACTCGTGGTTCTCCTCGATCGGATAATCCTTGAGGTTCTCGTCACCGCCGTCGCCATCGAGCAGCAAGCGCCAGGCCGGATAGCGCTCACGAATCCCGCGCAGCAACGCGAGTCCGACCGTCGCGCATTCGACGTCGAGGGGTTTGTAGTCCTCGATCACCTCCACCGCTTCGAGCGGGTCCAACCGATCGGCCGGCACGTCAATCACCTCGAGCAGCATCTCCAGGTCGAGCCGGCTCAGAAACGTGCGCGCCTGTTCGACGTCTGCCCCACCGCCGTCGACCGCCAGGGTGAACGCCTTCAGACGGCTGGGGCTCTGCCCGCTGTCAACCAAGGCCCGATACACGCTGACCAGCACCGCACCACTGTCGATCCCGCCGGAGAACAGCACCCCGACCGGCTCGCTCTCCGGTTGTCGCGCCAGCCACTCGGTCACTTCCTGGTGCAGCGCCGCCACATACCCGTCCCCGATCGCGTCGAGATCTGTCGGCATCGTCGCCCGGGGTGGCGCGAAGAACCGGCGGTGGTCCGGGGTGGGGTCGGGACAACCGATGAGCCGTAGCGCCGTGACGTGATGCGCCGGCACCATCCTGGTGTAGCTCGGATGAAACTGGTGCCCGTAGCCATGCTCGTCCAGCACCCGCTTGAGGTCGTCAATCCGCTCGCCGATCACAAGCATGGGCCCCTCGGTCTCCTTGGCCAGGAAGTAGCGCATCGGCCGGTCGAGGCTACGTGCCATGAGGACCGTCTCGCCGTCACGCGCAGCCAGCGCGAACGAACCGTGCACGTCGAGCAGTGCGTCAGGGCGCGGGTCAAGCAAGAGCGCACGCGCGGCGGCGACGCTCATGTTGAGGATCCGAAGGTCGCTATCCTCGATGAGATTGACGACGCGGTGAACAGGACGATCCATCGACGCGACTCCTCTGCGTAGGTTGGAGAACGGCCGCTAGTTCGCGCCCACCAGCAGATCCCAATGCTGCGCGGCTCGCTCGAGGATGGCCGGCAGGTCCGCTTCGAGCAGATAGCGGTCACCGATGAGTGCCTCTCCCGCCGACTCGATCCGGGTCAGAAAGTCCTCGCGTGAGTCGTACCGTTCCTCGATCGATCGTCGCGGATCGCGAGTGCGCTCCCGCTGCGCCCGGGTAGCGGGAAACGGAATGTAGGAGCCGGCCAATGAGACGAGCGTGTTGGGGTCTCCATTGTCCGGATTCGTGAAGTTCCAGCCAGTGTAGGTGGCCAGTGGCACCGCGACTTCCGGGTGACGGATACCTGCGATTTCGTTGCCGTCGGCGTCTACCTGCGGCACGAACATCGGCAACGCCGTGCCTCCGCCGGCGCCGCCGTCCAGATCATGATTCGTGGCCCGCACGCCGCCCTCGCGATCGGCCGGTGAGCGCACATCCGGTATCGCCGGGAAGGCGATCTGTGCGGGGGCCACCAGATTTCCGTCGGCAAACCGGGGGTGCCGGCTGGGCGGCGGCTCGACGTCGTCGACGACCCAATCCTTCAGCGACGTCAGCAGCGCCCGCATGTTCCACCAGTAGTCGGTCGGGTTGCCCATTTCCTGCCGGTTCCCCGGTGGCGGCGGTGGGAACGCGCCAGGTCCGTGCTGCGTACCGGCCAGAAAGTAGAACCGGACATTGTCCTGCAAGGTGAGGTCCTGCGACCCGTCTGGTGTCGAGTGCACCAGAGTCGCCACACGTCCGCCGCCCCAGTACTCGACACCCGTATTCGTGTAGAAAACGCGGGGCTGGTTCGGCCGGCTCCGGGCGTTACCCAGCGTCCCGTCGACGACGCCGGTCACCGGGTCGGGCAGCGCCGCGTCGGCGAAGGGAAATGCGGTCGCGTCGAACATACCCAACGAGATAGGCGCGGCACCGGGCTGGTTGAGATCGAGACGCGATGAGCCGGCGATGTGGGGAATCATGCCGTCGAAGACCTGCCGCCCGTCGGTATCCGAGTTGAATCCGAGATACAGGAACGTCCGAAGGTAGCGGCCGCTCTGCGACGACCCGAACGTCAGGGCATGTTCCGCGCTCACCAGAGCGCTCGGGTCATACTTGATCCACGACGTGACATCGCGGACGCTGGCGAAACCGAGGCCGCCCACCGGGTTTCCGTCGACCGAGGGCACCTCGAGTCGAATCTCACGCTCGGCCGGCACGTCGAATTCCCAGCCGACCCAGACCAGGGTATAGCCCTCGCGCATCAGAAATCCGTCGCCATACGGCCCACTGCCTCCCCGGTTGAAACCGAGCGCGGTCAGCCGTCCTCGATTGGACACGTCGACCAACGCCACGCCGTTCCCGCGTTGCGAGTCTGCGGGCGTGAGAATCCTCAGGTCGGCGGTAGCTTCGACCAACCCGTCGGCGTTCAGGGGGGCACGGTCCAGGTTCACGATCACCTGATTCCGCGGATTTGCCGGATCGATCCCGAAGGTGATTCGCCCCACCAACTCCTCGTAGGCCCCAGTGTCGCCGAAACCGCTGCCGTCCGCGATGGCGTGACGCTCGGTGACATCGACCGACAAGACGTCGGCATGGAGCACAGGTACGGACACGACCGTGACGAGCAGGGTGGCGACGAGGGTGCGAAGCATGGCGGTCATTGGTAATGGTCCTTGCTGAAGTCGTTCCTGGGTGGTGCTGGTCGTGGAATTATACCGGCTCGAGACCGGGGTGCCGAGCGACGCTGGTCGGCCCGGGTCGCGGGCGGGACGTACGCGCCGACTGACTGTCGCGCCAACTCGACCGCTGTCCGGCGGCGTCCGCAGTTGATTACCCGCCACCGGTGGAAGAAAATACGACTATCGAGTCGTCAGACCAGGGAGGCGTGCGGATGAAAGCCAGGCAGGAACGTCCGGATAGACGCGTCGCAGCACGCGTACTCGTGTCGCTCGTCGTCGGCACCATGTTGATGGCACCTCCGGCTGCCTCCGCCGGCACCCAGTCGGCAGGCGAGGTCACCTTCACCCGGGATGTCCTGCCCATCCTGCAGCGCGCCTGCCAGCAGTGTCATCGACCGGGATCAGTGGCGCCCATGTCGTTGCTGACCTATGAAGAGGTCCGGCCCTGGGCGCGGGCCATCAGAGACAAGACGGCACAGCGCGAAATGCCGCCGTGGTACATCGAGCGCAACGTCGGCGTCCGTGCATTCAAGGAGGACGCATCGCTGACCGATGACGAGATCGCCACCATCGGCGCGTGGGTCGACGCCGGAGCCTCGCGCGGGAATCCAGCCGACGCCCCGCCACCCCTCGAACTCGCGTCGCTAGACGAGTGGCGTATCGGCACTCCCGAGTGGATCGTGGAACTGCCGGAGACTCAGACGATCGGGGCCGTCGATGCCGACCACTGGCTCGACGTGTGGGCCGACTCGCGTTTGACGGAAGACCGCTATATCAAGGCGGTCGAGACCAAGCCGTCCCCGGATGCCTACCGCGTGGTGCATCACGTGGCCACGTCGATGCGGTGGGAGGAGGAAGACGGTGAGGAAGGCGGCGGCTTCCTCAACGAGTACGCCATGGGCAAGAACGGCGACATCTTCCCGGACGGCACCGGCCGTCTGATCAAGGCCGGCACGCGGATTCGCTTCAACATGCATTACAGCTCGGTGGGCGAAGAAATCAGGGACCGCACCCGAGTCGGCTTCAAACTCTATCCAAAGGGCGTGGTGCCGGACCGCGTGCTGATCTCGCGGCACGTGGGCGATAGCTTTGACACGCTCGACATCAAGGCCGGCGCCGACAACGTGCGCAGCGATGGATATTACGTGCTGCCCGAGCCGACGCAGGTGACCGGGTTCCAGCCGCACATGCACATTCGCGGTGAGCGGATGTGCGTAGAGGCGATCCAGCCCAACGGCACCATCGAGACCCTCAGCTGCTCGGGGCACAACTTCGGGTGGCATATCGTCTACAACTACGCCGACGACGCCGCCCCGCTGCTACCAGCCGGTACGATCCTGCACGTCATCGGGTGGCACAACAACACCGCGAGCAATCGGTACAACCCGGATCCGAAGAACTGGGTCGGGTTCGGCAACCGGTCCATCGACGACATGAGCTTTGCGTGGATGAGCTTCTTCCACTTGCCGGACGACGTGTTCGAGCAGAAGCTGACCGAGCGGAAGCGGTTGCGTAGCAACTAGTGGCCTGGGTCGCCGTTCGCCAACGAGACGCCAAACACCTGAAGCACACGTGGTGACAACCCTGCAAACTCGACTGGCGGTCGCGCTGCTGGCTGGCGGTCTGTCGCTGGCCGCCACCGCCGTGGCGACCGCGCAGACCTATCACAGCGGTCAGAATCTTCAGCCGGTGTTCGAAGGGTGGGAGCAAAACCCCGATGGCAGCTTCAACTTCGTGTTCGGGTATCTGAACCGGAACTACGAGGAAGAGCTGGGTATCCCGGTCGGGCCGAACAACTTCCTCGAACCCGGCAATCTCGACCGGGGACAGCCGACCTATTTCTACCCGCGGCGGCAGCGGTTCGTGTGGCGCGTCAGGGTACCGGCCGACTGGGGAGACAAGGAGCTGGTGTGGACGGTGACCGCCCACGGCGAGACTGACCGGGCGGTCGGGTGGCTCGTGCCCGAACAGATTATCGACGACCAGGTCATCGCGATGAACCGCGCTGGCGGCGGCGCGCCGGACATCGAGAACCTTGTCCCCTCAATCACGCTGCCCGAAGGCCTGGAACGCACCGTAGCGGTAGACGCCACACTCAGCCTGACCGCGGTCATCGGCGACGACGGCGTCCCGGCCATCCGCCCGGCTCGCAACAGCCGCCCCCCAGGCCGTCGAAACGCGCTGGGCTTGCGGTTGGCCTGGATTCAGTACCGGGGTCCGGGCCAGGTGACATTCGACCCGTTCACAGCGCCGATGGCCGATCACACACCGGGGTGGACTCCGCCGCCAGTGCCCGCCAACGGGACGATCGTCACGACCGCCCGATTCAGTGAACCGGGCACGTATGTCATTCGGGCCACGGCCGACGACGGCTATCTGTACACACCGGCCGACGTCACGGTAACCGTGACGCCGTAAGCGACGGGTACCGAACGACCCGGAGGGCTCCCCGACCGAAGACCGACATAGCTGGGACGGGCCACTGGTGTCCGGTCAAGCGGCGCGGATGCGCCGCGCCGCTTCGGCCACCATCTCGGCGTTGTCGCGAGCCGTCCGTCCGTCGGGCATCTCGAGGCTGTCCTCGAACCCGACCCGGGTCTGGTACCGGCGACGAGCGGCCTCGTCGACGATGTCCCAGGACGTAGCTCCACCGCCGTGCAGCAGGCGCGGCGTCTCGGGACGCGCCGCGTCGAGCACCGCCTCCATCTCCGCCACGCGTTGCAGCACCTCCTGCAGCTCGCCGCCCCCCGGCTCGAGCATCAGGCGGAGGCATCGGGGCGCCAACCCGCTCTGGACGCAGACACGGGCCGCCTCCGCGTGAAAGAGCCCGGCCTCCACACCCACGCCGAGATCGATGAGCTGCCGCGCCAGGTCGGGCGCGCCGTCCTCGTTGAAGTTGACGGAGGCGAAATCGGGCAACTCGCTCCACCCCGCGACGACCTCGCGGCGCCGGGCCACGTCGCCGAGGATCCGGAAGTGCGTGCTGACGCCGATGGGCGTGCCAGGCGCCGTCGCCCGCATCGCCGTCAGCGTGCGGGCGATGTCATCCGGTGCGATACTCTCGGCACCATCGGCGGCGCGGACGTGCACGTGAATCGCTCGCGCCCCGGCCTCGACGACGGCCCGTGCGGTGGTCGCGCACTCCGCGGGGGTCGTGGGCAGGGCCGGGTGGGTGCCCCGGCGGAGTCCGCCGTTGATGGTGCACTTCAGGAGCGGGATAGAGGCCTGCCTCCCGGCCCCGGAAAGGAACGCCTCGTTCACGGCGACGAGTCCCGCTCCGGTGGAGGCGAGGAAGTCACGACGGGAGACGCAGTTCGGTCGGAACATTGGTATTCTCCGTCTTGGACCCGGCGATCCCCGGAGTGCCGAAGGCAGACTAGCAGGGTCTCTGAAGGAAGGGCAACCGACCGGCGGGCCATGGAGAGGCGGAGACGATGAGACGAGAACGTGACCGCGTCGTAGTCGACCGGCGGAGCGTGGTGAAAGCGCTTGGCGCGGCGGGGGCCGCGCTCGCCACACCGGAACTGTCGTGGGGCGCGTTCGCCGCGCAGAGCGATGTGGAGCTGTTCGAGATCCGTATTGACGATCAAGCGCTCGACGACCTTCGCGCGCGCCTCCGCCTGGCCCGCTGGCCGCCAGATGCGCCCGGTGAACCGTGGTCGTATGGCACCGACCGCGCCTATCTCCAGGAGCTGGTCACCTATTGGCGCGACGAGTACGACTGGCGCGTCCACGAAGCCGAACTGAACAGCTTCGACCACTACATGACGACGGTCGACGGACAGCGGCTGCACTTCGTACATCAACGCTCGCGGAGCAGTTCCTCGTTTCCTCTGCTGATGACGCACGGCTGGCCCGGCACCATCTGGGAAATGCTGCCGTCGGTCAAGGCATTGAGCGACCCGGCCTCGTATGGCGGCAACGCCTCCGAGGCGTTCGATGTCATCGTCCCGTCCATTCCCGGCTTCGGCTTCTCCGGGGAGCCGGCCGAGGGGACCGACATCGCGCGCACCGGTGATCTCTGGGTCGGCTTGATGGACACGCTCGGCTACGACCGCTTTGGGGCCTACGGGAGCGATTGGGGCGCCGGTGTGACGCGCTATCTCGGGGGCCGATACCCGGACCGCGTGGTCGGCATCCATACCCCCGGTGCCCCGCCGCGCCAACAGCGCGAGCCGCAAACCGACGCGGAGCGCGACTACCTGCGGCGGTCAGAGCTCTGGTCGGTCGAAGAGACCGGCTACCAGCGTATTCAGGGAACCAAGCCCCAGACACTTGCGTTCGGTCTGACCGACTCCCCCATCGGGCTGGCGGCCTGGATCACCGAGAAGCTCCGGTCATGGAGCGACTGCGACGGCAACGTCGAGAACCGGTTCAGCAAGGACCAGATCCTCACCCTGGTCTCGATCTACTGGCACACCCGGACCATCGGGACCAGCGTCCGCTACTACCACGCCAACGGCCTTGGCAGTTCGCGGCCCCGTCGGCGCGGGGGCGGTCCGGTGCAGGTCCCGCAAGGCTACGCGCAGTTCGTCGGGATCCCGTCGCGGTCAGGTCCGCCGCGGTCGTTTCTGGCTGATCCCCCAGAGAACGTGACCCACTGGTCGGTCTTCGACACCGGCGGCCACTTTCCAGCCATCGAGGAACCGGAGTTGCTCGTCGGCGACCTGCGCAAGTTCTTCGGACCGCTGCGCTGAACGGATCGGGACTGGACTGCCCCTGCTTCAGGCTTCGCCTGGCGACGTTCCCGCGGGAACGTCCTGACGCACCGGCTCACAACGACCATGCTCGTCTTTTTGCTCGCGATGCTCACGCCCACATCCGTGACCTTGGATGTGCCGATCTATCTCGTGGCGGAGCTCAAGCCGTCAGTCCTCGCCGGTGCCCTCGAGGAGACGGAGCGGATCTTCGAACCGGGAGGCATCCGGCTCGAGTTCGACCTCGCCCCCGAGCGGCGTTCGACGCATCGACTCGCATTCGTAGTCGTGCAGGCGCGGCCGGCCCGCTTCAAGGTGTCACCCGCGTGCAGCCGTGGCCTGCATGACCACCGGCTCGGTCACACGCAGCTCAGTTCACGCCGTCTGACGCTGTGGACGGAACAGGTGGCGCGGGCCGTCGATGGGAACTGGGACCGCCAGGGACTCCCCGAGGTCGACGACCAGGTCTACGCGCGAGCCCTGGGGCGGGTTCTCGCCCACGAACTCGGTCACCTGCTGCTTCGCCTGAACGGGCATCGCGATGACGGACTGATGCGGTCCACGTTCTCACACCGAAGTCTGATCGCGCGGGGAAGGGGCGCCTTCCGCCTGGCGCCCGACGACCTGCGCGCGATACGAACCGCGCTCGAGGGCATCGAGCTATGACACAAAGGCCGACGGGTCGGCGAAGGTGCTGGACTTCGGGCTGGCCAAAGCGATACAGCCCGAGGCGACCCAGGCCGACGCCCGGGTCGCTAGTGTCACGTCTGACAGGTTCGTTGCAGAAGTCGGTGGCGCAGTGCGCAGCTGAAAAGGCGTGAGGAGGGAGCAAATTGATGCCCCCCGGAACCTGCTTTGTGTCCGAGTACCCTACTCGGGCACTCCGCGTGGACCCCGACGAATACGAGGAGACCTCATGACGAGCAGGAGGAGAGCACGAGCGACGGTCGCCGGTCTGGGAGGGGCGCTGGTCTTGGTCGCGGCGCCGGTCGTCTTCGCGCAAGACCGGATGCCGCCGATTCCTGACGACCAGATGACCGAGGCCCAGCGGGCAGCGGTGGCGGAGTTCAAGGCCGCGCGTGACACCACGCGGTTCGGCGGACCGTTCGTGCCGTTGCTCCGAAGCCCCGAGATGTTGAGCCGCGCCCGCAACGTGGGCGACTATGTTCGGTTCAACAGCGCGCTGCCACCGCGGCTGAGCGAATTCGTCATCCTGCTCATCGCGCGCGAGTGGACGCAGCAAACCGAGTGGTCCGCCCACGCCGGCATCGCCGAGCGGGCCGGGCTCCACCCGGACATCATCGGCGCGGTAGCCGAGGGCTGGCGTCCGGATGGAATGGCGGAAGACGAGGCGGCGGTCTATGACTTCTGTACGGAGCTGCTTCACACCCACGGAGTGAGTGACCCGACCTACGCGCGCCTCGTGTCGGTCGTTGAAGAGAAAGGCGTCGTCGACACAATCGGAATCATGGGGTACTACTCGCTCCTGGCGATGGTGATGAACACGGCGCGCACGCCGCTCGCCGGCGATGCGCCCCCACCGCTCCAGGCGTTTCCGCGGTAGGGGCCTCCACCTGAACCGCTGTTGACACGACGTCCGCGGGGAACCGGCCGTCGCCCGCCCATGGCCTTGAACCGGAACAGATCGCTCCGACTGGCAGGCACGCTCGCGGTGGGTGTGGTGGTGTGGTTCACGCCGCCGCCAGACGGGGTTGATATCCAGGCCTGGCACCTGCTGGCCATCTTCATCGCCACCATCGTGGGCATCATCACCAGCCCGTTCCCGATGGGTGTTGTGGCCGTGTTCGGGCTCACCGCGACCAGTCTCACTGGGACACTCACAGTCGAGCAGTCGGTCAGCGGTTTTGGCGAGCGCGTGATGTGGCTGATCGTGATCGCGTTCTTCGTCTCTCGCGGGTTCATCAAGACCGGTCTGGGAGCCCGAATCGCCTATCTGTTCATGGCCGCGGTCGGACAGACCTCGCTGGGGTTGGCCTATAGCCTGGTCGCGGCGGACCTGACGCTGGCGCCCGCGATGCCGAGCAACACCGCCCGCGCGGCTGGCGTCATCTTTCCGATCGTGCGCTCGATTGCTCGGTCGTACGGCAGTCGCCCCAGCGACGGCACGGCGCGTCGGATCGGCGCGTTCCTGATCAAGACCGCCTACCAGGGCACGGTGATCACAAGCGCGATGTTTGTCACCGCCATGGCGGCAAATCCGATCATCGTGCGGCTGGCCGGCGACGCCGGCGTCCACCTCACGTGGACCGGTTGGGCGACAGCGGCGATCGTCCCCGGACTGGTGAGCCTGATGGTGATGCCATGGGTCCTCTACACCGTCTATCCGCCCGAGATTCGAGAGACGCCCGGCGCCAGGCAGATCGCCCGCGACAAGCTTCGGGACATGGGAGCGTTGAAGTCCAGCGAACGGACGATGCTCGCCACCTTCGTGCTGCTGCTGTTCTTGTGGGTCTTCGGCGCACGGTTCGGTCTCGACGGGACCGGGACCACCGCCGCGTTCATTGGTCTCTCCGTCCTCCTTCTCAGCGGGACACTGACGTGGGACGACGTGCTCCACGAGCACGGCGCGTGGAACACGCTGGTCTGGATGTCGACGCTGGTGATGATGGCCAACTATCTGAACGAGCTCGGCCTGGTGCCGTGGTTTGCCATGACGATGGGCGGAATGGTCGAGGGCATCGGTTGGGTGCCGGCCCTGGCGGTCTTGGGTCTGGTGTATTTCTACAGTCACTACTTCTTCGCAAGCAATACGGCCCACGTCGTGGCGATGTATGCGGCATTTCTGGCCGTCGCGATCGGAGCCGGCGCCCCGCCAGCCCTGGCGGCGCTGGTCCTGGCGTTCTTCAGCAATCTGTTTGCTGGCTTGAGCCACTACGGGACCGGGCCCGCCCCGGTGTTCTTCGGGTCTGGGTATCTGGAGATGGGGACCTGGTGGAAACTCGGCGGACTGCTCAGTGTCGTCAATATCCTCATCTGGACGGTCGTGGGCGGGTTGTGGTGGCGGATGATCGGCTTGTGGTGAAGGTGGACAGTTCGGCTTGCGGATGGATTCTTGATTCGGGTGGCGCAGGTCGGGGCGCGTGGCAAGGCGGTGTCCTGTACGAGGTGATGCGATGGACACGCCAGCATGGTGGCTATCCCGCCGTCATGATGGGCGCGTCCGCCGGAGGCTTTGCCGCGGCCGACGTGGCCACCGGCACCGAGGCGACCGTCCTGAAGGGCTGGACCGCGTGGGGATCCGAAGACATCCCAGCCCGCTATCCCCTGGCCCCGTTCGTCGCCAACGAGTGGCCACGCAGCCGTTTTCGCCGGCACTTGCATGCCTCCATCCGCTACGTGATGGAGGACACCGAACTCGATGGTGTCTTCAACGATTCAGGTCAACGGACGCTGCTCGTCTTCGCGTCACGGATCCGGCGTCTCGACGGACGTGTGCCAGGGCGGGCCGATCCGGTCGCGCTGTTTGGCATGGCCGCCACACGCAAGCTCCCGAGGGCGCTGAAGTATGTGCCGGGCGGGTACCAGGTCGACCCGGTGGTGTTCGCCACCAACCTCCCTGACACGCTGCGCTCCGAGTTCGTGCGCCCGCTGACGCGAGAGAACTATCACTGTGCGATCGAGGCATCGTGTCTGGTGCCGCTGGCGATGGGGCCTGCGCTCCAGCCCGGGCTGCTCTCTCCCGCCGGCGCCTATCCAGACGACGCGCGGGCGATGTTCGTCGATGGGGGGTTCACGCTCAAGATGCCGATGGCGCTGTTCGAGGAGGACGCGCGTTTCCGCGATCTGGCCCGCTGGATCGCCACGCCTCGTACGATCATTTTCTGTTGCGATCCACACGGACGCTTGTGGGAAACGAGCATGCGACTGCGCGCCCTGAATGCCCATCCCACCGTCGCGCGAGCCATCGCAGACGGCTCCCTACTGGTCGTTCATCCCGACCATCCCGTCGAGGCGAGCTTTCTCTCATTCGACCCCGAGGTCATCATGCGCACATTTGACCGTGGTCGAGAACAAGGCCGTCGTCTGCTCGAGGCCGAGTCGAT
>Ga0310124_10002020_pt1 | contig 14090 bp, 8 predicted proteins | sample CB11b_AW_Bot5_MG_FD_203507 | JGI IMG/M metagenome (GOLD analysis project Ga0310124, IMG submission 203507) | Marine microbial communities from Western Arctic Ocean, Canada - CB11b_AW_Bot5 | ecosystem: Environmental > Aquatic > Marine > Oceanic | place: Canada: Western Arctic Ocean | collected...
ATGGGGCCCAGCGGCTGCGGCAAGACAACGCTGCTCAACTGCCTCTCTGGCCTCGATGAGATCGACTCAGGCAAGGTCCTGATCGAGGATGTGGTGCTCCACGACTTCCCGGACGACGAGCGCAGCGACTACCGCGCACGAAGAATGGGTTTTGTCTTTCAGCTTTACAACCTGCTGCCCGTATTGTCGGCTGTGGAGAACGTGGAGATGCCGCTGCTGGTTTCCGGGGTCGCGGCGAAAGAGTCCAGAAAGAGGTCGCTGGAGATCCTCGAAACCGTAGGGCTGGCGGACCGCGCGCATCACATCCCCGCGGAGCTTTCGGGAGGCGAGTGCCAGCGGGCCACGATAGCGCGCGCCCTGGTCAACCAGCCCTCCATCGTGTGGGCCGACGAGCCCACCGGCGACCTGGACAGCGAGACCGCAGGAGAGATCGTGGACCTGATGTTGGAGCTCAACCGGACCAACCGTCAGACCTTCGTGCTCGTCACCCACGCTCAGGACGTAGGGGACAGGGCCCACAGGATCGTCTACATGCGCGACGGCGCCATCGTGGACGACGGCACTAAGACCCTCAAGAGCGCGTAATCGGATGGAAGAAATCTTCGGCCTGTCCATGAACGTGCTGATGATAGTCCTGGGGGCTGTCTTCCTCTCCGCGCTCGGCGCCATCGTGTGGCTGGCGCTGCGCGACCCTACGATGACCAAGCTGGGCCTCCGCAACATTCCCCGCAGGAAGGGTCAGACCGTCCTGATCGTAATCGGGGTAATGCTCAGCACACTGATCGCCTCCGCGGCGCTCGGCACCGGCGATACCATCTCCTTTTCCATCCGCAACCAGGCGCTGGAAGGACTCGGGCTCATCGACGAGGTCCTTGTATACAGCAGGGCCGAGTCCGACGACAGCTTCGGCGTCAACTCATACATCGCCTACGAGCGTTTCGAAGAGATGCAGGCGCAGCTGGCGGGCCTAAGCATCGATGGCCTTGTCCCTCAGCTCGCGGAGACCGCGCCGGCGATCAACCCGAGGACATCGCTCAGTGAAGGGCGAATGAGGGTGGTAGGCATCGACCCCACGCTGATTCGAGGGTTCGGAGACTTTACGACGCTCTCGGGGAAGAGTGTCCGTCTGGTGGACCTGGCTGACGATCAGGCTTACCTGAACGACAGGGCGGCGGAGGAGCTGGAGGCAGTGGCCGGAGATGAGGTCAATATCGTTGTCGACGGCGCTCCCACCCAGTTCCGCGTCAAGGACATCGTAGAACGGGGTGGGCTTGCAGGCGACGATTCTACGCTGATCGTTCCACTCGCCCGCGCCCAGCTACTGTTCGACAGGCCCGGGCAGGTCAACCTGATAGTAGTCTCCAACGAGGGTGATGCGCGCGCTGGCGCGGACGTGAGCGACGACGTCACCGAAAAGCTTCGCGTGATCTTCAGCGACAGGGCCGTCGTGTCGCAGATCAAGGAGCTGCTGAACGATGATGCTGTGCTCGAGGCGCTACAGGAGGAAGAGGAGGCCGCATCGGAGCGCCTCCGGCCGGATCTGGCATCTCTCCGCAGTGAGCTTCAGAGTGAAGAAGTCAGCGACCGGCTCATCGGCCTGCTTGGTGACAGCGACGTTAACGAGCTCGTGATGGAGGTCCTTGAACGGGATGAGCTCAACGACATCGAACGCGAGGCGGTCACCCTGTTCGCCAACCGGACCGAGTTTTCCGTCTTTGACATCAAGCGCAGACTCCTCGATGCCGCCGACGAGGCAGGCTCCGCGACGACGAGCTTCTTCCTGATCATGAGCATGTTCTCCATCATGGTGGGCGTGTTGTTGATCTTCTTGATCTTCGTCATGCTGGCGGCGGCGCGCAGGTCTGAGATGGGAATGGCCAGGGCGGTGGGCGCGAAGCGCGGGCATCTGGTGAAGATGTTCGTGTTCGAGGGCACGACCTATAGCGTCGCTTCCGCTGCGTTGGGGGTGCTGCTGGGCCTCGCGGTGAGCGCCCTGCTTGTCGCTCTGGTCAACCGGTCTCTAGGCGTATTCGAAGATGATTTCCAGTTGACGACACACTTCGAGGTCCGCAGCGCCATCGTCGCCTACTGCCTGGGTATGATAATCACGCTGGCTACGATAAGTTTTTCCGCTTATCGAGTGAGTCGCCTAAATATCGTGGTTGCGATCAGGGGCTTACCAGACGCCCTGCTCCCTTCGAGCGAGCCTCCGCTCCGCGCACGGGTCATTGGGGTCCTGAGGGCCGTGCTGCGGCCTGCCATACTGGTCTTTCTCGCGATCAGGTCGCTGGTCCATCTTGGGTTTGCCGGCTTTTTTCGTAACTTGGCGCTCGCCGTCCTCTGGTCGGTTCCGCCGATTCTGTTCGTGGGAATCCTCGTCGCCCTGTTCCGGTTCGCGTGGCCGTATCTACTCCGCGGTTGGCTCACGTTCGTCCTGGGCGTGCTGTTATCCATCGCAAACATTCAGCTCTGGGAGCGAGACTCCTACTTTGGAGGCGGCGTCTCGCTGATGGTCGTCGGAGTAGGCCTCATGCTGCGGACGGCCCTGAAGTACAGTCAGCTACGCGCCGACCTGCGAGACCGGGTCGCCTTCACGTTTACGGGAGTGGTGCTGCTCGCATTCTGGGCGCTGCCACTGGACACGTTTCAGAGCATCACCGGGGACCTCAAGGGAGACTTCGACGTTATGTTCGTCTCCGGCATCGCCATGGTGATGGCTGCCGTGTGGACGGTGATGTACAACGCGGATCTCCTCGTCAAGGCGCTGTCTCTCGTCACCGGCCGGGTCGGGAAGCTGCGCCCTGTGCTTGTCACCGCGGTGGCCTATCCCATGAGCGCCAAGTTCCGCACAGGGCTCACGCTGGCGATATTCGCGCTGGTCATCTTTACACTCGTCGTGATGTCCGTCCTTACGGAGGGGTTCAGTGCCTCGATTACCGACGATCTGGATACGGTGGTAGGCGGCTGGGACATAGGGGTGACGCTGAACTTCAATACGCCAATAGAGAATATGCGTCAGGCGGTTGAAGCGGAGCCCAGACTGCGAGCTCGGGACTTCGAGGCCATCGGCGGGTCGACCAAGGTGCCGGTCGGGGTGCGCCAGGTGGGCGGCGACGACCAGCGGTGGCGTGGTTACGCCGTTCGGCTGGTCGACGATGGGTATCTGGACGCCGCGCAGCTCAGGTTCAAGTTGATCGCCGACGGCTACGAAACGCCGAAGGACGTGTGGCAGGCGCTGGAGGCCGATCCAACCCTGACCGTGATAGAAGGCATCGCTCTACGCACCGAACGGGAGTCTGAGGGCGGATTCCGGCCCCTGAGGTTCGACGACCTGCACTATGACGATGAGACCATGAAGCCGCTGGACATCGAGGTCAGGGAGCCTCGCACCGACACGCTGGTGCCATTGACGGTCATCGGTGTCCTTGATCGGATTCACGAGAGCTTCGACGAGTTCAATGGAATGATCGTCTCGAAGGCCGCCCTCGACGATGCGATTCCGTTCCCCATCCCCATCACCACCTACCAGTTCAGGGTCGCAGACGGCGCGGACACGGCCCAGATCGCCAAAGTCCTCGAGGCGTCGTTCCTGGAGAACGGCATGGAAGTGGACGTGTTGGAGGACCTTTGGAACGAGGGAATCGCCGCCTTTAGGGCCTTCATCAACATATTCATCGGGTTCATGGGCCTGGGGTTGGTCGTAGGGGTTGCCGCCCTCGGCGTGGTCAGCACCAGGGCAGTAGTGGAGAGGCGTCAGCAGATAGGCGTTCTGCGGGCCATCGGCTACCGCCGGCGTATGGTGCAGCTCAGCTTCCTGCTGGAGTCTTCTTTCATCGCCCTCTTCGGAACGGCAATAGGTGTGATTCTGGGGCTGGTACTTTCCTTCAACGCCATCAGTGATATACGGGCCGAAGAGGGGAATGAGAACATTCGATATGTCGTCCCCTGGGCCAAGATCGCCGTCATCATCACGATCACGTACGTGTTCTCGCTGCTCGCCACTTTCCTGCCGGCTCGCCAGGCTTCCCGCACGTACCCTGCTGAGGCATTGCGCTACGAGTAGATAGGGCGCCTCATGTGGACCACCATAGGACATGACAACGTTGCTGCGTCCCTGCAGAGGGCCTTCAGCGAAGGTCGCCTGGCGCATGCCTACCTCCTGGCGGGTCCTCGCCACCTGGGCAAGATGACGATGGCGCTCGACCTGGCCAGGCTGGTGAACTGCCGGGGGGAAACGCCGCCGTGCGGGGAATGCGACCAGTGCGCACGCATCACCCAGGGGCTTCACGCAGACGTCCAGGTCGTCGCCATAGAGGCCATGGAGGCGGACAAGGCGCGCCGTCGGGTTACCATCGGCATAGAGCAAGTTCGGGAGCTGCTTAGAGCGGTCAGCCTGAAGCCGTACGAAGGCCGGTACAGGGTGTGCATCTTCGATGGCGCGGAGCACCTCACCGAGGAAGCTTCCAACGCTCTGCTCAAAACGTTGGAGGAGCCGCCGGAGCAGGTGATCCTGGTGTTGCTGACAACTAACGTAGAGTCGCTCCTGGCGACCATCGTATCCAGGTGCCAGCGGCTGGACCTCCGGCCCCTGGACCTGTCCCTCGTCGCCGGTGAGCTCAAAAGCCGCTACGGCGCGGACGACGAGCGGGCCGAGGAGATAGCGCGACTGTCGAGCGGCAGGATCGGCTGGGCGTTCCTGGCCATGAGCCAGCCAGAGCTCCTCGAGACGCGCTCGGCCACGCTGGAGGCTATCGAGACCGCCGTGCATGGCGGGCTCGAGGGACGCTTCTCGTACGCCAACGGCCTGGCTTCACAGGCTGCGGCAGACCGCGATCTGGCGCGGCAGACTCTAGAGCTCTGGGTGGAGTGGTGGCGCGACGTGATGGTGGTCAAGGTGGGTGCCCCGGAGTTGGTTGCCAACCTGTCCAAGATCGACGGCTTCTGCGCCGCCAGCGACGCCCTTTCACAGGCACAGGTGGTTGGCGCGATTGGGGCCGTGCAGGAGGCCCGGGTGAACCTGGAGCGCAACGTCAACCCCCGGCTCGCTCTCGAGGGTCTGATGCTGGCCCTGCCTCGCCTTTAGACCTCAGTGTAGGAACGCCTTGACTGACGAACGCAGGGACATTTCGCAGATAGTCGGCGTCAGATTTGGACCGGCTGGCCGGCTCCACTATTTCGATGCAACGGGGTTTGATTTGAGCACGGGCGATGCGGTCGTAGTCGAGACCGAGGATGGTACGCGAGATGGACGGGTTGCGGTCTCCCCTGGACAGGTGCTCTATTCGGACCTGCGAGGTACGATGCTCCGAGTCCTTCGCAAGTCGTGAGGCGTTGACAACGTCCGCACCAGGTGCTAACACGTACTAACCTGTACAGCACACTCGGTGGTGTCCGTGCCACTGTGATGTATACTTTCTGTAAGGTTCGGAGGAGTGCTGTACAAGATCGAAGTCATCGGAGGACCGCTGTACTGTTAGATAGACAGGTGTTTCAGACGCGTCGCCGGGCGTTCTTCGCTGGGGGGTTGCTGTTATATCTGGCCGCGCTGGGTGTGGTCGCCTATCTTGCCAGCAGCGTCCACGAGGCCCCCGGCGAGCTCGAGGTCTCACTGTGGCTCCAGTCATGGCGGGCTTCGTGGCTCGATTCACTGATGTACACGATATCCGTGCCCGGATTCTGGGAACTGGCGACACCGATCGTGGTTGCCACGGTGGCCTATCTGTTTTTCATAGGGCGTCGCAGGGAGAGCGCGCTAGTCCTGTTGGCGATCTCGTTTGCAGCCGTCGCGAACATTTACCTGAAAGAGTTGATCGCACGGCCCAGGCCTCCCGATAGTGTGGCGGAGGTCTTCGGGAGTCCGAGTAGCTTCGGTTTCCCCAGCGGGCATGTCATGACGGCTGTGGTGTTCTTGGGCATGCTCGTGTTCCTATTCACCTACAGCAAGCGGCCCTGTATCATGCGGACGCTCACACACGTCGCTCTCGTGGTGGCGCTACTCGCCGTAGGACTGTCCCGGATGTACCTGGGAGCTCACACCCTCGGTGATGTCCTGGGCGGATACGCGTTCGGCGCCGGCATAGTGCTGGCGTTCGCATCGATCTGGCTGCTCTGGGCTAAGCCTGATCACAAGGAGAGCACCGGACCCTCGAGCCAGGAGGGCGACCTGGTCCCCATCTCCGCTTAACAGTCCATCCGAATCGACCGCCCGGCGCGGTCAAAGCAGGCTTCAAAAGAGGCTGGTCGAAAGACCAGCCTCTCTTCTTTTGTCCATGAGTCGTTCCCCTCTCAGAACCTTCCCGACGCGGCTGCACATCTAAACGAGTGTCCGTGGATGGCGGACTCGATTTGACCGGGGCATTCAGCAAAGGACTCACAGCAATGCGACCAAGGGGGGCACAACCCATCGACAGTTATCAGGGTCGACCGAATGGCCGATGGCCCGTCGTACTTGGTGATGACGGGGCACTCGGACTGTTTGGCCACTCGATATCGGCACGGGGATGGATGCCTGCAGGGCGCGAAACGCATAGCCTGGATTCAGTGCTAAGAAGTCCAGCGGCAACGCGTGCGGAGGTCCAACGATGATTCAGCTCGAAGCACCGGCCTCAGGCAGAATAGCAGTCAACCAGGCGAAGATAGCCGTGCTGGTCGCGGTATTGCTGATGGTATCCTCCATCGTTGCCGTCTCCGCTATCGCGTCCCAGTACGCCTACACCGATCTCGACCTGCGAATCGCAGGGTGGGTCCAAGCGCTTCAGATTCCGGGCCTAGACGGTCTGTCGGGCTTCGTGAGTTTCGCTACCGCTGGCCCCATGGCGGTTGCACTGTGGATGGTCGCAGGGGCATTCTTGGTGCTTCGGGGTCGCCCGCTGGAGGCAATCGCGGTCTTTCTGATATCCGGCTTGTGGGTCGGCAACGAGGTCCTCGGCTTCATCGTGGACCGCCCAGTCCCAGCGCAGGACATCCTCGGGACAGTCGGCTCTTCGTTGAACATCGGCGGCTTCCCCAGCGGACATGTCACGGGCGCGGTGGCATTCTACGGGCTCATCGCCTTTCTGGTAGTGAGCAACGCTCGAGGCACCGGGACCCGCATCATCGTGCCGGTGCTGGCCGCAGCGATGATCGGGGCCGCGTCCCTGTCCATGGTTTATGTCGGCGCACATTGGCCCAGTGACATCCTCGGCAGCTACCTTGTTGGTACTGCCGGCGTCGTGGCGATTGCGTGGTTCTACACCAGCGTCAAAGAGGACCGGTTCCATCTTCCGCGACTACACAAGAAGCAGCCTCCACAGCCCGTCGATGGCGTAATCGTCACGGGTTCGATCGCAAGCAAGGTCGTCCTGGACCTCAGGGCGGGCACCGCAACCAAGGAATACAGGCCGCCGTGGCCCGTCAGGGCGCTCTACTGGGTGGCCTTCCAGGCCCCGTTTCCGTACAGGGCCCGTAAGGATGCACTCTTGGCAGGGGCGGCGAAACGCAAGATTGCGGGGCTGCTGACCGAGCACCGGTTCGGCGCCGACATGGTGGCCCCAGTGTTGGACATTCGCCAGAGAGAGGACGGAGCATACGAGTTCGTCACCGAGCTGGTCCCGGGACGCGAGCCGGAGTCCAACAGTGAAGTGGAAGGCGTCCTGACCGAGCTGTACGCGTTCTTCCGGCAGACCGGACTGCCCACATGGCAGATCGCCCCGGGCAATCCGCACGCGTACTCCAACTTCATACGTAACCCACAGGGCGAGCTGAAGCTCATCGATCTTGAGTCGGCCATAGTCTCCGTTAGCTATCCCTGGAGGGAGCTGCTGGCTGCGCTGCGCGACGGCAACTTCCCGGTCTTCGACGATGTCGACTTCGTGCAACTACGAGGCTACGTCTCCGAGCACGGCGCAGAGCTGGCCCGCACCCTGGGCCCCGCAAAGCTCGCTGAGCTGAACGAGGCCATCGACGTCGCAGAGATGGAGACGGAGTCGTGGAAGCAGAGCGAGCCTCGGATCTGGGGTCGCATCGGCCGGTCGGTCTATCGCATCCTCGCCGTAGGCAGGCATGTCGCCGGGATCGGGCGTCGCCTGGAGGGGGCCGAAGCCATGGCGACCGCCTTCCTGAGCTCGGCCGTGGACCGCTGGGAGACCGAGGGCAAGATAGATGCGCAGAGGGCGCACTCGCTCCGGAGCTCTCTGGCTTCGCCGGAGGTCCAGCGACTCATGAAGCACCTCGGCGCGCATCTGGTCCTGAGTTTGGTGCTGCGCTTCCCCGTGGGAAGCCTGGCCCGCTTCGGATGGGTGGTATCGTTCCGAGTCCGAGCGCGAGTCGATCGCGCAAGGGGAAGGATTACCCGAGAGCAATATCGGGAGGCTCGGTCCATTCACTCGGTCCCGGTGATGATGCTCTCCCTCGTCCCCGGCCCAGGATTTGTCGCATACCTGGCAAGCAGCGTTCTGAGGAAGTCGGGCCTGGCCAGGCTGCTGATAGACCAGTCCGCACACAAGCTACCCTTCAGCCTCTATCGACGGCTCGGCGTGGCGCGGCTTACGGCCCCACGGATGCCGAAGCCCGAGCCGTATCGGCCCGGATTGCCCAAGCGCGTGGCGACAGGCGTTAGGCTCGCCTACCAGTGGCTCGTATAACGCATCGGTCTGAGTCGCGTGCACGCCCATAACCAGCACATCGAAGGAGCTCATTAATTGAAGACGTCACGACGCATGGGTCCACTGCAGTGGGTACTGATCGTGGGAGGGTTGCTCCTACTTCTCAGCCTGGTGATTCCCCGAGGAGGTGGCACGCCGGAGATCGGCATCGGCCGGGTCCTGGATATGGCCGAGTCCGGACAGCTTGCGCTGATAGAAGTGGACGGGGACGAGCTGGGTATCACCACGCTCAGCGACGAGACGTTCCGCTCCAGGAAAGAGGCCGGCGTAAGCGTGTTGGAGCTCCTGGAGGAGCGTGGGGTCGCCGCAGGCGCCGGTGGCGTCCAGATAGAGGTGAGGAAAGAGAGCGTTGGGCTCATCTCCATACTGGTATCGCTGCTGCCGATTGTGTTCATCGCCGGCATTGTGATCTTCATGTTGCGCAGATCCCAGGGCGGGATCAACCAGGCCATGAGGTTGGGCAAAGCTCGGGCGCGTCAGGTCGGCGACAACGGGCCCGCGGTCACATTCGACGACGTAGCCGGGGCGGATGAGGCCAAGCAGGAGCTGGTCGAGGTCGTGGAGTTCCTCAGTACCCCCGAGAAGTTCACGAGGCTTGGCGCCAAGATTCCTAAAGGTGTACTGCTCATAGGCCCTCCGGGCACAGGCAAGACGCTCATCAGCCGGGCCGTGGCCGGAGAGGCGCGGGTGCCGTTCTTCACCACTAGCGGCAGCGAGTTTGTCGAGATGTTCGTCGGCGTAGGGGCCAGTCGAGTGAGGGACCTCTTCGCCAAGGCCAGGGAGAGCGCCCCCGCAGTCATCTTCATCGACGAAATCGACGCGGTTGGCAGGCATCGCGGCGCCGGCATAGGCGGAGGCAATGACGAGCGGGAGCAGACCCTCAACCAGATTCTAGTCGAGATGGACGGCTTCGACGAGCGGACCAACGTGATCGTCATCGCGGCGACTAACCGGCCTGACATTCTCGATCCGGCGCTGATACGGCCGGGCAGGTTCGACAGACGTGTGGTTGTAGAGGCCCCTGACGTCAGCGGCCGCGAGGCGATACTGGCGGTGCATCTGAAGGGCAAGCCCGTGGCTCCGGTCATAGACCTGAAATCCGTGGCGAGAGAGACGCCTGGATTCAGTGGGGCCGACCTGGCCAACCTGGTCAACGAGGCGGCGATCCTGGCTGCGAGAGAAGAGAGGTCCGAGATCGGACAAGGGGAGTTCGAGGAGGCCATTGAGCGTGTAATCGCGGGCCCGGCCAAGAAGAGCCGGAGGATCAGCGAGCATGAGCGCAAGGTGGTTGCCTATCACGAGGCTGGACATGCCCTCGTGGCGGCACAGATCCCGGAGGCGGACCCCGTCCACAAGGTAACCATCGTCGCGAGAGGCGCGATGGGAGGTCACACGCGCTTGCTTCCGGAGGAGGACAGGATGCTGTGGACCAAGGGGCAGTTCGAGGCGATGCTGGCCGTGATGATGGGAGGGCAGGCCGCCGAGGAGGTCGTTTTCGGCGACGTGACCACCGGCGCGTCCAACGATCTTCTGAACGCCACTAACCTCGCCAGGAAGATGGTCACGGAATATGGCATGAGCACGCAGCTGGGGTCCCAGACATTCGACAACGCGCAGGACCAGGTGTTTCTGGGCAAGGCGCTGGCACGGACTCGCGGCTACAGCGAGGCGGTCGCGGAGAAGATAGACGCCGAGGTCAGCAGGCTGCTCAAGGCGGCACGCGATCGGGCCAGCACCGCCATCGGCGCCAGCCAGGACAGCCTGGCCCGGGTAGCGGAAAAGCTCCTTGCCGACGAGACGATTCAGGGCCCCGAGCTGGCAACGCTGCTCAGCGCACCCACCGGCGAGGCGGAGCCGGCGGCGTAGGGCGCAACCGGAGGCCCGATCGTAAACGCCGTCGGGTTTCCTTGGATTCTTGGCGGAGTTAATCCTGAGCGGAGCCGAAGGGCTCCCGAGTGACACCGGGACTCGCTCAAGAGTGGTGGGGGGATCATCCGTCGGTCGGATGTCATTCTTGAGGGGTCCCGACGCTTCGGGACACCGAGGAATCTAAGATGTCTCGATGTGGTCATGCCATCCTCTTGCCGAGCCAACCCTGGTGGAATCGTAGATTCGATGAGCGCTGCCTTCTTGTTACGCAGACAAGGCTGATCGCCGGCGGGCGTCTCTAGATTCTTCGCGGAGTTTATCCTGAGCGGAGCCGAAGGGCTCCAGAACGACAGTAGTCTCAAGAGGGACAGAGGGAGCTCTGTCGAATAGCCCCGGCACCGGCAGATCTATCCGGACGTCTTGGGGTCGCGCCCGCGGGATGCGCACCACGCTTCGTAGGAGGGGACTTCCTCGTTTACGACGTACAGGAAATGGTACGCCCCCATGTCGCCGACGAAGCGGAACTGCTTCCGGAGGTCGGTAACCGTCTCTTCGAAGCCGCCGTGCGAGCGCAGATAGCCACGAAAGGTGCCATGCGTCTCATCGAGCTCGAGGATGCGTCGGGCGTTTGCCACGACTGCATCGAGCTTCCGACGGTTGCGGATCACGCTCTTGTCGGTCGCCAGGTCATCGACATCACCATCCGTAAACTGCGCCACGGCGACCGGATCGAAGGAGTGGTAGGCTTCCCGGATCCCCGGCCACTTGGCCTCGACTACCCGCCACGACATCCCCGGCTGGAACACCGACTTGCTCATGACCTCGAGATAGTTCGCCAGACTGGGCTCTTCTATTCTCTCGGGTGGTTCCATGTCTCCCTCCAGACGTCGTTGACATCAGTAGCGGCCCCTAACCAGCGATGGCTACTGGAGCCAGGGGATGAACTGCCGCCACTCCTCCAGGATCGTGTGGTGGTGGAACTGGTGGTACGGGTTGGGGCGGGGCGCGGCGGGCTTGCTCCGCAGCCGCATGTTGGCTTCGGCGGGAGTTAGACCCGCCTTGCGGTGGTTGCAGGGGATGCACGCGCTGACGATATTCTCCCACTCGTGGCCGCCGCCGCGGGACCGGGGAAGTATGTGGTCGAGGGTGAGGTCCTTGGGCGACTGCTGGCAGTATTGGCAGGCATACCCGTCACGGTAGAAGATCGCGCGGCGTGACAGGCGCCTGCGCATCAGCGGCCGTTTGACCATGTAGACCAGTCGAATAACGGATGGGACGGGGAAGGTCCGTGTGATGCTGCGCACGTGGCCCATTCCGTTTTCGAGCAGCTCGGCCTTGCCGCGACCCACCAGGGTGAACGCTCGACGTGCGTTACAAATGTTGAGTGGCTGGTAGTTCTGATTCAGTACCAGAACAGGCGAGTTGATTAGCGTGGTTCCGTTCATGACAAGGGAGGTTGATTCCTAGTCGGGACGCTTCTCAAGAATCTCCAGCGCGAATTCGAAGTCGGCCGGGACGAAGCCCAGGGCTCTTCCAGGGATCGCATCGACGACGTCGGTGAAGGCCCCCACGATGCCAGACCCGGCCAGAGCATTCTCCAGGGATTCTTTGGTCTCCGCGGCGGGGAATCGCTCTGCCGCGGCGGTGAGGGCGCCCGGAATCTTGTCGTCCGGAAGCTCGGGCAAGTTGTAGGTGAATCTGGTCGCTACTAGGATCAAAGCTCCCGCAACCGCTAGTCCGACCACCAACCCCAGGGCCATCCCGCCCATCTTGTCCACCATGCTCGACGCACCCAGGGTGGCGATGGTCACGAACGGACGTGCAACGCGCCAGACGAACCCGGATGCTACTATCGTCAACCCGATGATGACCACGTAGGACGCAACCGTGACCCAGGTGTCGCCGGAGACCGAGCTGTCGAACAGCCCGCCGATAACGTTGCTCAGCTGGCCTGCGAGCAAGAATCCCGCGACTCCCCCGACGGCAGTGAACGCGGCGCCGATAATACCTATCCGAAGGCCCACAGTGGCGCCGGCTACCACGAGTCCTATGAGGACGAAGTCAAACCAGTTCATTGCGTCTCCTCGTACTTCAGTTCCGCATGCATCGCCTACGCAACCATAAGACAGAGCCAAGCCCGAAGTCTGGATGCTCCGCAACGCTGGGCATGCCGTGCATCAGTCTATCACAGGGCGCAGAGCGCGAAAAGTGATCGGAAAGTGCAACACAGCGTCACGATTGTACCCGACCGGCTCCGCCCCGGAGGGCGTCCCTCCGCGGTCGGACGAGTCTCTTCGACGAGGGGCAGCTGCGGGCGACGAGGCGCAGACATGGGCGGGGAGAGCAGTGACGTCGGCGGCGTTGGCCCGCCCCGCGGCACGTCGCCGCGTTGCCGGTCCAGGCAGATCCGTCGGCCTGCTCGGTGACCCGCCGGTAGCCCATCATCAGCTACACGTTACGGCCCCCTGATGCCATCCTCAACCGTGACTACACCCAGAGCCGTGTACGAGGACGGTCGGTCGGCCAGAGGAAACCCTGAGGCGCGGTGTTGCCTCTGTGAGGGGTGGTTCCTCAGCCGGCTACTCGCGGGGAAGCTGGGCTGGCACAGGGTTCACCAGGCCGGCGGCCAGTGAGATCGGGATCAGCTCGTCAAGCTCGTCCAGCGTCCAGCGCCCGCTCTTGTGGATGCTCTTGACCACGTGTCTCGGCGAATAGAGCGTCATCGGCCAGCCGCTTACGCCGATAACCTGTCCAGTGATGTCTCCCCCGGCCTCGGTGCACAGGTAGACGGCCTTCGGAGCGTTGTTGTCGGGATGGCGGGCCTCCTCGGGGCCCTGTATCGGGGCGCCCTGCGTCGCCATCGTGGGGGCGGTGGCCGCCGCTGAGGCCGCTGCTTGAGCCCTCTGCTGGTCCCTGAGCTGCCTGGTGGTGTCGGGAACGGTGGAGGTCATACGCGTGGCGCCGCCTGGATAGACGGCGTTGACCGTGATGCCGTGAGGCGCCAGCTCTCCGGCCAGCGCCCGCGTGAACCCGACCATTCCCTCCTTGGCGGCGGCGTAGTTGACCTGCCCCGACGCGCCCAATCCGGACCCGGAGGAGAAGAGGACGACCCTGCCGTACTGCTGATCGATCATGTGCGGGAGCACGTTGCGGACCATGTTGAACGCGCCATACAGGTGGACCTGCAACACGGCGTCCCACTCCGCCTCCGTCATGTTGAATACCATCCGGTCTCGCAGTATGCCTGCGACGTGGACCAGAATATCGACCTTGCCGTAGGCGTCGACCGCGGTTTGTACGACCTTCGCAGCCGAATCGTACTCTGCCACCGAGTGGAGGGAGGCTTCCGCCGTACCGCCGGCCTCGCGGATCTCATCGACCACCTCAGAGGCCGGAGTCTGCGAGTCGCCCTCGCCTGCTACCGAGCCTCCCAGGTCGTTGACGACGACTGAGGCACCCTCCTGAGCCAGTAGATGCGCCACGCCACGCCCTATGCCGCGTCCGGCGCCCGTAACGATCGCGACTCTGCCTGTTAGTCTGTCACCCATGCTGTTACCTCTCGTCGCCTGTCTCTGGAAA
>Ga0310124_10002023_pt1 | contig 14085 bp, 11 predicted proteins | sample CB11b_AW_Bot5_MG_FD_203507 | JGI IMG/M metagenome (GOLD analysis project Ga0310124, IMG submission 203507) | Marine microbial communities from Western Arctic Ocean, Canada - CB11b_AW_Bot5 | ecosystem: Environmental > Aquatic > Marine > Oceanic | place: Canada: Western Arctic Ocean | collected...
TAAGGTCCGCCTTGGTTTTGTGCCACTTCTCGTCGGAAGGAGTATTTCCAAATGAGACGTATCAGTCCTGCCACCGTGACCATTGGCGTTCTGGCAATTTTGTTAGCGCTAGGGGTTGCGTATTATCTGAAACCGCGAGAGACGGTGGAACAGACGCAACGTGAGAGACAGATTGAGATCGTTGTGGCTGCCGTCAATCTGGTGGCTGGCAGTGAAATTATTGGAGACCAGGTGGTTGTCCAAGCATTCAATGAAACAGAATTTGAAATTGATGAGAAAAATAATCTCCTGACCAATGCAAATACGGCCCGTGGCCGTTTTGTCAACGCTTCGGTTAATGCCGGTGACCCCATTCTTAAATCGGTCCTCTATGAAGTCGGAGAACGGCCGTCCTTGGACCTCAAATCAGGCGAGGTGGCCAAGATGATTACCGTTACCGGCACCAGCAATTCCGGTAACTTCGTTCACCCGGGATCGGTTGTCAACATTTCGCTGACTGTCAGTGGGACTCATCCGATTCTTGGAAACCGTGACCCGAATGAATTAATCAAAGCCCGACAGGATGCAGGTTATGACGTGCATAATGAAGACACTGAAGTAACCGGTGGCTCTGTCGATGAACTTCAGGGAATCGGAACACGGACATTTTTAAACAATGTTCGTGTACTCAAGGTCAATGTTGACCGCACGCCCTTGCGACGGGTTGCCAGTCGAACGGCCTTGTTAACGGTTGCGGTAACTCCGCGGCAAGGTCAGTTGTTGGAATTAGCCCAAAAGCTGGGAACTTTACATGTCGCTTTGATTGACGCTGCTGTCGCGGCTGAAACGACCGAAGCACCAGCAGAATTTGTGACAGCAGCAGACCTTGGAATTCGAAGGATTGATCTCATTATCCCCAAGATACCTCCCAGTCCGGTGGTCGAACCCCCGCCGAAATCGCCGGCTCCGAAGCGCGTGGAGGCATGGAGTGGGAGTGATCGCAAGATACTTACTTTTCCTGCTGACCAAAATGACGATGTTGGCGAATTGCCTCTTCAGGGTAAAGCTGCCTAGTTTGATATTCTGTCTCCCGGGTAACGTTGAACAGGCATGAGCCATGTTCGCTAGTCGAATTCAGCTGCGATTATTTCGAATTTACAGAAAATGTCCCAGTAACGATGGGAGATTTCACATCGGTTGAGAAGATAGAAAACGTATTTTTGAACAACCTTTCATCCAAGCGTATGACGCACCCTAATTCCAGGACCAGGCGATTTTCTAAGGTAGGCGATCGACGTCATTTTCGGCGTTCTCAGTCGGGAATGATGACGCTGCTATTGATCGTCGGTTTGGTGATCGGTTTGCTTTTGTTGATGTTGGTGCTCAATTGGATTTGGCTCGTAATGAACAACCGGGATGTGCAGCGGCGAAGTGATGTGTTAGCACATGCCGCCGCAGTGGAACTATTGGATGAGGGCCTTTTAGAAGAAGCATCACCAGATCAGACCGATGATATTTTAGCCGCTGAAACGGTGGTAGAAAGCTTTCGCATCCTCAATAACCGGGTTTCGTCTCCGGTACTCAAAATTGAGCCGACTGATGTAACAGTGACTCCCTTGTGGGTGAAGGACGTGACTTCTCCCAACTATGTGTCCTCAGCTCCTTTCAACACTCTTCGAGTCGAGCTTCATCGAATGGCAACGGGAGCCAACCCGGTACAGTTGCTGATCCGTGGTTACGGTGGGCCGGAGGCGGTTACCGTGTCCACGACTTCCTGTGTGACCTTGGATAATCGTGTGGTTGGATTTCGGCCTGCCGAGGCGTCGCCGACACCGTTGGCACCTTTGGCAATCGAGGCTGACGCGTGGTTTGTCGATCGTGTCTCGGCAGGGACCGATTCCAATGGGAACAACCGTAAGGAAATCCAAGTGACCCTGTTTTCTGCCTCTGGAGCAGGCTCATCCAGTGCGGCGTTTGTAGCATTGGATCAGATCGTTCCAGTTAACTATGATGATGTGGTGGGTCAGATTCTGGATGGAATTTTTCCGGAAGATCTAGCCTCACCCGTCCTCGGACCGGTGTTTCCAGATGCTCCCCTACCGTTACCAGCCGAAAATCATAGCAATATGTTCACCCACGCCCTGGTGTCGGCATTCAATACGGTGGCTACTAGCGAGGATTCGCAACGTATATTTTTACTGTACGTGAAACCGTTTTCCGACCCATTAGAGATAATCGGGTTTATCGGTGCAAATGTATTGGAAGCGGCGAATCTGGGCGGTAGTGATTTTCAGTTGGCCGTTACTTTGGAGCCGGTCTTTATTGTTCATTTTACCGCCGAAACCAATCCGCTTGCTCCTGAAAATGTATATGTTCACAAGCTTCGTAGGATTCAGTAGCGTGAAGAGATCCTGCTGATCTAGGAGAGGAGTTCTGGACGATGAGTTTCAACTTGTTCCGTGCGAGTGAGACTTCCCAGGTTGTCGATGAAAACGACAATGAGATTGGGCGACCTGAGGGCGTTTCTCCGGATTCGCTGGAGGCTGAATTCCAGAAATTCAAGACAGGCGTTCATCGTGAGTTGATTGATAAGATCGATCTGTCACGAATTGCTGAGATGCACGACGAACAGCTCAAGGCCCATGTGCGCCGTTTGGCCAAAGCGATCTTGCGAAATCATACGGCTTCACCAGCATCAATGGACGAAGAGCGGTTGGTTGATGAGCTGATTGCCGAATCGTTTGGGTTGGGACCGTTGGAGCCATTCATGCGGGATCCAGACGTAACGGATATACTAGTCAATGGACCACAGGAAGTGTTTGTTGAACGGTTTGGCCGCTTGCAAGAGACCAGTACCGTTTTTGCAGATGAAGATCATTTGCTACAGATCATTGGGCGTATCGTGGCGCGTGTCGGCCGCCGGATTGATGAAACTTCACCGATGGTGGATGCCCGTTTGCCTGATGGATCGCGCGTGAATGCGATTATTCGACCGTTGTCACTTGCCGGGCCCGTATTATCCATTCGTCGTTTTGGCCAGACGCCCCTGCAGCTGGAAAATTTATTAGATTTTGGCACACTTTGCCCTGAGATGATTGCGCTATTGAAGGCAGCGGTTGAAGGGCGAATGAACATCATGATCAGCGGTGGAACGGGTGCGGGAAAGACGACATTGCTGAACAATCTCTCGCGGTTTATTCCGATTGACGATCGGCTTGTGACCATCGAGGATTCAGCCGAACTTATTTTACAACGTAAGCACGTTGTTCGGCTGGAAACACGTCCCGAGAATATCGAAGGTTCTGGCGAGGTGTCCCAGCGGGATCTGGTGCGTAACGCATTGCGAATGCGTCCTGATCGAATCCTGCTGGGCGAGGTTCGGGGCGGCGAAGCGCTTGATATGCTCCAGGCAATGAATACCGGTCATGAGGGTTCGTTGACGACGATTCACGCCAATGACACTCAGGATGCTTTGTCACGGCTTGAAGTGATGGTAGCGATGTCAGGTTTTGACTTGCCGGTTTCGGTGGTCCGTCGTTATGTCAGTTCAGCACTGACTCTGTTGATTCATATTGCACGGCTTAAGGGGGGAGGGCGGCGCGTCATGCAGATATCAGAGGTCCTTGCGCTGGATGGCAAAGAGTACCAGTTAAGGCCCTTATTTGGTTTTAAACAACGGGGTGTCGACGATCTGGGAAATGCCACAGGTAATTTTTATGCAACGGGACAAGTGCCACACTTCCGTCATCGCCTGGACGAAGTGGGTATCGACCTGCCTGAATCCTTGTTTAAAGAACGACTTCTCGAAACGCCCGTGCCCTGTGCACCAGCAGAACCAACTCTACGTGCATCTGAAACAGATGACGACTTGGAAAGTGGCCTAGACGACCTTGTGGATTAAGGAAAAATTGAACGATGACAGCAACCACCATCATTCTGGCGACGCTTGCGGTTGCATTACTCGCATTGGCCATCAGTATGTTGGTGCGAGATTTGTTAAAGCCCAGATTGACGAACCCGGAATTTCCTCAGCTGGATGAAGGATCGCAAAATGACTTTGACCGGAGCTTTTCGGATTTGGTCAGAGACTCGGGGTCGACTCTGGATGTTAATACGGCCCTCGCATTGATTGTAGGTGTCGGTGTGGTTTGCGGAGCAACCGGTTTTGTTGCATTGGAAAATTTCTTAGCCGTCGCCTTTGGGCTTGGCGTGGGTGTTTTGCTGCCATTGACAGTCTTAGTGATCATGCGATGGCGGCGATTAATAGCACTGCGCGGAAGTTTACCTGAGGCGCTTCAAGTGGTGGCTGACAGTGTACGGTCAGGTCGAAACCTGGAACGGGCTGTCGAAATGGTAGCAAGCGAATTAGAAGGTCCGATAAGCGAAGAATTCAGTACGAGTGCTTCGCGATTAAAACTGGGTAATTCCCCCGTTGTCGTGATGGAACAGATGGCAAATCGCATTCCGCTTCCTGAGTTTCGCGTTTTTGCTACAGCGGTGATGGTGCATCAAATGGCCGGTGGCAATTTGGCCTTGTTGACCGAGCGGATGGCTCATGCGGCTCGTGATCGACAGGAGCTATTTGGCCATTTGCGCGCAGTTACATCAGGCAGTCGATTGTCAGCGATTGGCATTGTACTGGGATCGATTCTGGCTGTGGTGTCACTTGGGTGGTTACAACCGGAATACGTGGGTGCCTTTCTCAATAACGAGATGGGACCAACGTTGTTAATGATTGCCGTGTGCTTGCAGGCGATCGGAGCGATTTGGGTGTGGCGAGTAATGAGGGTAATCTATTAATCATGTTTGAAAGCTTATTTTCCATACTGAATGCTAATCAGTGGCTCCCCTTTGCAGCCATCCTGGTTGCCGCTGTTGTTGCGATACTGGCTGTTCGCTTGATATCAGGTCTGTGGAAATCCGACGATACAGATGCTCCGACCATTATTTCCGAGGTCGACGAATTTGATTATCCCGACTCTGAAAGTGATGGTTTGTTCGGTTCACTCACACCTGCTTTGGCCGCACAAATTCCAGAGTCAGAACAAGAATCCAAAGACTTTTTGAAATTACTGCGCTCTGCAGGGTTGTACCGACCATCAGCTCGAGCCAGCATTTATGCAATGCGATTTGTGTTGTTGATTCTGGCGCTGGTAATAGGCGGTATTTTACTGATCGTGCTTTCGGATCATTATCGTTGGCAAATTATTGGCGGTACATTAGGAGCTGCCGGCGTGCTGACGATTTTGCCTCGTTTCTACGTCTACCAACGGCAAAAGTCACGATCACGCCAAATTCGAGAAGGTCTGGCCGACATGATGGATATGCTTAGCATGTGTCTTAGTGGTGGCCTGCCAATCGGACCGAGCTTGGAGCATGTGGCTAGCAATCTAGGCCACTTTCCTGCACTGGCCGAAGAGTTGCAAATTTTGAAACGACAAACGGACGTCGGTAGTTTAAAACACGCACTGGACGATTTTGCTGATCGAATTGCAATTTCCGAGGCACGACAATTAACGTTCTTATTGGCCCGGGGCGAGCAGTTGGGAACTCGACTGTCGCATTCGCTTTTAGAACAAGCTGATCATTTTCGAGCAACTCGTAAACAGTTGGCGACGATGCAAGCGAATCGGGCTCCAGTTCAATTGAGTTTGCCGCTCTTGTTCTGTTTTGCTCCTGCAGCGTTGATTTTGTTGATGTCTCCGGCTTTGTTGGAACTCCGCGATTTCATGCGCGGGTCGGCCGATCAGAACATTACAACTGGAAACGCAATCAGTGAAATTCAGAGCCTTGATCAGAATCAGAGTGGGGTAGAGGCGGCGTCGACAACAACGCCATGAGGCTTCCCGCCACCGTTTAGGTGGCATCTATTCCCGGCTTTAAGGTTTCGACTAACAGCGAGCGGTTATTTGTGCACGGGGTGTAGTTTTGTGGCTGTGGCGATGGGCGTGATCGTCATCTCGCAAGCCGTTTGCTGTAATCAGTTCGATGTTGTTATAGACTTTGTCTGTTTCCAGCTACCCGGTCAGATTGCAGCGATTCTTTTTTTATCCCGATTGTTCGTCGGCACCGGTGAGTCCGAGCTTGGTAAGCCAGCGACGTCCACTTGATTGAGCATCATTGGCTTGGCGGTTCAATGAACTGTCGAGCTGCTGGTTCGCGGCTTGCTGCTTTTGAAAAGCTTCCATTTGTTCATCGAGCCTGGTTCTTTCCCTGGCGATTGTTGCACGATCGACCGACAGGTCGATTTCCGCCTGGCGGAGTTTGTCTCGCCACTCTTCTTGGATTGTCCTGAGTTTGTCTCGCTCGGTGAGGATCACTTGATCGTGGTCAAGTAGCTCGGCAATCGTATGATCATCGGCGACAACGGCTTCCGAATGACCGGATTGTGTCTCGAGTTGTTTTCTGAGCTCGGCAATTTCTTTTTCTTTTTCTGTGACGATTTGATCGGTGATGCTGATTGCCCCAGCAACGGTCAATTTGTCGTCTGCCTGTTGTGGACAGTTGTCATCAAATCCTTCTAATTGCGCGAGCAGACGTTGTTTTTGTGTTTCCCAGTTCCAGTCTCCCGTTGGAGCCGTAACAGGGTAACTTGCCTGCTTGATCGCCTCAAGCTCTTTTTCAAGTTTCAATTTATCGGTTTTGATTGTCCGCAGATCTTCGATGGCAAGTTCCAATTGTATATGCAAATCGTGATCGTTGGCCTTTTCAGACTGATCGAAAGAATGAGAAGTGCCATCAAGTTGGCCTGCTAGGTCGTCAAGTTGTTTCTTTAGTGCTGCGATTTCGACTGTTGCTTGATCGGCCGGCACAGTTTCAGAATGACAGAGTTGGTGAGTCTGTTCAAATTGTTGATTAAGCTCTTCTAATTGAACCGTCAGCCGGTTGACCTGTTGCTGACTGTCCTCTAATTGGTTGGCCAGTTGTTCGCTGAGTTGTTGTTCCGGGCGGTTAAGCCACAACTCGAGATTGTCGAAATGCTCTCGCTGTCGGCTGATGAGATCGTGCAAGCAGTCACGTTGCTCATCGAGGTGCCGAGCAAGGTTGTCATTCCATCGGGCTCTTTCGTTGGTTTGGGGGATAGGAGTAATCATGGATTTCACCGTGCAAGAAAGGAGGTTAAGACTGGTGTTTAATAAAAACTCGCAGATTTTCGATAAACCGGTTCATTTTTGCGTCCAATAGTTTCCAATTGCTACCGAACACATCCGTGAAATCTTTTTGACGGTTTGCCGAGGAATACGCGGAGAAAGGCTTTCGGGATGCTGTTTTTTTCAAGTACTGTGCGTACCGGTTCGGCTGCAGCTCAGAAAGGAAGAAAGTGAGTGCCCATGCCTCGGCATAGGCCGCTTCCGGATCGTGTTCGAACAGTTTGTCGGAGGCGATGATGTGCGGTAAGGCGTTTTTATGTCGGCGGGAGCTAGTATAGTTCAAAAAACTCTTTAAACGATCTCGATGGATACGATCGGATGGATGAGGATAATGGGATGAATTGCCTACGCCCGGTGCTTCAAACATCGTGGCCAGTCCTTCCACGATCCACTTGGGAACTAGGCGAAAACGGACATGGATTCCTGTGTTGAATGCTAACTGGTGCACAGCTTCGTGAATGGTCGTTGCAGCGTTGACGTGCCAGTTGGATGTGTCAGCCTGTCCGGCTGTAACGTCATACAGAAGAACACGATTCGTGGCCGGAGAATAAAAACCAAGCAGGCCTGGATTTAAACGTATGCCATCACGGCTGGCCAGTCGAACAAAGTCGGTTTGCTTGTGACAGACAATGGCTATAAGTGGAAAGGCCGGAGGGGTTGGTTGTAAGCCGCGTGTTGTGAAATAGTGGACAAAAGACCGATACAGGTCTTCGAATTGTTTTGCCCAGACATCTCGTTGACCTTTGGGATGGACGACCAGGTAATGGCTCGTACCTGAGACGTCGAACCGTTTTCCGAATTCTCGATGAAGATGCCCACGCATTTCTGCTGCTGAAAAGCCGTAGAACCGGGCGGGTGACTTGGTGATGTTTTTGGCTTGGGACGGAGCGAAATCGAGCAATGAACCATCGCGAGTAAGCAAGAGGGCCCGTTGTTTGGACCATGAAAGGGGTTTTCCCTCAAAATGTTTCCCCTGCCAGTCCAATTGTACGGTGAAAGCCACAGCCGGATGTGATGCTATGCCGACAATCGTGAAAGCCAGGATAACCGCGATCGTTGGAGCAGACTTTGTTCTGCTGCGCATTAAAGAACCTTTCAAATGACGCCATTTCACCAGGCAGCTGATTTGTGAGAGGACCAACGTGGCGCATTCCTTGCGACCATTTCGTCTGATACGCCCGGGGAGAGATGTGATTAAGAGGGGCAATCAAGTTTACCCCAAGTTATCGTCGCAGTGACGACGTTTTCTGCTCTTGCAGCGGATATTGAAAAAGCCTGGCCCGAAAAATCATACTTGGCCGGTTGTCCAATAAGTGGCGGGTCTTGTGATTCAATTTGTTTTGCCGCGATACGACGCCAGGAAATGAAACCTAAAGAGGAGATGCCAAATGGTACGATTAAGGCAGGCCATCATCATGGCAAACGGGCACGAAGTTCATTATTGAATCGACTGGCGTTCGGTTTCATCGGCGGCTTCGAGAATGAGCTCCCGGATATTCTTGAGTGTTTGTAACTCCCTGGTAAGTCGCGGATGGACGAAAATTCGCACGCGTTTAACGTAGTCGTCGAACTGTTCCTGTGCCAAAGTACGAACCATGGGTGAAATGTCCCCCAACGGGCGATACTGATGGTCCTTTGGGAAAAAAACGTCGACGTTGAAATCAACTTCACATTCAACCGGTGGCGCGTCAAAAAGTATTTCTTCCGGGTCAATGCGACATTCGGCTTGTCGGCTAGCAAGTTTGGAAAAATGATTTGAACACTCGGCAAGCCATGGATAAGGGCGTCGGGCAAGCTGCTGATAAACGTCCTTATCTTCAAAAAGACTGTATTGTGCTAACCGCTTGTAAAGTTGACGAGTCGATCCAAAAAGACCGTTTAGCAATTCGCTTGCTTTTCCATCGGGCGCGGCCTGCACCAGTTGTTCGATCATGGGTTGTTCAGTCGAACGGAAGAGCTGGTTAAGATCCAGTTGTGAATGAGACAAATAAAAGGCGCGCTGGAGCATGGCTGTTGCCGATCGGACTGCGTGGTGCCAATAGACTTCACTGAACATGACGTATCGTGCAAACACCATCATTTCTGCTGCTGTACGTCCTTTTTCGCTGATTGCCAGACCATTCCCGGCTTCGTTCAGTGTCAAACTTCCGACCAGCCTTCCCTGATCGAAATTCATGCCATAGGGGACACCTGCGTGAAGACTGTCTCGCATTAAATAGTCCATTTTGTCGACGTCAATCGGTCCCGACAGCATGCTGTCGAGGATGGCAGACCGCTGGTCGCTTGGCTTGCCAGAAAGCAGTGCTACGACATCGGTAGGGTCAATTCCCCAGTCGCTTCGCAGCAGGCTGGCGATCGCACCTTCGAGCAAAAAACTTTCGGCCAGCCGTTCGTGAGTTGGAACGCCCGCCAGTTGTAAATCCTCAATGAGATGGCAGAATGGCCAATGCCCCAGATCGTGTAAAAGCGCTGTGACAATCAGCTTTTCGGCATCTTCCCGTGCCATGGTTGCGATGAATCGTTCATCATGGGCCAGGTGTTTCAGATACAGCAAAGTGGTCCGAAACACGCCCAGCGAATGTTCGAAACGGGTATGGTTTGCAGCTGGATAAACAAGGGATACGAGCCCCAGTTGAGGGATTTGTGATAATCGTCGGAATTCGGCAGTGTCCAGAATTCTGCGAATACGCGGGGTGAGTGGAATGTCTTGCTCTGGTGGAATTCGAACCAGGCTTTTTCTCGCGTCCAGGGATTGGATTTCGGGGATTTTAGAAAGGTTCAACATTCCAGGTGCTCAAATTCAAAGTCAGAAATGCCATGTGACCCAAGGTAGAGAGAAAGTTACTGCTACCGATGGACGTATTTAGCTTCACGACAATGGATTCCTTAAAACGGAGTCATCCCCAGAATCAGCCGTAACAATACGGTAACGGCCAAATAGAAGCTATAGTGGAAAAAACCGTTTAACATTTCCAAATCTAAACTTGCCAGCGCTGTGATGGAACCGATCAATGCGAGCGGTGGAATGAAAAATGTGAGTTCCCAAATTTCGGGTGGTGCATTGAGTTCCAGAAAGCTGCGAGTGGCTGCATAGAGGCCCCAAAGTCCTGCGTAGACGAGCGCACACACGGTGGTACGAATCATCAGGCTCGAACCACGGTAGGGTTCCAGTTCGCTGTCTCGCAAGATGCTGTAGCCGCCAAGCACGATGGGAGGCGCCAGGACAATCGCTCCAACTGCCAGCAGAATGGGCGAAACCTCTTCGCTATCCGAGCCAGGTCGGAGTAAAAATGCGGTTAAACCGATTAGAATTATACCCCCCAGCACACCGACCAGCATCACAGGAGAAAAATTTGATTTCTCCCGGGTAATTGGTTTCAAAACCAACTTTCCAGCGTTATCTTTTGTCCCTTCAAATTCTTCGGGGGCCTCGATGATCACCTCATCTTCCTTTTTAGGGATGGTGATCTGTACCTTGCATTTGGGACAGGGGCCTTTCCGGCCCGCATATTGGTCACTTACTTTGAAACTTGCATGGCACCCCGGACAGACAACATGAATCGCCATGGCGGTTACTCAATGATTGGATAGTAGATGCTTGTAGAACGATTTATGTCCAGTTTGACAGACGATTACAGTCAGTCAAGCGGCACTTGAGAAAGCTGCAAGCGCGTATCGAACCGAGAGTTAAAATTGGGACCGTTGACCCAGCGGCTTTCAATGCCAAAGTTGTTCAATTAAACTGGTGTTTGAACTGCGTGTTTTTAGAGTTTGGGTGTTTTTGAAGTTTCGCACGAGCTGGCTCTCGGCCGAAACTGTGATTCTGTAATCAATCGTAATTCTGTACCGAAAGCATCAATGCGTGACCGAATGTCGTTCGCGCCGGCAACCTTCACGGTGGCGAAGGATTAATAAAAACGGGAAAACATGCTTTGGCAGGGGACACGGGTTCTGTGCCGGAGTGGATAACCCACCGATAGGACGAATGTGATACCTGCACAACAACTCCGCTGTCGTATTGAAAAACGGGAACTGACCACGGGATTACTCGTGAGTAGCCACCTTTGGCCTCAACTGGTCGAAATTGCCATGGCGGGCGGGCTCGACTACTTGATCGCCGACACGGAACATTTGGATCATGGTGCGGCGCGAATTGCCGAGGTCTGTGCGTTGGGGCGGATCGCCGGTTTTCCGATTCTGTTGCGAACCAGATCCACTGATGAGGCGAGCGTACGGGCGGCGATGGATATCGGGCCATGTGGTCTCTTGTTACCCAATGTTGAACGGGCTGAGCAGTTGGATGAGGTTAAAAAAGCCGCGTATTTGCCGCCCCGTGGTGGCCGGCGGCCGGGTGGTCCAGGTAATTTTTGGGTTAAACAATACGACTATGATTCATTCAAAACGGTTGTTGAAGACAATCTGATTGTAATCCCGCAGGTTGAATCGCAAGAAGGACTCGACAACGCCTCTGAAATTGCCGCACACGAATTGACGACCGCGTTGGGAATCGGGCCCTTCGATTTATCCGCCCAACTTGGTGTCTGTGGGGAAGGCATTGCTCATCCACGTATGCGCTCTGCTGTCGATCAGCTTCGCAATGCGGCGGATGCTGCCGACAAACCGATGTGGATGATTGGACCCCCTCGACCGCTCATCGATCAGGGATTTCGATTTTTGTGCATTGGCGATGTGTTCCATTTCTTGCGCAATGCCTTGCGAAGTGAGCTGGATGAGTTGAAACAGTTGTCTCAAGCGGATGCGTCAGGTCCGTTGGGAAGCTGATGGGTCGAACGTGGCGCGGAGTGTTTGTCAGCCCACTCCCAGGCCAGGCAGACAAACGTCAACATGAAGCCGAAAATTGGCACCAGCCACAGTGCTTGGACCAACCCGATTTTCATGGCGACGGAACCCACAATAAGGGGTGCAGCGATGGCACCTAAGCTTCCAATACCATCGACAATGGGGATTCCTGCTGCAGCTCGTTCTTTGAATTTATCGGCGCCGATCGCATAGGTTGTCGCTGATTGCGCAGACATAAAGAAGGCCATCATGAAGTACGAGATGCGCAACAGGAAAAATGTTTGAGAGAATAGCATTGCGATAAAGAACAGCATGGACAATCCGTACGCAAAACCAAGCAGCTTTCGATCAGAGATTCTTCCAGAGAAAAAAGAGGCCATCACGATTCGCCCGGTAAGCACGCCAATGGCCATCAGGGATGTCAGATAGCCGATTTCATCTGTTTTAGCCTCAAAACGTTGCTCTGCGAGAAAACCAGTCCACGAGACAACATTGACCAGTGCCAGATTGTCGAGAATGACGATCACGCCTAGCAAATACAGTGCAGGCTGGTTGAAAATTCCGGAGGTAAACATCTGCCTGAACCGGGTGGCTTTGTCGAGCCTGGATAGCGGCGAGGCTGAATGGCGCGTGTCAGATGGAGCCTTTCTTCTGCCCAGTTCGGAGATGTGGCGTCCACACACCAGGCAGAGGAGGCCAAACAAGATCCACACGGTCAGTCCGGTAGCAATATACACTTTTCCCCAAGAATTGAGGCCAACTTCTTCAATTGCCTTGCCAATTGCAGGGGGGCCAATGATGGCCCCGACCGCCAGCATGGCCATTGCTAAAAAGAAGAGCCGCTGCCTGGAATGTGGATAATAAGTGGTGATCACGGCACTATGAACCGACAAGATCCAGTTGAAACCAAAATGCAAAATCAAGATGCCGGCCATCACTGTCCAATACGTAGCACTGCCCATGATCAGGCACCCCGCGCCTGTAAAGACAACCGCTACGCCCCCCGACAGCTTGGGACCAATGAACTCAGTTACGTAACCCGATAGAAAAAGTGCGGGAAGTGCCCCGGTAAATGCCAAACTGGAAACCATGCCTATTTGTTGCTCATTCAAGCCAAGTGACTGTTTCAGCACAGGCAAGAGAACCGAGATATGGTTGACCATTAAGCCTTGGATAAAGATCAATCCAAAGATATAGACCAGCATCCAGATATTGGCACCACTGGCCTTGGTCGGCCCGTCCGGCAGGTGTGGCTCGTGAGCTGATGACATCTTGTGATTTACCCGGCAGCGGGTGAAGTCGTAGAGTTGTCCTTGCTGATGGCGCCGCAGAATTGGGATTTACGGGGTGCCTGATACCGGACATTGAGTTCGGGTGTTGCCAGACGCCTGTGTCCGTTGATACGCGACTCGAGGACACGTTCCAGCATGCCACTGACCAGCAGGGTTCGTTCGACAGGATACGGAGCCTGCCCGGTTGAAATCATCTCCTCGACTTTGCCCATCAGGCATGCTGAATACGCGACGTTGGGTCGGGGCGGCAACATAAATTGGGTAGACAGGTTCTTAGGCCAACCGGCTACTCGAGCCGCGAAAGTATAATCGTGGACAGCACCATTAAGCATGAGTAAGGTAGCCCGTAAGCCATCGTTGTACTCGAAGAAATAGGCTGCCGGGCTGGTGACAAGTTGTTCTAGCTCGCCACTATGGGCCAGGTTTTGAGGTCGACCATCACTGATTGCAATCCCACTGCGCGAATCCGAGCGAGCCAGGGCGGATTCCAGAAGCTGTCGTGACCAGCGTCCGTCACGGCCCGCTTTCCAGACGTCCTTCCCCTCAATCAATTGGACCGATCGAATACCCGTTTCACCACCCCGTCGTCGTTCCAGCATGCATTGCATGGCTTCCAGAGCGTGATAATCAGACGCATCGGAACTGCCCACGCCGACCATCAGCGCTTCTTCAACGACGCTCTCATAGGGCAATTCCACCGGGGGCAATCGCCACGTTACAGGCAGCGAAGAACCCGCCAGAAAAGGAAATTTCAACTCTTTTGACGCAGCGACCATCCGGCTGGCTTTCACAAAGCTGTAGGAAAGGTGTTTGTCATTGAACACCGGTACGGCACGTCCATCCTGTTTGAACACGTTGATGGC
>Ga0310124_10002025_pt1 | contig 14073 bp, 9 predicted proteins | sample CB11b_AW_Bot5_MG_FD_203507 | JGI IMG/M metagenome (GOLD analysis project Ga0310124, IMG submission 203507) | Marine microbial communities from Western Arctic Ocean, Canada - CB11b_AW_Bot5 | ecosystem: Environmental > Aquatic > Marine > Oceanic | place: Canada: Western Arctic Ocean | collected...
CGCGCACGCAGTTCGATTCAAAAAACAAACCCATGGACTCCGCTTGTCACTGGGAATCGTTGTGATCGCCGTTGGTTTTCTTGTCACCGCAGCCGTCATTGCCAGTGGCCACAACAATGACGGGCTGCAAACGGCGGCACCCGTTTCTTGGCCCGTGTTATGGAAAGTATTGAAATACAGCCTGTTGGCCAGCTGGATCCTCTCTCTAGCAGTCATCGTGTGGTTGTCAGTTGTCCGCTCAGAGACGGGTGCAAAATTAGGAATTCCAAGTGCGCTTTGTATGATTCTGGCCGTGCTTGCTGGATCGGTGTTTCTGGACCGTGACATTTATTTGGGTGATTCAGGAATGCGAATTCTTTGGCAATTGATCATGGGCACTTTTGCGGGCAGTGTCGTGTTGGCCGGTTGCATCCTGGTCTTCCGTCGTCGAGCTGGAGTGGTCGTGATTCATCTTGGCGTGGGCCTGCTCATGTTCGGTCAGTTTTGGGTTTCGCGCTATGACGTTGAAGAACAAATGGTCATTGGTGAAGGTGAAAGCGTCAATTATGCGCATGACATTCGCCGTGTTGAACTGGCAATTGTAGACCCTAACGATCCCCAATATCCTGACCAGGACACCGTTACTGTCATTCCACTGACGCGCAACAATAAAGAAACTTCATTTTTAAAGAGCGAATCTATCAATGACGAGCGGTTGCCGTTTGAGGTCAAGTTCATCGATTACTTCAAGAATTCAAACGTAAGACAACTTCAGCCGGATGATTCACCTGTTGCAACAAAAGGGAAGGGCACTGGACTTATCATTGAAAGCCAGCGAGGCGCCAGCGGCACCGGTGGCAGTGAAGTCAACCAGGCCTCGGCTTACGTGAAATTTACCGACCGTGACGAACAACAAGATTTGGGAACCTACCTGTTGTCACAAGTTCAAATGGCAACTCGAAACGGGGTGTTTTCATTCGATGAAGTGATTGAAGTCGGTGACAAATCCTACGAAGTATCTCTGAGGTTTCAGCGCAATTACAAGGATTATGTGATCAAGCTTCACGACGTTCGTAAAGAAGATTACGAAGGAACCGACACTCCTCGAGATTATTCATCAACGGTTCGGCTTGTCGACGAAAGTCGCGGCGTTGATTTGGAAAACACGCGCATTTGGATGAATAATCCACTGCGGTACGCAGGCGACACCTTCTATCAAAGCAGTTATCAAATGGACCAATCGGGCCGTGAATTCACGGTGTTACAAGTGGTTACCAATTCTGGATGGATGATTCCTTATGTCGCCTGCATGATCGTTTCGATTGGCATGCTGGCACATTTTTTGATGGTACTTTCCCGATTCCTAAATCGACAACAGACGGCGACCCAACCCGTTGCCAGAAGTAATCGTCCCGTTGTTGATTACGTACTTCCAGCGCTGGTCATCTTGATCAGCGCTGCTTGGCTGGCGCAATCCGCAATGCCGCGCCCGGCAAAACACAAGGGAATGGAAATCGACTCGTTCGGAAAGCTGCCTTTAATTTATCAAGGGCGTGTCAAACCCTTCGATACGCTGGCACAAAACAGCCTGCGGATTGTATCCAATCGTACAACGTTCAAAGATACCGACGGTCAACGACAACCGGCCATTCGTTGGTTGTTAGACATGATCAGCAATTCAGAAGCTGCACGATCACATGCTGTCATCCGCATTGACAGCCTGGAAGTACTTAATTTATTGGAACTTTCACGACGCAAAGGTTTTCGCTACTCCCTGGAGGACTTACAACCGAAATACGAAACGTTTGTAAAACAAGCCATGCAAGCTGGTGAATTACCACCGGAAGAACGGAGTCATTTACAACACAAGATTCTTGAACTGGACAAAAAACTTCGCACGATTACGATGTTGCATGTTGCTTTTTCGCAACCTCCGATTCCTTCATTGCCCACTGTCGAAGAATTTAAGGACAATCGCCAGGAAGCACAGCAAAAACTGCTGCAAGCTGTCAAGCAGCTCCAGCTACAAGAACAACGACTTACAGCACAACATCCTCCATTGGTTGTCCCCGGCGCCAATCCCAACGACAGTTGGGATGCCTTTGCCAACGCGTGGGTACGCTCGTTTTTGGGGGCCCAGTTAATGGGACAAGAGCCGGATCCGCTGATTCGTGATATGGACGTTATGCTTGCCGCTTATTCCAAAGGCGACACCAAAAAGTTCAATGAAACCTTGGACCATTTTCACGATCGCCTGGAAAAATCGGAGGCTGTACAACTTCAAATTGAAAATTCTCCGATCAACAATCTGGTGAAGATGCGCTTCGGAACATTTTATCATTTCGAACAGTGGTTCAACCAGTTTTCACCTTTCTACCGGTGCCTGGTCCTCTACGTTTTCGCCTTCCTCCTGGTCGCCATCGGCTGGCTCGTCTGGAAACGGCAGTTCCATCGCATGGCGTTTTGGCTGGTCGTGCTGACCTTCGCGCTCCACACTTTCGGCCTGTTGGCTCGCATCTACATTTCGGGACGTCCGCCGGTAACCAATTTGTACTCCTCGGCCGTGTTCATCGGCTGGGCTACCGTCGTCTTGGGACTTCTGCTGGAATACTTTTATCGAAGCAGCATTGGGTTGGCAGTCTCCTGTGCTCTAGGCTTCGCAAGTTTGGTGATTGCGCACAATCTGGCAGGTGATGGTGATACCTTTACAGTGCTCCAAGCCGTTTTGGATACTCAATTCTGGTTGGCCACTCACGTGGTAACCATCACGCTAGGGTACGCAACCACCTATGTGGCCGGGGGCTTGGCAATCATCTACATCCTTTGCGGACTTTTCAACAAAAACTTTGTCCACTCATCAGGCCGCGACCTCATTCGCATGATCTACGGTACCCTGTGCTTTGCCATTTTTTTCAGTTTCGTGGGAACCGTATTAGGTGGGTTGTGGGCAGATGATTCGTGGGGTCGTTTCTGGGGCTGGGATCCCAAGGAGAACGGTGCCCTGATCATTGTGCTCTGGAATGCACTTCTGTTACACGCTCGTTGGGACGGTTTAGTGAAACAAACCGGACTGGCAACACTCGCCGTCGGGGGTAACGTGGTCACCAGTTGGTCCTGGTTCGGTGTCAACGAATTGGGCGTCGGCTTACATTCCTATGGATTCACCGAAGGCGTGTTGGCTGCTTTAGGCATCTGCGCCCTGTGCAATTTGGCGTTGATGGCCGGTGGAATTTATCTCAGCATACGTCAAAGATCGACATGATGGAGTTGCGGTTAGAACACAATGAAAACGACTCTCAACCCAATTCATACAGCCGGTGGTTAACCGCCTGTGAAATCAACGGATTGGTAAGTCATCGGTAAGACGTGTAGCCATCGTCGGTGGAACTGGCAGAAATCGCAGCAATGCGTCAGTTTCGCGCGTTGCTGGCACCAGCACATTGGAGGCCGGCACCAGGGCTTTCAAAAGATCTGTGACCGCCAGTGGCTGGTTGGAAGGCTCACCAAGCCGTAACCCGCGTTCACCCTGCATCATCGTTCCCTGCGAATGATGATGACACTGACCACGAATATACAACCCGGCTTCGTCGATGCGAAAAGCAATCGATAATTCTCGAAATGGAACGACCTCGTCAAACACCTGGCTGTCCACCGGTGGACTCATGGAACAGCCCAACTGCCTGACGCATGCCTCCAATAGCGAACGGCTAAGTGTACCACTCCCAGTGACACTCGCACTTCCGGCCAATTCTGTAATGCGGTTTTCGTGTAATCGGGCTCCCATGATGGAAATGTCTGCCAAACCGCTTAGTTGATGGGGCAACCCATCAAACAACCGGTCAAGATCCACCTGTGCCAACTCGCCGCTCCAATCCGCGTGCCAGCCAGCAACATCATTGGTTAACCACCCGGCCCCTTGCAAAGTGCAGTTTTTTCCCAACGCCAGCAGTCCTGGAAAATAATGGGACAACAACTGATTGGGAAGCCGGTTGCCTCGAGTATCAATCTTCAGTTGGGTGACGGGTGGCCGCACGTTCCGATGGCGACTCACTTGCAGCGAAATGGGAGGACCATTACCTTGATTACCCAAGCGAAACTCAAGTTTTACACGTGGACCTTCGGTTGCTGAGCTCAATAAGGCTGCACAGTGACGAAAGTGGTACGTCGCTTCGCCAGTCTGTAATGACAGGTCCGTGGCAACCAAATGGATTGGAATCATCTGGTTTTCCCACCGTTTCAACACCCGGTCAATAACAACCTCTCCTAGCAACGCAGGTCCGCTGTCGGCAAGCACACCACCATCGATTTTTACGACGAATTCACCATCTCGGCGTACCATTACCACTCGGCGAGCGTAAGCAATTCTTTCACCCGTTTCTGGATGATCCAACTGTAAGCCGGCAATCCGAATGGCATCTGGCCGAGGGTAGCTCACATCCGTCATTGAGGCTGACATACCGATGTCTTGACTCAACTTCTCGGCATACAAAGCGACGTGACCAGGCATCTGACGCAACCCAATCCAAGACAGGACCCCTAGCGTCGGCACAATACAGACAGCGCAAAACAACGTTCGGCAAATGATCCAACGCGTTGTGTCGTGCATTGGGAACATCCTTGTTCTCACGCAGTGGAATTTAAGAATCTGAAATCTACAGTTCCCTAGCGCTCTTGGGCCATCTGTTGGAAAAGATCGTAGCGCGCTTTCATTTCGGTGAGGCTGTCGCCTCCAAACTTATCAATCAATGCACGTGCCACTTCAAACGCTACCACGTTTTCCATGATCACGCTTGCGGCCGGCACGGCACACACATCACTTCGCTCATAAGAGGCCTCCTCGGAATCCTTCGTATCCAAGTTGATTGAAGGGAGTGGTTTCCTCAATGTGCTGATGGGCTTTTTTGCAGCCCGTACCACAAGTGGCTGTCCGTTGGTCATCCCCGCCTCAAGTCCACCCGCATTGTTGGTTGGCCGTTGATAACCCAGAGATGTCGTTTCTTTCTTTTCGGAATCGTACGTGATCGGATCGTGGACTTCGGAACCAGGGCGACGTGCGGCTTCAAATCCAAGCCCAATTTCCACACCCTTGATCGCCTGAATCGACATCACCGCCTGTGCGATAAGACCATCCAACTTGCGATCCCATTGGGCATGAGAACCGAGGCCGAACGGGAGACCTTCAACACGAACTTCAAGGACACCTCCTAATGTATCCCCTGATTTGCCCGCTTGATCGATCAATTCACGTACTTCATCGTCACGATTTGGATCTAACGAATACACAATGCTTGCGTCCCGATCGGCCCGTTGTTCTTGAAGTGTCGTACTGCGCGGGGAAAAGGCCAGTTCTCCTAATTCGGCAACATATCCAAACGTTTGAATGTCAAACTGTTCGAGCAATTGCTTTGCCAGCGCACCTGCCGCAACTCGAACGGTCGTCTCACGGGCACTGGCCCGCTCTAAGATTGCACGAACTGAACCGAGGTATTTTACCGCACCCGTGAGATCACCATGGCCAGGCCGAGGTCGTGGCAGGTCTTCCAATCGCTCGAGTTTATAATCCCGATTGACGACCTGTAGAGTGACGGGGCTGCCCAGAGTCGTATCTTTCCAGATACCAGTAAGAATTTCGACGCGATCGGTCTCAATACGCATTCTTCCGCCGCGCCCATACCCACCCTGACGACGACGCAGTTCGACGTCGATAGGATCCGTCAAAATTTTTAGCCCAGCGGGAAAGCCGTCGATCAAAGTTAGCAAAGTCTTGCCGTGAGACTCGCCGGCGGTCATATAACGCAACATGATATGTGGAACCACCACGAAAAATAACAAAAAACAACCCTGAACTCCTCTATTCTAGCTTGACCAACTGTCGGGCAACAGTGCGGTTCCCTCTGATCCGCTAGCACACTCGCCCTCGAAGCAACGGTCTTATATAAAAGTATCTGGTCGAAAAATGCTCCTGCTCACGAGGTGAAATACCGTGCCATCATGGTGGATCCGCTATTGGTTTTTCCTGGGACTGGCCACAGTCTTGACGGTTGGGTTTCTTTTTCATGACACACTTGATTCATTGACAAAAGTCGTCGCACTACGCAATGGGACGGTGGCAGCGGTGATGTTTCTCATGGCCTGGTCAATGGATTCGAGTGCTGTTTGGCGGGCTTTCACTCATCCAAGCGCCGGGCTCTGTGCCGTATTGATCAACCTCGGTCTGCTGCCCCTGTTAGCATGGGGAGCCAGCCGCTTCTTGGCAGATGACTTGGCAGTGGGAATTTTGATTGCCGCTACTGCCCCTTGCACGTTGGCTTCCGCTTCTGTGTGGACACGCCGCGCCGGTGGCAATGACGCAATCGCAGTCATGGTGACGCTCATTACCAATCTGTCCTGTTTCCTCGTAACCCCCTGCTGGTTGTATCTCATGGCAGGCAGCATCATAAAGATGAACCTCTCACCCGCTGAAATGATTGTTCGTTTATCCGGACTTGTCGTGTTGCCAATCTGCGTGGGGCAGATGTTGCGACTGTATGGCCCGGTACGAGAATGGGTTGCCGACCACAAACCCCAACTGAACGTTGCCAGCCAAAGCGGGATTTTAACGATGGTTTTGATTGGCGCGATTCAGTCAGGTGGGCAACTTTCAGAGGCTGACGGGGGATTCTCCCCCAGTGGGCTCGACTATGTCCTAATGGTCGCTTTGACGCTGGGATGTCATTGTGCCGCCCTGGCGATCGGTTTTCGAATCGGCCGCCAATTGAACTTTCGCCGCGAAGATACGATTGCTGTGGCCATTTCTGGCAGCCAGAAGACGGTGACCGTTGGAATCGATGTCGCCATCACCTATTTCGGTGGGTTAACTATTTTGCCAATGGTTACCTATCACGTGGGCCAGCTCATCATCGACACGTTCGTCTCTGACCGCCTGAAAACTCCCTCTTGTAACCCTCAGCACGATGTCCTAGACTGATGGGTTACCTTAACACCGTATAGGGTGTCCCACCCCACCTGAACTTTACAATTTGCACCGGTTATCAATCGATCGGCTGCTCTCCATGCTCACGCAGCCTATTCATCGTGGCCTATCAGATGTGAGGAAACTGGCAATGAAAAAAGACATCCACCCCGAATACATGGAAACCCAGGTCAGGTGCGGTTGTGGCAATGCGTTTGAAACCCGCAGCACACAAAAAGAGTTAAAAGTGGATATCTGCAGCGCCTGTCACCCCTTCTACACAGGAAAGCTCAAGTACGTCGACACGGCTGGCCGCATTGAACGATTTAAGAGCAAATTTGCCGCGGCAGGTTATGCCAGCCTGGAACAGGGAAAAAAGAAGGCGACCAAGAAGAAGTCGTCTTAGGAAATCGCGGTGACAGGCCTTGCAGTTGGCTACCCGCTGCTGTCCTTGCGTTTGTTCCACGGGCAAACCAACGTTGCACGAAAATCGTGAGAGCGTCGTCTTTGGTGAGCACATGCCAAGCAGTGCATTGGTTACCGAGGCAACGACGTTGATTTATCACTGGACATTTTTCCATTTCAAATCGGACCTATGCGAGAATTTCTCGAAGAAAAACTGACGCGGTTTGAAGAACTTGAACGGCAAATTATCGACCCGGAAGTGCTATCTAATTCACAGCGCATGGCAGCCGTTGCCCGAGAACACGGCTCTCTAACAAAAATTGCCAAAACCTACGGTTCGTTCAAACAATTGAACCAACAGATCAGTGAAACCCGGGAAATCATCGAGAGTGACGACCTGGAACTACGAGAGTTAGCCGAAGCTGAACTTCCTGAATTGAAGCAGCAACGCGAAGTGGTCTGGCAAGAACTACTCAACATGACCATCGGCGGGGAAGATGCCTTACGAACACGTTGTGTGGTAGAGATTCGCGCAGGTATTGGTGGCGATGAAGCCGCGTTGTTCGCGCGAGATTTATATGAAATGTATAAAAAACACGCTGAACAGAAGAGGTGGAAAATCGAGGTCTTGGGAGTCAGTCCTACAGAGCTTGGTGGATTCAAGGAAATTTCACTCGCCTTCGCCGGTGAAGGTGTTTATCGAGAACTTCAATATGAAAGTGGTGGGCATCGTGTGCAACGAGTCCCGGAAACCGAGGCCAAGGGTAGAATTCACACCTCTGCCGCCACCGTTGCCGTCTTACCGGAACCGGAAGATGTCGAGATTAATCTCAAATCCGACGACTATCGCAAGGACATCTTTCACGCCAGCGGCCCCGGCGGACAGCACGTTAACAAGACAGCATCCGCCGTGCGTTTAACTCACTTGGAATCTGGCATTGTGGTTTCCATGCAGGACGAAAAAAGCCAACATAAAAATCTGGCTAAGGCTCTAAGAATTCTTAAGTCTCGTTTATATGAAAAACGTCAACGGGAAGAGCACGAAAAACGGGCGAATGAGCGTAAGACTCTCGTCGGTTCCGGGGATCGCAGCCAGCGAATTCGCACGTACAATTTTCCTGAAAACCGAGTCACTGATCATCGCATCGGTTTGGTACTCTACAATCTAGACCAAATCATTGCTGGAGGCCTGCAACCACTCACAGACGGATCGATAGAACACGATCGAAACCAACTGCGGGATTCGATGGGAAACATGGACTGATGGCTACCGAGGTGGAATGGACGATCGGAAAACTGTTGGAATGGACAACCGACTATTTCCAGCAATATGGCGCTGATAGTCCGCGGCTTGACGCAGAAGTACTGCTGGCCGAAGCGGTCAGGTGTCAGCGAATCCAACTCTATACCTCCTTCGGTGAAACTCCTGATCCAACGACACGAAGTGCTTTTCGTGAACTGGTACGTCGGCGTTGTGACGGAACGCCAGTCGCCTATCTTATCGGTCGACGCGAATTCTTCTCGTTGAGTTTTCGGACAAATCCTGATGTTTTAATACCACGCCCGGAAACTGAATTTGTCGTGGTTGCATTACTGGATCTGGTCAAAAAACATCAACCTACGGGCGATCTGCAAATCGCCGACGTGGGAACCGGCAGTGGAATCTTGGCCATCTGCGCAGCACGACATATTCCTGGCTGCCAGGTCGTCGCTACAGACATAAGTGCCCGTGCCCTGAAAGTCGCGCGAGCCAATGCCATCGACCATCAGGTCGATGATCGGATTCAACTCGTTGAAGGTGACCTATTAAGCGGATTTCCGGCAAAATCCCAATTCGACTACATTGTCAGCAACCCACCCTACGTCGCCCAATCCGAACTGGAAACATTAGCCAGAGAGATTCGTGACTTTGAGCCTCAGCAAGCACTTATTGCCGGTCCTCTAGGCTCAGAAATCTATCAGAGACTCCTTCCGCAAGCTGCCGAACGTCTGCGACCCGGCGGAGCACTGATCATTGAGATTGGACCTGCTGTGCACCAGGCCGTTTTGACATTGGTCAACCATTCCGACCAGTTCACTGAATCTTATATTGTAAAAGACCTTGCGAATTTGCCACGCGTGATCGTTGCGAAAAAGGCGTAACCCGTTTTAGGATCCTCAGGCGCCTTCCCGCTTCGCGGGAAAACCTCCTTGCTTGAGAAGACACACGTTCCCATTGAAACACCAGGCCTGGCCGAAGATTCATTTCAATAATTGGGAGTTGGCGGGCGAAAATGAGCCAAATTAATGGCGCGAAACCACTCGATGGTCTTCTCTAAACCTTCCTGAAGCCCGGTCGTTGGCTGCCAGTCGAGCCGCTCGCTCGCTAAACGAATGTCCGGACGGCGGCGCGTCGGATCATCATCCGGCAACGGCCGTTGGACAATCTTGGATTTCGAATTGGTCAAATTCAACACCAAGTCTGCCAATTCAGAAATCTTGAACTCATCCGGATTACCAAGGTTCACTGGTCCTGTAAAATCATCCGTGGCATCCATCATCCGAATCAAACCCTGGACAAGATCATCTCGATAGCAAAACGAACGGGTTTGCTCACCGTTTCCAAACAGAGTCAGTGGTTGGTTGGCAAGTGCCTGGCAGATGAAATTGGATACAACACGCCCATCAAATGGGTGCATCCGTGGTCCGTAAGTATTGAAGATCCGCACAATACGAATATTGACTCCATTCATGCGGTGATAGTCCATGAACAAAGTTTCCGCTGCTCGCTTCCCTTCGTCATAACACGCGCGAAGTCCAATGGGATTCACATTTCCACGGTAATCTTCTGGCTGAGGATGTACGTCAGGATCACCGTAGACTTCACTGGTGGACGCCTGCAACACTTTTGCTCGACAACGTCGGGCCATCCCCAGCACGTTAATCGCCCCCAGTACAGACGTCTTGACCGTCCGAATTGGGTTGAATTGATAATGTCCCGGTGCAGCTGGACAGGCAAGATTATAAATCTCGTCAACTTCGAGATAAATCGGTGAGATTATATCATGCCGGATCAAATCAAAGTTGGGAGCGTCAAGCAAATGGGCAACATTGGACTTCTGGCTGGTAAAAAAATTGTCCAGACAAACAACGTCATGACCATCGGCGACCAAACACTCACACAAGTGAGATCCCAGAAAACCAGCCCCACCGGTAACAAGAATTCGTTTGATTTTAGGCACGGAATCTGCCCCTTCTATCCGTCTGTCCCAGCCGCCAACAAGGGACAGCCGGGGATTACAACTGGACTTCAGTATACGGTATCGAGGCCCATGCGCAATAGGGACTTTCCGGCGATGTTAAAATTTGACCTTCCTGACCTTCATTCCCCGACTTAGCGAAAGTCACAGGCGCAGGTTCAAAAAAAGTCCAAAAGCCGAATCTATCAAGGCGTTTGAAAAGACAATGGAAGCCCTTGATCAGCTGCCAAACATGTCATGCCATTTGCACCGATTGCTTGCTCAGGTGCCGCGTGGCCGAGTCACAACATACGGTGACTTGGCGCGTGCTTTGGGCAACGTAATAGCCAGTCGCTGGGTAGGATACTATTTGCTGCACCACGACCACAATCAAGATTGCCATTGCCATCGGGTCGTCCGATCCAATGGAAACCTGGGAGCACACGTGTCGGGTAGCCAACGGGAAAAATCACGATGTCTTGACAGCGAAGGTGTTGTTGTCCATTCCGGACGGGTCGACGTCCAACAATTTCAATTTTTCGATTTTGTCGTCCAAAAACCACTGGAACAACGGCAGCAAGCCGCATTGGAACAGCTTTCGCTGACAGTCGACATTCAACCACCCGACCGAATTGGCGGCGTGGATGTTTCCTATGCTGCATCGACTCGACATGAAGTCGCTGCCTATGCCGTGGTCGAAATCAAATCGGGAAAACTGATCTGGTCACACCAACGGCACGGTCGAGTCGCCTTTCCCTACATTCCCTCCTATTTGGCATTCCGTGAACTACCCTTACTGCTGGAACTGATCGCAGAGGTTCAACAAGTCGGGCAATTGACCGATGTGGTGATGGTGGATGGCAGCGGTATCTTGCATCCGCGACGTGCCGGCGTCGCCACACTCCTTGGCATCCAGGCCAATCTTCCCACGATCGGGATCACCAAAAAACGTCTTTGTGGCCAGGTTGATCTCGGCAGTCTGGAAACAGGCATGCCAGCACCGGTCGAATATCAAAATCGTATCGTTGCCATGGCCCTGCGGAATTCAAACCGCAGCCAACGTCCCATTTTCATTTCGCCGGGACATCGTATGGACGTGGCAACTGCGGTGAAATGGGTGCAATCCGTCCTGTACCAACGCCGGCTGCCAGCACCCATCTATTGGGCAGATCGACTCAGTCGTAAAGGCGTCCAAGGAACCTGATTTGCAGAATCGCCTTGGCCCCTACGCTTTGACGATCTTTTCTCTTCCCTGGACTACTGAATGCGTAGCGTTACGCGTATCGATAACCAACGGTGCATGTTGGACGATAAAGTCACAATCGTATTGTGAATGATCCGTCGTAATCACAACGCAATCCAATCCCGCAAGGTACTCACGGCTCAACGACTGAGTTTCCAACAAGGGAACATCATAGTGGCGCATCTCCGGCAATCGGGAAATAAATGGGTCGTTATAGCTCAAAATAGCACCTCGAGATTGCAATAATTCCATGAGCTTGAATGCCGGACTTTCTCGGGGATCATCAATATCCTTCTTATAAGCGACACCGAGAATCCCGATACGACTACCATTGATCGGTTTACGATTTTCATTGAGTGCCTTGGCAATCCTTTCCACAACGTACGACGGCATACGTGCATTGATCTCGCCAGCCAATTCGATAAAACGGGTCAGCAGACCATGCTTGCGGGCCACCCAACTGAGGTAAAACGGGTCGATGGGAATACAATGACCTCCCAAACCTGGACCGGGATAAAAAGCCTGGAACCCAAATGGTTTTGTCTTGGCCGCTGCGATCACTTCCCAAACATCGATACCCAGCCTGTCAAACAAAATTTTGAGTTCATTGACCATCGCAATGTTGACTGAGCGATAAGTGTTCTCCAAAATTTTACAAGCTTCGGCAACTTCACAACTGGAAACGGGAACCGTTTGAACAACTGCCTGGGAATACAACGAGTTGGCCAGCTCCAGGCTGCGGGGCTCCACAGCACCGACGACCTTAGGAATTCGCGAAGTAGAATAATCCGGATTGCCAGGATCCTCTCGCTCGGGACTGTACGCCAGAAAAAATCCTTCTCCAACTTGGAGCCCGGAACGTTCGAGAATGGGAAGCACGATGTCACGTGTCGTTCCCGGATAGGTGGTACTTTCCAGAACGATAAGCTGGCCCGGACGCATTGCCTTTAAAATTTCACACATGGTGGACTCGACGTAGGAAAGGTCCGGGTCCCGACTCTCATTCAGGGGTGTTGGTACACACACCAACAACGCGTCTGCCTCGGCAATGCGTTTCATGTCGGCAGTCGCAGAGAACTTATGCTGGCTGGTCCATGTTTGAATCTGATCGGAGCTGATATGACCAATGTACGACTGGCCCTTGGCTAACATTTCGATCTTTTTTTGATCAACGTCAAAACCGATCGTTTTGAATCCTGCCGTAATGAAGGCATTGATTAGAGGGAGTCCGACATAACCGAGACCGAGAATGCCGATCACCGCCGATTTGTCATCGATCGCCGATTTGAGAGACTTACTTGCAGGAACATCCATCGACTCGTTATCCTAAAGAAGCTAAGGTCCAACTCGTAACCGATACGAACCCTAACCGATACGGGCAGTTCCAAAGGGAAGGTCAACCCTGGTTCATTTCCTCGAAAAAAGTGAAGGCTACTTAGCCTTCACACGTGTCGTGGCCTTCGAACGTGTTGGGCCCGAAAGCAGCCGGATCACGACCGAGCATCCACCTACCCCCGGAGAGAATAACATGGATCGCAAACATCGTCGAGTCTCGGGTTTTACCCTTGTAGAACTTTTGGTGGTGATTGCCATCGTCGGCATCCTTATTTCGATCATGCTCCCGGCTGTGAATCGCGTTCGCGAGGCAGGTCGACGTGTCGACTGCCTGAACAAAGTCAAGGAAATCTCACAAGCTCTCCTCCAGTATCACAATACCCATAAATCCTTACCCCCGGGTGTCGTGAATTGCTCGGCCAGTAACCGTCACGACGTCAGCGGTACGGCCGATTGTGTCGGACCAAATTGGCTGGCGGCCATTTTACCAGCCTTCGACGAACAAAAGATGTATGACGACATGGTCACCTGTACCAGCTCGGCAGCCAATATTGTCAAGGATTGCCCTTCCGCTTCCGGAAATACGGGAACATTGGCTCCAGCGTCATTTATCTGTCCAAGTTCCACCCCGGTGACCGAAGCTGGCAACCTAACCGTAATGGGCGTCGGTCCCGGCGGACTGGCCAAAGCAAACTACGTTGGCAACTTTGGCAACAACGTGTTCATCAATACAGACTCGCAAAACAATGGTGCTTTCGAGGTTGTACAAACAGGCAAGACCGCCAGTGGCAGTTCCGCACATGGCAAATGGAAAATGGCCTCCAATCAAGGCGTGGCGATTCGCGACTTTCGAGACGGTCAGTCCAAGACCATCCTGGTATCCGAAATTCTGCCGGTGGAACATCCGGCAGATTGCCGCGGGGCATGGTTTCTGGGTACCA
>Ga0310124_10002026_pt1 | contig 14066 bp, 10 predicted proteins | sample CB11b_AW_Bot5_MG_FD_203507 | JGI IMG/M metagenome (GOLD analysis project Ga0310124, IMG submission 203507) | Marine microbial communities from Western Arctic Ocean, Canada - CB11b_AW_Bot5 | ecosystem: Environmental > Aquatic > Marine > Oceanic | place: Canada: Western Arctic Ocean | collected...
AAAATAGCAGAAATTGTAGAAAAAATTATTAATTGATAATGGGGAAGGAGAGACTCGAACTCTCACGTTCTATGAACACTTGATCCTAAGTCAAGCGCGTCTACCAATTCCGCCACTTCCCCAAGTTTTATTTTTTTATTTCAACTATATCTAATTGTTGATTAACTTTTATCCCATGTAATTTTTGTACTATGCCACTAGGCCATATTATCCTAATTTCATCAATAATTCCAATATTACCTAATCCAAATTCTAAGTTGATTGAGTCCATTGATAAATAGCTAGATCCAGCTATCACTTCTTGCATTTGGATAGATTTTTGATTATTTTTATCTTTATATATTAAGTAAACTTTTGCTCCGATCCCATCGGAATTGCTGCCTGTATTATCTATACCCATTCTTCCAGTTAATTTTAATGTTATCCAATTATTTTCTCCGCCGCCGTTAATCCATACATAAAATGGACCTCCGGCATCATCTAATGTTCCTGACCAAATAGGTCCACTACTATTTGTAGCAATTAAATCGACATAACCGTCTCCATTTAAGTCCCCGTGTGCTAATCCTTTACCATTTTCATGATATTTTGTATGTACTTTGTATTTTAAGTTATATTTATTGTCTGGATACGTATTTTCTTCGAGGTTATCAAAATAATTGTTATAATTAATACCCTGAATATCTAGCAATCTTGAACGTATTGTAATGTCTTCATATGAAAAATCTGATTTACCTTTAAGCATCCGTCCGGCAGATGGATAGACATTTCCGCCTGGGCCTTCTCCCCTCCCTACTTCGGAGCCTATCCAGTATATGTCTTTGATTGTATCATTATTGAAATCAAATGCTGTTACACCGTAGCCAAAATCATAAGCACCTATTCCGATTGGGAAATCCATTCCTGGTTTTATATTATTTTTTATTGTTGCTTCAGCAGGCAGAAAAGGAGACGGTGTTACATTTGTTTTTTCAGAAAATTCTTCAAATTTTGGTATTATGTTCATATTATTTGTTTCAAGTATGCCTTTATTTATCAAAAAAGAATGTAGACATGTTCCCAAGTTATGTTTTTCATGATATTTACAGTCTCCACTCGGCTTAAGTTTTGGACTTGGCATACCCTTAGGAATTATTCTTGAATGAGGGCCGGCATTTGTAATAAAAACGTCTTGTTTCCCATCATTGTTAAAATCACTTATTGCAAATCCCATCCAATTTCCAATAATATCTAATCCCATATCTTTGGATATGTGTGTAAATAATATTTTGCCATTATCTGAATCGTTTCTATATATATGTAATTGATCACCGTCACTTGCTACCCATAAATCTGGATCACCATCTTCATCGTGATCAAAAAATACTGCTGCATGCGTTGGCCCGGTTGGATCTCCGACTCTATTTAAGTTTTTATCTTTTACATCTGGGTTATATCCCATATATTCCTTATTTGATTTGTCTTTAAAAATTATTTCTTTTCCTTCCGGATTAAGCATTATAACTTGTGGTCCGTCTACTCCCGCTTCTTTTGCAATTTCATCAAATGTTAAATCACCGTTATTAATGTAAAGAAGATTGTAATGCCCGGGATGTGAAGGCCAGAATAAACTAGACATGAAAAAATCTTCATCTATCAAATTAGTTACATAAAGATCTAAATAACCGTCATTATTTACATCTGCACAAGCAATGCTGCTTGCTGATCTGTAATTTAAATTTTCTTTAAAAGCTTTTCTTGTTATATCTTTAAATTGACCATTTTTCATATTTAGGTAAAGCCTATCTTCAATCCCGATGAATTCTGTATTGTTATTATTAATTTGAGATCTGAAATCTAATCCATCACCATTGAATCCTCTAGCTCCAATGTAAAGATCCTGGTAACCATCATTATTGATGTCGCATGCTACGACACCACTGCCGTTTAGTTTTTCATCACCTAAACCCGCTTCTTTTGCAATATTCTTAAAAGTACCATCAGAATTATTTAAATATAAAATGTTAGAATATCCAGTCCCATTAGTAATAAAAAAATCCATATCATTATCACGATCAAAATCAAAGATTGCTACTCCGGGTCTATAATTCCATACTTCTAATGGGCCTTTTAAAGTTTCAATATCTAGTTGTTTAAAATACTTGATATCAAGATTAGAATTATTTTCTTTAGTTAATTGTTTTTGACTTATTGTATGTTCTTTAAGAATATTTGTTATTATTTCCGGTTCTTTTAATTCAGTTTTTGTAGTTTGAGTGGATTTGATTATTTCTTTTGATTCTCTTATTATTGGCTGGTTATCTGTAAGTTTTATTCCGCCAGATATTCCTGAATTATTTATATTCATAATCAGCAGAGAAACTAAACCAGTAGAAATTCCTAGAATCCATATCAATAATGCATAATAAGTGACAGAAATTTTGGGTAATACTTTTGCTAATCCCCAATAAGTTATTGGCCCCCCTGATGCTGCAGTGAAAAGCAAAGTAGCGGCAGGTGCGATTCCCATTCCAAGTAGTAGTAATGTAACAACTAATGGTATTTCAAATAACAACGGAACATTAATTAATACTCCAATAGTGCTTGCAATAATTATGCCTTTCAAATTATTGCCTAAATAATTATCTACAATTCCAGGAGATATGAATTGTATTACTAAACCTGCCCCAAAGCCGGCGATAATCATTATTGGGCCTAATTTAATTACATTGAAAAAAGTAATTTTTCCAAAATCTATCAAACCTTCTTTCATTGAATTTTTGAAACTTGTATTATCTTTTATGTTTATCGATTTGATTTGTTCAGTTTTTTCTTTTTGTAATTTCCGTCCAAAAGTTAGGCGTACAATTATAGGTCCAAATAAAAACACACTAATTGCGCCTGTTATAATTCTATTCCATCCCAAATCAGGAGTAAAAATAGTAAAAATCATAATTATTGACAGGAAGTTAAGTGTAGAAGAACCCTGTGTTAAGGCTATGACTGATTCAAGTGAGGAGCCTTTATTTTTTAAGGAATTTACCACCGGTACTATACAAGCGGAACAAAGATTTAGAGCAGGCCCGAGGATATATCCTCTAAATATACCTTTTAATCCAGGAGAAAATAACATTGTTTGATTTTTTCTTGGAAAAATAAAAGATTCTACAATTCCAGATATAGCGAAAGCAAAAATCATTCCTAAAAGGACTAATTCCATATATTCAAAAGAAAATGTTAACCATCTTGAAATTATAGAAACTTCAGGGTCTCCTCCCAGGCAAAACCCCTGAAAACATTCCCCTTTTCTTGAGGCAGAAGCAAATAGTTCTTCTTTTATTGTCCCAAGCTTTTGAACTCTATTTAAATAGAAAAATAAAGGTGTAGAAAGTAATACAAGTATTATTCCTACTATTCTTTTTTTATGTGTATTATTATTAAAATCTATAAATTGCATAAATTATTATGATATTGAGATAGTTTTTTTGAATGTATGACAATATCATAATTAAATTTGTTAAATTTTAATACTTTAATAGATGAAAGAGAATAAATTCTTGTGTATAAAAAAAATAAAATATTTTTTGTAAATATAATTGTTTTTTTAATTATATTTACTGTAATCTTTATTGGATTTTTTATTAATCCAAAATTAGATTTTTTGAGTTTTAATAATGGTAATTCTGTTATTAAAGATATTAGTTCTTATTGTATGAAATTAAAAAATAGTTCAAATAAATATATTGGGACTAATCAGAAATTATTATGGCAGGCTAAGTTAAACAATGCTGTAGATGAGTATAATATTTGGTTTGCACAATTAGGTTTAGCAAAAGCTGAAATGAATTTAGGTGGTTTCGATGAGGCTGTAACTATTATTGAAGAAGTTTTAAATAATGAAAATTTTCATAGCTTACCTAATACATCAAAAGTTGTGACTTATAATTCAGCAGCTTTAATATATATCAAGGCAGCTGAAGTAAAGAATTGCGTTATTCCCGGAGGATCAATAGTATGTCAATTACCTACAGACAATAATTATAAACAAAGTTATAAAGATTATTCTTATAAGGCAATTGATGTAATAAATGAATGGTTAATTATTGATTCAGATAATCTGAAGGCAAAATGGCTATTAAATATTGTTTATATGTCAATTGGAGAATATCCGGAAAGTATCAATAAAGATCTGTTGATCGAAATTCCCGGACAAAATTTATCATCTATAGATACACAAGATATACAATTTACAGATGTATCTTTAGAGAGAGGTATTTACAATGTGGATTTGGCGGGTGGGGTTATTTTTGATGATTTCAATAATGATGGTTATCCAGATTTAATTACTTCAACTTGGGATCCTTGTTCTTCAATGAAATTTTATTTAAATAATGGAGTTAAAGGATTTAAAGATATAACTGAAGAATCAAATTTATCTATTCAATTTGGGGGATTAAATATCATTTCTACTGATTATAACAATGATGGTTATCTTGATATTTATGTATTACGAGGCGGATGGTTAATGGAAGAAGGTGAAATGATTAATAGTTTGTTAAAAAACAATGGAGATATGACCTTTACAGATGTAACCCAAGATGTAAATTTGTCAGGCTTTGCTTATCCTACTCAATCAGCTTCCTGGGGAGATTATGACAATGATGGTGATTTAGATTTATTTATATGTAACGAGTCATATAAAGATGAAAATGGAAATATTGTTTATCCTAGTCAATTATTTAGTAATTATAATAATAAATTTTTAGATGTTTCTTCACAGGCATTAATAGTAAATGGCAGATATTGCAAATCATCAGATTGGGGTGATTATAACAATGACGGATGGATTGATTTATTTATATCTAATTTTGGAGGTGAAAATAGATTATATAAAAATTTAGGTAATGGAGTATTTGAAGATGTAGCAAGAGAAACTGGAGTCACGGATCCTTTTTATAGTTTCACTTCTTGGTTTTGGGATTATGACAATGATGGTGATTTAGATATTTTTTCCTCGGGATATGAATATGGGATTATTAAATCCATTGAAAGTTTTATGGGTAAAATTGATTCAAATTATTCTCTAAAATTGTATAAAAATAATGGAATGGGATTTTATATTGATAACACCCAAGGTTCAGGATTATTTAAAGTCCACTCAACTATGGGTGCAAACTTTGCTGATGTAAATAATGATGGATATGATGACTTATATTTAGGGACAGGTTATCCTGCTATTGATTCACTTGTACCTAATGCATTTTATTTCAATAATGAAGGATTGAGTTTTATTGATAAAACTCATATATATGGACTTGGGCATATTCAAAAAGGACATGGAGTGGCTTTTGCAGATTATGATTTAGATGGTGATTTAGATATTTTTGAACAAATGGGTGGTTTTTATTTGTCTGATGGTTTTACAAATATACTTTATCAAAACCCTAATAATATAAATAATTGGATTGGAATCAAATTGATAGGAGATAAATCAGGCAAGATTGCTTTAGGGGCTAAAATAAATTTAGTTTGTGATAATGAAAATTATAATAGTATTGTAGAATCTGGGGGTAGTTTTGGATCGTCTTCATTAATGAAAGTTATGGGAATACAAGATTGCAAAAACATTGATAAACTATATATAACTTGGCCTAGAGATCAAAGTATTCAAGAAATAAATAATATTTCTGTGAATCAGTATATATTGGTTAAAGAATCAGAATTAGGATATAAGGAAATAAAATTTAAAGTGGGTAATAAAATTGAATGAATTAAATATAAATACAATGATTTCAAATGAAAATTGGACCCCAACACCGTTATTAAAAGCCAATATAATTAGTGATTATTTTAATTCAGAGATTTGGCTTAAAAGAGAAGATTGTTCACCTGTCAAATCATTTAAATTAAGAGGAGCTTTAAGAGTTTTATCAGATTTGGTTAAGCAGGGGCATAATATAAATAGAATTGTAGCAGCTTCAGCTGGGAATTATGGACTTGCTATTGCAGAAGCATGTAAAAGAAATAATATTCCTTGTGTAATTTATGTTCCGGAAAATGCTAACAAATCCAAAGTTCAAAGGATTAAACTTACAGGATCTGAAGTCGTTGAAACAGGGAATGATTTTGATGATGCTAAACTTCATGGTAAAAAATATGCGGAAGATGCTGGAGATATATTTTTAGAAGATGGTGATTTAGATGGAATGCATGTTGGGGCAGGGACAATTGGTACAGAAATAATTAATAGTGGTATAGAGTTTGATTACATCTTTGTACCTATTGGAAATGGATCATTAATATCAGGTATAGGAAAAGCTTTTAAAGATTCAAAATCTAAAGCTCAGATTATTGGTTTGATTCCCTCAGAATCACCTTGCATGTATCTTGCTTTGAACGGGGAAAATTATGAGAATCAGACTGCAGACACTATTGCTGACGGACTATCTGTTAGGATGCCTGTGATTGCTTCTGTCAACAGAGTTAAAGAAATAGTTGATGATATTTTATTGGTTGATGAGAAACTATTGTTAAAATCTATGAAATCTTTTATAGATTATGAAAATTTATTAGTTGAACCTTCTTCTGCGATTACTTTGGCAGGTTTAAGTGAGTATCGAGAAAAATTTCCTGAAAATTCAAAAATTTGTTTTATTATTACAGGCGGATTAGTAGATCCTGCTATGATAAATCAGATAATAAATTCAGAGGGGGTAATATGAATAAATCTTGGATATTGCACAAAAGACCATCAGGATATCCAAAATCAGAAGATTTTAAGTTAATAGAATCAGAACTACCTGAATTATTAGAAGGGGAAATTTTGATTGAATCTAAATTTTTGTCTCTTGATCCATATATGCGTGGAAGAATGAATGATACTAAATCTTATGCTCCTTCGTTGAAATTGGGGGATGTTATTACTGGAGAAGCAGTAGGTAAAGTTATTAAATCTAGGAATAGAAAAATAAAAGAAGGTTATTTTGTTAATGCTCATATTGGATGGCAAGAGTATGGAAAAACAGATGGTAACTCTGTAAGAATTATAGATTCAAATTTAGCTCCTATCTCTACTGCATTGGGCGTATTAGGGATGCCAGGCTTAACTGCTTATTTCGGATTATTAAATATTTGTAAACCATTACCTGGTGATACCGTAGTGGTTTCTGCTGCATCAGGAGCAGTGGGAGCAATAGTTGGTCAGATTGCAAAAATAATGGGATGCAGAGTTATTGGAATTGCAGGCAGTGAAAGAAAAACAGATTATTGTTCTTCAGAATTAAATTTTGATTTTGTTATTAATTACAAAAAAGAGAATGTAATTAATAAAATTTTAGAGTATGCACCTGATGGTGTTGATGTTTATTTTGATAATGTTGGTGGTGAGATTTCTGATGCTGTGATATCAAATATTGCTATAGGTGGCAGAATAGCTATTTGTGGACAAATTTCTCTTTATAATTTGGAAGAAGCCTCTATGGGACCTAGGATGGGAGGAGCTCTTTTAATTAATCAAGCATCGATGCAGGGGTTTCTTGTTTTTCAATTCAAATCTCAATATCATGATGGCCTGATTAGATTGTCAGATTGGGTTAGAAAAGGTTCTTTAAAATATAAAGAAGATATTATAGATGGGATTGAAAATGTTCCAAAAGCATTTATTGGCATGATGAATGGTAATAATTTTGGTAAATTATTGATTCGATTGAAAAATTAAATATCAGATTTAATTTGAAATATTTAATTTTATAGTATCTAATCCAATGAAATTTGCGACAATCTCATCACCTTGTAATATAGGAATAATCCCCGTACAAGTACCTGTAGAAATGATATCTCCGGGATTAATAGATTTTCCACGTTCTGATAAGTGATTTATACTCCACTCAATAACATTTAATGGGGATCCAAGAACATCTGACCCATAACCTGATATTATTTTTAATCCATTTTTATATAGTTCTACATTTTGTTCGGCTAAATTTATATCTTCCCATTTCTTTATTTCGATTCCTTTGACCAAGCCTTTATGTACTACCATATCGGCGATTAATTTTATTGGGCCTAGATTTTCAAATCCACCTTTAAATCTGCTAGCAATTATTTCAATTACAGGTATCAGGCAGTCAATAGCAGGTATTATTTCATTCAGTTCATACTTTTTTATTTGTGGCGGAAGATGTTTTTTAAATTTAAATCCAAATTCACATTCAATACTAGTATTTTGATTAGTAAAAATAGTAATAGTTGATGGGCTTTGATAACAATAATCTTTAAACATTGGAGCTGTGACAGGTTCTTCGGTATTTAAATATTGTTGTGCTTTTAAACTGGTCGCTCCAATTTTCCATCCTATACGTTCCATTTTTGAAAGTTTTTCGGAAATATCCTGAAAGTTATAAGCTTCATTAATAGATTTAAGAAAATTATATTTGGAAGATGATATCACTTTGCCATTTATTTGTGCATTGATTAGCTTATTGGCCATGTTATACATTTTATTCATAATCATATTAGATATAAAATTAAAAATTCTTTTTAATGCAGTAATAGCCCGCCATCAATAATTAATTCTGTTCCTGTAATAAATGATGATGCTTCTGATAATAAGAATAATGTGCCATCTGCCATATCTTCTGGTTTTCCTAATCTTCCTAATGGTATATGATTTGCAATTTTAGATTGAGTTTCTTTATCATTTTTCCATCTGTCTTGAAGAGGTGTTAGTGTTAATCCAGGTACAATTGTGTTTGATCTAATCCCATCTTTTGCAAATTGCATAGCTATAGATTTTGACAAGTTTATAATAGCGGCTTTTGATTGAGAATATGCGTCTTGTGGAAGAGGATCTCCTCTATAAGCTTGTACAGAAGAAATATGCACCATTGATCCGCCACCAGTTTTTTGCATTAAAGGGATAGCTTTTCTGGCTGCATAAGTAGGTGCTTTCAGATTTATATTGATTACCTGATCATAAACATCTAAATCAATATCAACTAAAGATTTATCTTTCCCAAATAATAATACGCCTGCTACATTAGCCAAGTAATCTAAACGTTTAGTTTCTTTAAATGCCTGATCAAAGATTAAATCTATTTTATCGAATTTTGTGATATCTTCCTGGAAATATTTGATATTTAAATTTGTGTATTCTTTTGGTTTTTCTTTTAAATCAATTCCGTAAACTTTTGCTCCAAATTTAGAAAGAGCAAGAGTTATTTCTTTCCCCATACCTCCGCCGGCACCGGTAACTATAGCAGTTTTATTATTGAAATTATAAATAGGATTAGTAGTCATTTTATTTTAGTTTTTAAAAAAGTAAGTAATAAATCTCCATTAATAGTAATTAGTTAATTATTATGATTAAATTATGCAAATCCACCAGGCGAATATTCGAATTCAACCCCAGCTTTTTCTGCTATTAATTTTCTTAATATGCCTGAATTTTTTCTTCCCCATCCTCTGTTTAACATTTCAATCAAATTTTGTTCTAATATATTTGACATATCCATTGGAACTTTATTTTCTCTCCCCATTTCGCAAGCAAGTTTTACATCTTTAGCTCCAAGTTCAAGGAAAAATGAATATTCATCAGCAGCAAAATCATTTTGTGTAGCTTTAATCCAGTTTTCTAGAGGTGGATTTTTACCTGATGCACCTTTTGAAATTGCTTCAAGTAGTGTAGCTAAATCTACTCCTGCTTTTATTCCGGAAGCAAGTACTTCTGAAGCTATGTTCATCAATAAACCGCTGAATAAATTGTGAGATAATTTACATATTGTTCCACTTCCGGTAGAGCCACAATACATTACTTTGTCACCCATAGCATCTAAAGCAGGTTTAATCTTATTGTAAATTTCCTTATCACCGCCAGCCATAACACATAGGTCTTTTTTAACAGCTCCTATAACTCCTCCACTAACAGGGCAATCCATAAATGCAATCCCTTTTTTATCAAATATTTCGTGTAATTTTTTAACCATTGATAAGGAATTTGTTGAAGAGTCGATAACAATAGTTTTTGAATCAATTCCTTCAAGTATGCCGTTTTCTCCAAGGCAAACTTTTTCTACGTCAGCTGGCATTGGCAGGCACATAAATATTATATCTTTACCTTTTGCACATTCAGCTGGTGAACTTGCCCAATTCCCACCTGATTCAAGTATATCTATTGCAGATTCTTGATTTAAATCATTAACTGTAAATTGTGTGGAAAAAGTTTGAATATTTTTTGCCATAGGTTTCCCCATATTCCCTATTCCGATCCATCCAATGTCCATATTGTACTCCTTAACTTTATAAACTCTTGTTATAAATCTTTACATTCGATTTATAATAGTATTTTAACTATTTTACAATCAAAATAAAAGAAATGGGAGAAATAATCTACTGTGGAAAAATTTAATGATATAAAAAGACCATCAGAAAGTTTAATTAATGCTTTATCTAAATTAACTAGTGCCACTGCCTCTGGAGAATTAAGTAGAATGGGGATTAAGAATCCATCAATAACAGGGCCGGTTACATACAGCCCTGGTAAAAAAATTATTGGACCTGCCTTAACTTTGCAATTTTTACCTATTCGAGAAGATATATATTATGATGATGAATATACTGATCCGGAAGAACAATTACATAGACAGGTCTTATATTTCACTAAACCAGGAGATATAGTAGTTGTTGATGCTAGAGGAAGTATGAATAGTGGAGTGTTTGGTGAAATGATGTTAAGTTTTTTCAAAGGCAGAGGAGGGGAAGGAATTGTAATTGATGGATGTATAAGAGATTATGCAAGTTCTAAAGATCTTAATTTAGGCATATGGATGAAAGGAGTTACTCCTAATTATCATACCCAAACTAATATATTTCCTAGTGCTGTTAATGTACCTATATCATGTGGAAATACATTAGTTATGCCTGGAGATATAATTATTGCAGATGATGATGGTGCTGTTGTCATTCCTATTGATTATGCTCAAAAATTATCTGATGTTGGAGCAGAGCATCAAGAATGGGAAATATTTGTAAAAGAGAAATTAATTGCAGGGGGCCATTTAAAAGATTATTATCCAAAATATTCTTGGTCAGAAAAAATAGAAGCAGAATATAAAAAATGGTTGAAAGATAATAAGGATAAATTGTAATTTTGAATAAAAAACCTAAGGTATATCTTGCCGGTCCTGATATTTTTTTACCAAACCCTATAGAACATGGTGAAACATTAAAAAAAATATGTTCTAAATATGGATTACAGGGTTTATATCCCCTTGATAATCAATTTGCTTTATCTGATTTGAAGAGAGGACCAGACAAAGCAATTAAAATCTATCAGGCAGATATAGAATTGATTAATGCTTGTGATTGTTTGGTTGCAAACCTTTCACCCTTTAGAGGAGCATCTGCTGATCCGGGGACATGTTTTGAATTAGGCTATGCAGTAGCTCAAAATAAACCAGTAGCAATTTATAGTAACGATACCCGTGAATATAAACATAAATTAAAGGATTTGCATTTATCAGGAGATGATTGGTCAGTAGAGAATATGGGTCTTACTGACAATTTAATGCTTATAGCTCCAGCTAAAAATGTGGTACATGATACATTTGAAGCTGCTATTGCAGGTTTATCAAAGGTAATTTTAGATTGAAATAATTAATGTAGAATTTATTTTTTATTTATGATAAATTGTACCAACTCGTTGAGAATGACAGGTTAGGCGACTGGGCCAATAATCCTGTCTGGCAACCTTTATGTTAAGGTGCCCCAGATTCATACGTGACCTTGTGGGAGGTAAACATAAAAATTGTAAATCTCTCCAATAAGGGGAGATTTTTTTTTTGGGAGAAAATAATGACTAATAATAAAAAATGGAGTTTAGAAACAAAATTAATTAGAGAAGGATTGAATAGAAGTCAGTTTGGTGAAACAAGTGAACCGATATATATGACTAGTAGTTATGTATACGATTCCCCTGAGCAAGCTGAAGCTCGATTCAAAGGAGATGATGATGGTTTTATATATTCAAGATATGGGAATCCTACTGTTCAAATGTTTGAAGATCGTTTGGCTTCTATAGAAAATGCAGATAAATGCTTTGCTACTTCGACAGGAATGGCTGCAGTTTTTGCATCTTTAATGTGCCAATTAGAAAAAGGAGATAAAGTTGTATCTTCTAGAGCTTTATTTGGTTCTATTAATCAAGTCTTAACTAAAATATTACCAAAATACGGAATTGAAACAGTGCTTGTTAATGGTACTGATTTAAATGAATGGGAGTCAGCTATAGATGATAAAACTAAGGTAGTATTTTTTGAAACTCCTTCAAATCCAACTTTAGAAATTATTGATATTGAAAATGTTTGTTCTTTAGCTAATAGATTTGGTGCAAAAGTTATTATAGACAATGTTTTTGCAACTCCAATATTACAGCATCCTTTTGAACTTGGTGTAGATATTGTTGTTTATTCCGGAACTAAGCATATTGATGGCCAAGGAAGAGCGTTAGGAGGAGCAATTATATCTGACAATGAATTTCATGATAAATTGTTAAAACCATTTATGAGACATACAGGTGCATCTATGAGCCCGTTCAATGCATGGATTATGTTAAAAGGGTTAGAAACATTAAAATTAAGAGTGGATGCTCAATCTGACAATGCTCTTGAAATTGCAAATTATTATAATGATAATCCAAATATAGTTAATGTGATTTATCCATCTGAATCTACACATTCACAATTTGAATTGATAAAAAAGCAAATGGAAAAAGGGGGCACAATTTTAACAATGGTAGTTAAGGGAGGAAAAGAGGAGGTATTTAAAATTTTCAATGAATTGGATCTGATTGATATTTCTAATAATTTAGGTGATACGAAATCTATAATTACCCATCCTGCAACAACTACTCATTATTCGTTGGGAGAAGAAGGCAGAAAGGAAGCTGGTATACCTGATGGAATGATAAGGTTATCTGTAGGTTTAGAAAATGTTAATGATATTATCAATGACATTGACAATGCAATGAAAATTTATAAGTGAATTTAAAATTATGTTACATTCTTCAGACGATCTTAGATCAAATAAAATTTCTGATTACGTTAAGTATTTAAAATTAGATACTCAAATTGTATTAGAGTCAGGCTTTAAATTTGATGATTATGTTATTGCTTATGAAACATATGGTCAATTAAATGCAGAAAAGAATAATGCAATTTTAATTTGCCACGCTATAAGTGGAGATTCTCATGTATCTAAACATGATGATAATGATGCTGATGGATGGTGGGATATTATGGTAGGGCCAGGTTTATACATTGATACTAATAAATATTTTGTAATAAGTTCAAATATATTGGGAGGTTGCATGGGGACTACTGGGCCAAATCATATAAATGATAAGACAGGTAATTATTGGGGATCTGATTTTCCGGAAATATCAGTGTCAGATATGGTATTAGTACAATCAAAGTTAATCGAATACTTGGAGATAGATAAATTGCTGTGCGTGATTGGAGGATCTCTTGGGGCATATCAGTCAATTGAATGGGGAGTAAGATTCCCGGACAAATTACATAGTGTTATATCTCTAGCAGGTGGACCCAGATTAACAAGCCAAGGAATTGCTTTTGACATTATTGGCAGAAATGCTATTAGAAGAGATCCTTATTTTAATGATGGGCAGTATTATAAACAATCTGAAGCTCCTAAGACTGGATTGGCTCTTGCAAGAATGTTAGGACATATTACTTATTTATCTGAAGAATCTATGAGTGAAAAATTCGACCACGACAGATATGACCCAAAGGATGTTGATACTGATTTTGAAAAAGAATTTTCAGTAGGTTCTTATCTTGCTTATCAAGGTGATAAATTTGTAGAGAGATTTGATCCAAATTCATATATTACTTTATCTAATACAATGGACAAATTTGATTTAGGTAAAAACAGTTCGGAAATATCTGTAAAGTTAACAGGTAAAAATTTGAAATGGTTTTTGATGAGTTTTACAAGTGATTGGCTATTCCCTTCAAGTTTATCTGAAGAATTGACAAGAGCTTTGATTATGGCAATAGAAGAAGTGAGTTATA
>Ga0310124_10002027_pt1 | contig 14063 bp, 13 predicted proteins | sample CB11b_AW_Bot5_MG_FD_203507 | JGI IMG/M metagenome (GOLD analysis project Ga0310124, IMG submission 203507) | Marine microbial communities from Western Arctic Ocean, Canada - CB11b_AW_Bot5 | ecosystem: Environmental > Aquatic > Marine > Oceanic | place: Canada: Western Arctic Ocean | collected...
AACGGTCAGATGAGTCACTTCCATGGAGCTGGGAGATGGGACCCTCTATTTACTAATCCCGGGCATTCAACTCCAGTCCGGTATGACAGGATGCTTTGATAGCTCGGCTAGCCAAACCGGCGTGATTCACCAGCGTGCCCACTCTCACCTGGCCACGCCGCCCTTAACAATGTCAGGTACCCGTCACCGCCGAGCAATTTTTTCACACGACAAAATCGCGGCTTCCTATACGGTGCCGTCAGCCTATTGGAAGGACTCATCATCCGCTGCTCATACAGATTTCGACATCAGCCCACATTCATTTCCTGATTGGCTCCCAAATCACACGGCACACCCGATCATGAAAAAAACGGTTTATTGGTTCCCCCGCCAGCCCACACCAGGATCCAAATTACAAAGAATTTTGAACACCTGTTCTTCAAATTGGCCGCCCACGTATTTGAATTTTCCCGTACCATCAGGAACATGCTCCGGCCGACTCCACCCGCAGAACCAGTGAAATCCCCATTCTCTAGCACCCGTGTCGTCCAGAACAAATTCCACGCTGTCCAGCAGGAACTAGAAAAGAGTCCCGTTTATACGGTGACAAGATGGGTGCTCGTAATTTAGAATTTGTGACCGTGAAAAATTATAAATTTTTTGATGGCGACCCCCATGAACGTACTTAATGAATTAAAGCGTCAGTTCCAAGTGGCGCTCAGCAGCCTGGTAAGCGAACCCCAAGAGGTGCGAAAGCTCTTGGAAATGATCCGTGAGAGCCAAAATCCACAATTTGGCGACTATCAGGCCAATTGCGCAATGCCTTTAGGCAAGACGTTAAAAAAACCCCCACGGGAAGTCGCCCAAGAAATCTTATCCCATCTGGATGTCTCGGACTTGTGCGACATGCCGGAAATTGCCGGCCCCGGATTCATCAATTTGCGTCTTCGTGATGATTGGCTCGTGAAGCAACTTCAATTTGCAGTCAAGGACCAGCGGCTTGGAGTGCCGAAGGTGCAATCACCGCGCACCTATGTCGTCGACTACTCGTCCCCCAACGTGGCCAAACCGATGCATGTAGGTCACATTCGTTCAACCGTCATTGGAGATGCACTCTGCCAAGTACTCCGTTTTCTCGGACACCAGGTAATTAGTGATAACCATTTGGGTGATTGGGGCACCCAGTTCGGCATGATCATTTATGGGTACAAACACCTCGTCGACCAAAAAGCGTTTGAAAACGAGCCGGTTCAGGAACTGGGAAGATTGTACAGACAGGTCCGACGCATCATGGATCTACAAGAGACTCGACAAAAGTTTCCAAAATTGCAGCAACGTGCACAACAGCTCACTGACCAACTGGAAAACCAACGGTCAGAAGAAACCACCGGTAACAAGGAGGCTGACAAGAAGGCTGCAAAATCACTACGTCGACTCGAGTCTCAACTGAAACTGTTACAAGAGGAACGACAACTTAGCGAGACAACCTTGGCCGGTATGGAAGCGGACGAACAGTTGGTGTCACTGGCCTCCGAACACCCGAACCTGGGCCATGCCGTGTTGAGAGAAACTGCCAAATTACATGTCGGCGATGAAGAAAATATTGCGCTTTGGAAACTTTTCCTACCAATGTGTCGCGAGGAAATGCAAACCATTTACAAGCGATTGGGCATTCAATTCGACTTTGAATATGGCGAGAGTTTTTATCACGATCGACTGGCTGACGTTGTCCAACGCTGTGAACAGGCGGGTATCGCCCGTGTCAGCGAGGGCGCAATGTGCGTGTTTCTGGATGGCTTCGACACTCCGATGATCATTCGAAAACAGGACGGTGCTTACCTTTACGCAACCACAGATCTGGCGACGGTGGACTTTCGACGGGAAACCTGGCAACCAGACGTGATCCTGTATGTCGTGGACTTCCGTCAGGGCGAACATTTCGAAAAACTATTCGCGGCTGTCGATGCTTTGAGCGAACAATCAATGGAACTGGTACACGTCAGTTTTGGTACTGTCCTGGGAGAAGATGGCCGTCCATTCAGAACCCGTGCAGGAGACACCGTGGGATTAGAAAGCCTGCTGGATGAGGCCGTTGAACGCGCCCATCGGGTCGTCTGTGAATTGGATGGAAATAAGCCCACCGGGAGTGACTTAACCGACACAGAGCGTCAACATATTGCTCGTGTTGTCGGGCATGCTGCCATTAAATATGCCGACCTTTCGCAGAACCGCACTAGCGACTACAAATTCAGCTACGATAAAATGGTTTCGATGCAGGGTAACACCTCGACCTATTTACAATATTCGTATGCGAGGGTTCAAGGAATTTTTCGCAAGGGTGGGATCGATGTCGAAACATTACGCGGACTGGAAACAGAAATCATTTTGGGAACATCTGCCGAACGGGACTTGGCATTGCAAATTCTAAGGTTCTCGGAAGTGCTTGAGTCAGCCGTAACCGATTACTACCCCAGCGTTCTGACCGGTTATTTGTTTGAGCGACTTTCCAAGAGTTTTTCGACTTTTTTTGAACAACATCCCGTACTGAAAGCAGAAACTTCTCAACTGCGCGATAGCCGTCTGTTATTATGTGATCTGACCGGTCGCACGATCCGCCAAGGACTTGAGTTGCTCGGAATCGAAGTGCTCGATCGAATGTAACAGCGTCTTAAAACCCTCGACCCACCAGCCTGTCAAGAAATTTCCAGTGAATCAGAATTTTCCAGATATGTTTCGTTTGCGTCAGACCTTCCAGCGGCCGAAGGTTGACAATGTCGACAAAGAAGTTCGCCAGCAGCTGGCCAATCTCAATTTGGAGAACCAGGTTCAACCCCAAGATCGAGTTGCCATCACCGTTGGTAGCCGAGGAATCACTGGAATTGCAGAAATCATTCGGGCAATTGTCAGATTTTTTCAAGAATTGGGTGCAGAACCATTTTTGGTACCCGCCATGGGCAGTCATGGTGGGGCAACTGCTGAAGGCCAGCAAAAAGTAATTGAATCCTATGGTGTGACGGAGTCGTATTGTGGTTGTCCGATTTGTTCCAGTATGGAAACCGTCATCCTCGGGCGCGCCTCGCAAGGATTCGACGTCCACTTGGACCGTCAGGCCGCCGCGGCCGACCACATCGTGGTTTGTGGCCGAGTCAAGCCCCACACCAACTATTTCGGACCCATTCAAAGTGGTCTGATGAAGATGATGCTGATCGGACTGGGAAAACACGCGGGTGCTTCCGTCTATCATCGGGGCATCCACGATTTTGACTTTCAGCAAATCATCCACACCGTAGCCCCGATGGTAATCGAACATGGAAACGTCTTGGCCGGAGTCGCCGTGGTTGAAAATGCTTACGATGAAACGGCCCACATCGAGGCGTTAGCCGCCAACGACATCATTTCCCGCGAACCCGAACTACTGAAAATGGCAATCAACTACATGGCGCAACTTCCCTTTGATGACATCGACGTTGTCATGATCGATGAAATCGGTAAGGAAGTCAGCGGCACAGGGCTGGACACGAACATTGTGGGAAGAAAATCACGCGAACATGGTACAAGTAAAGACGAACGGCCGCGCGTCAAGCGGATTATCGTTCGGGATCTGACACCAAAGTCCCATGGCAATGCGATTGGCATCGGGCTGGTGGAATTCACCGTCGATCGGGTCGTTCAAAAAATGGACATCCACGCAACACGCATTAATGCCGTCACGGCACTTCACCTGACTGCAGCGATGGTTCCCATTCACTATCCCAGCGATGCTGAAGTCCTTGAAGCTGGACTCGGTTCACTCGGCATGACGCTACCTTCAGAGGCCAACCTGGTACGCATTCGGAACACTTTAAAATTGGCAGAAGTTGAGTGTTCCGCCAATTTCCTGGAAGAGGCTCATCAGCGCGAAGACCTGGAAGTTCTAAGTGAACCCCGACCCATGACATTTGATAAAGATGGCAACCTTTCTGCAATTTAAGTTTCACCCGGTTCCATTTTTCATCCGTCATTTATTGCATCCTCTTTTCAATCGAAAATGGAACTGCCTGGAAACTGAAATATCGTTTCAGTAACTCAGGTCGGCGTCACGTGCTTTGATTGATATCTAAGCCAGAATGCGTTTATGGGTTTCCCCACGTATTTCCTGGACATAACGAGGCACAGCGTAGCCAGGCAACTGACTACGTACTTCATCCATTATTTTCAGACCAACACGAACGGGCACTTCAAAATGAGCCGCGCCCGCTACACGATCTAACTGGTGAAGGTAATACGGAATCACGCGAAGATCGATGAGCCGTTCGCAAAGCTCAACCAGCGATTGGCAATTGTCGTTGACACCACGTAACAACACGGCCTGGTTCAGTACCGGGATACCTGCATCAATCAATCGTGCCAACGCATTGCCCACTTCATCGTTCAATTCAGCCACGTGGTTGGCATGTACGACGACAATCGGAGTCAATCGCAAATTACATAGATTATCAACCAGTTCATCGGTCACCCGTTGTGGAATCATGATTGGCAATCGCGTGTGAACTCGCAAGCGACGAAGATGGCCAATCGTGTCAAGCCTTTTAAGCAGCTCCAACAACTGGTGATCAACCAACATCCAGGGATCCCCACCGCTAAGCAAAACCTCGTGAATGGAAGCATCCTCTCGGATCTGCTCCAACGATTCGTCCCAGGCATTCATTGAGTGGGGTACATCGCTGTAGGGAAAGTGACGCCGAAAACAATACCGGCAATGAACGGCACACGCTGCAGAAACGACCAGGAGTGCCCGTCCCTGGTATTTTTGCAAAAGCCCCGGGGCGACAGTTGATTCAACGTCACCTACCGCGTCAAGTGTAAAGCCCGGTTGTGAAACTTCCTCGTCGCTCAACGGCAACACCTGGCGTAATAGCGGATCAGCCGGATCACCTTTTCGCATGCGAGCGATGTATCCGCGCGGTGCAAATAGTGGAAATTCTTCTGCCGCTGTCGCACTCGCCCAACCCGTTGGCAAGTCGAGCATCCGGCACAGCTGGACAGGTTCGCGCACAGCGGTTCTTAAAGCGAGCTGCCAGGCCTTCTCGTCTGACAAATCGGGCGGGACAGACATGGAATCAGACGTTACAATGGTGGCCATCGAATTCCTTGTTGGAAAGTGTTGAACCGACTGATGTAAACGGGGTGTTTCAACATGCCGGGTTTCATCGTAACATAACTCACTGATGATGATTACAAAACCACTTTGACATTGTTTTTAATAGCTTGTTTGGGAATCGATTAAAAGCCGCTGCGAGTCGTGGCTACAATCATACGTCCTCGCCCTAAAAGCAAGGCAAAAGAAGGGAAAGACCGTGGCAACTTACAATACGAGTGACTTTCGAAAAGGTCTTAAAGTTCAACTGGACGGTGAACCCTACTTGATGATTGAAATGAACTTTGTCAAACCCGGCAAAGGAAATGCCTTTTACAAGTGTAAATTGAGAAATCTTATTCGAGGCGGAGTGATTGACAGGACTTACAAAGGTGGTGATTCGCTGGAATCCGCAGACATTGAAGAAATTCAAACACAGTTCCTTTACCGACAGGCAGACGTCTGGGTATTCATGGACAATAACACCTATGAACAATACGAACTCAGCAATGAACAAGTTGATGAAGCATGGAAATATTTAAAAGAAGAGATGCCATGCCAAATGATGCTTTACAACAGTTTGCCCATCACCATGACTCCACCGAATCAAGTCGAACTGGCGGTCGAATATTGTGAACCCGGAGCCAAAGGCAATACGGCTACCAATGTTACCAAGCCGGTTAAAGTAGAAACGGGGGCTGAGTTTCTTTGTCCTGCGTTTATCGATATCGGGAACGTGGTCAAAATTGACACCCGGACTGGCGAATACGTCGAACGCGTGAGAACGTGAGCGGTTCTGTCCTCCCATCAGCCACCTGCCATTGAACCAACACAGTGACAAAACTTCGCGTACCAGCGAATTCCGTCCCACAGCGACGTGGGACATCCTGGTACGACGTGCCGAACTCCTCAGTCAACTACGATCTTTCTTTGATCAACACGGCTTTCTGGAAGTTGAAACACCCCTCATTTCGACCGATACCATTGTCGACCGGCATTTGGACCCGATTGAGATCTGCAGCGAAGATGGATTTAGATCACCAACCGACTCAAGACCCCGGCTTTGGCTGCAAACCTCTCCTGAATCAGCAATGAAACGCCTGCTAGCCAGTGGTGCGACAGCGATTTATCAAGTGTGCAAGGCATTTCGGCTTCGTGAACGGGGGAATCTGCATAATCCTGAGTTCACACTCGTCGAATGGTACCGTCGGGATGACCGGATGGACGATGGTATTGAATTTCTCTCGACGCTGGCCGACACATTACTTAACCGTGGCCCAGCGGAAAAACTGTCGTATCAGGCCGCTTTCCTGAAATATGCAAATGTTGATCCCTTGAAAACCAATGTCGAGCAACTACAGGCGCAGTGCACCAAGCTGGGGATCTCGATTCCAGCTCAGCTGGATTGTGAATTAGATGACTGGCTTGAACTGCTGCTGACAGAGGTTGTACAACCTCGCTTGGGTCAACAGACTCCTGTAATTCTTTACAACTTCCCTGCCTCTCAAGCCGCATTGGCCAATGTTTGTGAACTCGATCGACGTGTTGCTCGACGATTCGAGCTTTTCATCGATGGAATGGAATTGGCCAACGGCTACGAAGAATTACGGGATGCCGACGAGCTTGAACGTCGGATGGAGATGGCCAACCGCCAACGTATTGCGGATCAAAAACAATCGTTGCCTGGAGCCGAAAAATTGTTGGCCGCCATGCAGGACAACTTACCACCCTGCACGGGCGTCGCCCTGGGTTGGGACCGGATCGTGATGCTGGCTACCGGTTGCACCCGGATCGACCAGGTGGTTTCCTTTCCGTGGGAACGGGCTTAATCAATTTCGCTTTTCGAGCAAAACAGCCATTCCAGCAGTGCACTCATCACGAAGATCGTGTTGACTACAATGCCTCAGTGAGAATTGCCAGACAATCCTCCATCGTGATCGGCCGTGGATTCGAAGGCGTCGAGTGATCGGCAACCGCGGCTGCCGGGATACCCGCCAAGTCTTGTTCGACGACTCCCATCGCACCCAAACTTTGCGGCAATCCCAAGTCAGCGCTAAAGCGTTCAAACGCGTCAGCTAGAGCGTCAGCACCTCCTCCGATGCCCATTGCTTGGGCCATGTTCTCCATCTTGTCGGGACAAGCCGTGGCATTGAAACGGAGCACGTGTGGTAAAAAAACAGAATTGAGCGTTCCGTGGTGCAATTGTTTATCCTTCAGAGCGCCGAGAGGATGGCTCAGACTATGAATCAACCCAAGTCCCTTTTGGAACGATAAAGCTCCCTGCAGCGACGCCATCATCATCTCATTCCGCATCGTTATGTTATCCGGCTGTTCCACGACCAACTTCAAGTTCTGCCATCCGCGCCGCAGGCCGTCCAGGGCAATCGCATCGGCTACGGGATTGTACTTGGGACTGCAGAACGTTTCAATGCAGTGTGAAATCGCATCCATTCCAGTCGACGCCGTCAATTGAGCTGGCATTTCTTTCGTCAACTCGGGATCACAAATCGCGGCACTGGGAATCATGAATTTACTGATCACTCCCAGTTTCTCACCACTGCCCGTAGTGACAAGCGCAGCGCGTCCTACCTCGCTACCAGTTCCCGCCGTTGTTGCCACAGCCACCACCGGTGGCTTATTTGCTGAAATCCTGGCGACCCCACCACGAATCAGAGCATATTGTTCTAATGGTTCCGGATGAGTTGACAGCAAAGAAATACACTTGGCACAATCCATCGGAGAACCTCCACCAAGTGCGACGATTGCATCACATTCCTGCTCCCGAAAGACCTGCAACCCCGCAAGCACATTTGCCTCAGTGGGATTCGTGTTCACGTCACAAAACACCGCAGCGTCTGGAATGCCCAAGCGGTCGACAAACCCCAGATTCTGCAACCCCCTATCCGTGACAACCAACGGACGCCTAACATCCGATCGTTGTAGTAATTCCGGAAGCACTTGCAGTTGGCCGGCGCCAAAATAAATGTCTGTCAAATAGCTGATCGTGGGAAGTATCACCGCGAACGACTCCTCACTCTTACTCAGCATCCACAGGAGTTTCGAGTGTCCCGATTAAATCGATAGATGCCCGGATAAAATCACCCGCTTTGAGATAATCCCCCGTGGCATTACCCACTCCCGCTGGCGTTCCAGTCGATAGGATGTCGCCCGGTTCCAGGGTAACAAAACTGGATACAAATTCGATGACCGCTGCGACGGGAAAGATCTGTTGCGCCGTTGAAGCATCTTGCTTGATCTGATCATTCACAGCCAACTTCATGTCCAGTGATTGGGGATCGGCAATCGCATCGGCTGACGTAACACACGGACCACACGCACAAAAACTGTCATGCCATTTGCCATGTAGCCAATCAAAAAAACCATCTTTGGGACGTTCAATTCGCTGGGGATTGGGTTTGAACTTTCGATTGGAGATGTCATTTACGATCGTGAATCCGGCAACATAGTCCAATGCGTCACTTTCTGAAACTCCTTTGGCTTCACGTCCGATCACGATCGCCAACTCCAACTCCCAGTCAATGTGATTGGGGGAAATTGAAGGAATCCGAATCGCCTTCGCCGGATCAGTCAATGTCGTGGAGGGTGGTTTCATGAAGACATAGGGGAATGTCTCGGCCCGTTCGCGAGCCATTTCTCCACCTTCCTCAATATGCTTGGCGTAGTTACCTGCCAACAGGAACAACTTATTGGGACGTGGAATCGGCACGAGCAATTCAACCTCTTCGGTGGCAAGCTTTGCCTGACTTACTGCACTGGCTCCTTCCCCCGCAGCCCAATCGGCCAGCTTGGCTGCCGCTGCGTGGGCCGAACCATGGGGCAAATACGTGAGCAAGCAATCCGTTTTCGGAAAACCGGTTGAACCAGCAATCTCCTGACCTGCGGCAGCCAGGGCCGACATGGGGATCACAAATGATTCATCATAAATACCAATCTGGACTTTGCCGCTATGGCGAAATCGACATAATCGCACAGCCATACCCCCTACTAAAATGTTCCTTTCCCGATTTCGGAAAAGGTCGCGCGTCGGCGGAAACTAAGAAAACAAACGGTTGTTTGTTATCTTCTTGGTTTAGTAGCCAACGTCAAGGTCCGTTTAACTTCCACACGCGAAATCATTCACTCGTACGATTCTTGAAACCTCGTCGCCTCTGAACACCTGCCAACAAGGATCATTCCCGAATGGGATCTATCTGTTTCCAAGGTGGAGGACAGATCTCGTCGAGTCTCTGGAAATGCTCCGATGGGATTTTCACCTCGACGGCATCCATCGCCTCTTGCACCTGCCGAATTTGCTTGGCACCAACGACAAGTGAACTCATCCCAGGTTGAGCCAGTGTCCAGGCCAGGGCATATCGCGCCGTGGAAACGTCAAGTTCTCTGGCGAGGGATTCAATCGCTTCGAGTCGATCGAACAATGGATCGTCCAATTCCCACAACCATTCCGGTTTTTCAGCAGCCCGAGAGTTCCCCGGTGGAGTTTGTCCACGTGAATACTTACCGGTAAGCAAACCTCCCTGTAACGGTTGATAGGGAGTCACACCAATTCCATGTTCCTGACAAAAGACAAGGTCATGTTGAAATTCCCTACGTAACAGGCTGAACGGAATCTGCGAAGAGACAATCGGTGTCCAACCATGCTTGTCCGCGATCCAGAGCATTTCACAAAGTTGAGCCGCACTGTGGTTAGAAACCCCGAGATAACGAACTTTCCCCTCTCGTACGACCTGATCCAGGGCCGCCAGTGTCGTTTGTAGAGGCGTGTGCTGGTCAGGCCAATGAATAATGTACAGGTCAATATAATCGGTCTGTAACCGTGCAAGACTCTTATCGAGTTCTCGTAAAATGTGAGTCGCCGAAAGGCCGCGATCTTGTGGACCAGGACCAATGGGTGCACTTACCTTGGTCGCCAGCACCATCTGATCACGCCGGTCTCTCAATGCCTTACCAACAATTTCTTCACTCATACCTCCTGCACTACCTAATATTCGATTGTAACCTTCGTACACATTGGCTGTGTCGATGAAATTAATTCCCAGATCGATAGCTTCATGTACAAGCTTGATCGAATCCGCTTCGCTCACCGGCACTCCAAACGTCATTGTACCGAGACAGATCGGGGAAACCGTTAGCCCACTGGAACCCAAAATTCTATGTTTCATAAATATTCCAAGATTTAAAAAGATAGTGGATTACTGCAACCACTTAATTCAGAGGAACTAACTCGATTAAATTCCCGAAAGGGTCTTCGCAAAAAAGCGGGATTCCATCGTAAACAACACGCCATCCTGCCATCGTATTTTGCACCAGTTCATCATCTTCATCAGCAAGCGATTCACTGAACAGGATTTTCACATCGTACTCTTTTAGCCGTTTTTCATAACTGGCCAGATCCGATACGCGAAATGCCGCATGACGGCGAATATGGCGCATGGTCAATTCGCTTCCGTTGCTACGACGTATATAGACGTCGTCGTGCGACAACTTTCGTGAGGCCACGATCAGATGAACCTCTTGACGATGCTCACTTTCGGCATAGTAAAAGAGACCGGGAAAGTCGAAGGAAGGACGACCTTTTTCCTCCAACCCGAGCACCTCACCGTAAAACCAGGCAGCCCGCTCAGTATCGTCAACAATCAGTGTAACGTGGTGGATTCCAGTTACTTGCATTGTACAGTTCTCCAAAACCGTCTTAAGCCGATGATCCGTGAATTCCATCTGCCGGAAACCTGGTTTCCAACCTTTGACAGCCACGAAATACGATCAAAAATGAGACGATTCGACCCAACAACCTGATATTTCAATGCTACTTTGCCTTCCCAGCGACTTCGTCTTCCCAATCTTCAATGATCTCCATCACTTCGGTACGAATGCCATTGGGCGATTCAAAGAAGGCAATCTTTCGCCGACCGAGCGCTGTCTCGATTTCCTGGGGTTCCATAAGAAACCGAACCCCCGTGTCACGTAATTTCGCCACATGCATCTCATGATTATCCACTTCGTAGACGACATGTAAAAAACCGGGCGGCAAATCCCAGCCGTACTGCTCTTCGTAAGGAGCCTTGTCAAAAATGAGTACTCTTGTTTCACCCATCCGAATCAAGTTGTAATGGCAACCAAAAACAACTCCACTTAAACGCAATTCTGCTCCCATGTGCGAAACATAAAAATGTGTCGTCTCTGCAATATCAGGTGCTTTGATCGCGTAATTCCACATCCCCATAATCATGACGATATTCCCGCTTCCTGATGGATTACCCTCTGGCTAGTTCACGAAACTCAACCTTTGTTGAATGAACCACTCAGTCAATTCAGAAATACCTGGCCAAGAACCTGCCTGCCCGTCCATGATTCTCCCAAACGTCTTGATTGGCATTTAAAAACCACCGCTTCGGCAAGTGCTTTTGGGCTCAAGCGACTGGTTCCAACAATTTTTCAATTTTACGTCCCGTCGTTGATAAAGGATAGCTGTTAAGCTCGCGAAGTGGTATCCAGCGCAGTCGACCACCGCGTGTGGACAACCGCGTCCCTGGCCGACAACTGGCCCGATAGCAAGTTAAATTGATTCGATATCGAGTTACGCTGTGTTTTATTTTTGTCAGCAGTGGTCCGAGCTCAATCTCCAATCCAGTCGTTTGGCGAATTTTCTCATATAATTCACGTTTTTGCTGGGCCGGTTGCATGGATTCGACTTGGCATCGTGGAAAGTCCCAAAGTCCAGCCCACCGTTCACCAACGTCACATTGACGTAACAGGATTCGTCGTCGTCGTTCAATCACGACTGCTACCTCCTCCCGTCCCTCGTATTTCACCGATTTTCCGATATGGGGAATCTTATCCTGTTGGTTCTTGCAATACGCCTCGCACAAACTCATGACGGGACAGGATTCGCACGCCGGACGCCGGGGCGTACAGACCAACGCCCCCAATTCCATCAGGGCCTGATTGAACGTCCCCACACGTTTCCGCGGAAGGAGCAGTTCGGAAATGGCCCACAACTGCTTTTGTCCACTTCCACTTGTCACATCGCCCGTATATCCTGCCAACCGGCTCAACAGGCGAATGGTATTACCCTCAAGAATCGGTTGTCGCTGGTCCAAAGCAATCGACAAAATAGCACCGGCAGTGTACCGACCAATCCCTGGCAACGATTGCACAAGCTCCGGATCTTCAGGAAAACGACCATCGTGATGCTGAACAACTTCTTTCGCAGCGGCATGTAATGATCGAGCACGACGATAATATCCCAGCCCTTCCCAAAGTCGTAAAACCTGCTGCTGGGGTGCTGCAGCAAGAGCTTGTAGCGTTGGAAATCGTTCCAGAAATCTTTGATAATAAGGCTCGACGGTGGCAACCTGGGTCTGTTGCAACATGATTTCGCTGACCCAAATAGCGTAGGGGTCGTGCGTACGGCGCCAGGGAAGATCACGTGCCTGGCGGCTGAACCAATTCAATAACCGACGCCGAAAACTCTGCCTCCATGCAGCACTTTTCATGCCTCGAACAGGCATGGCACGTTTCCGCTCCGTCATCGAGTTTCCACCAACTCCTCTGAACCGTGCAGGTAATAAGGCATCGTTCCAGTGTAAGTAATTTTCACTTGTTGGCGTGCACGATCGGCAAGGCGTCGAAAAATGTAGGTCGATGCATCTGATATCAGTTCCATGCGCACATCACTCGACGTTTTCGTACCTGGATGAACTGCCAAACATTTGATTAGGTGAATACCATATCGGGACACTGTCGGCGAACTCACCTCTCCCTCTCCTAAGGCGAAGGCCGTTGCCGAAAACCGCTCCGACATAGGTTCATGACGCCTGATCTTACCGATTCGCCCGCCTGCTTTCCCACTAGGAGCGTCAGAGAACGTCTGGGCCGCTTCGTCAAATGTCAGTTGGCCCGCGCGAATGCGATCCGCCAACTTTGCAGCACGTTGCTTGGCTTGCTCGATGGTTTCGTTTTCGCCAGTCACATCACTACGGAAAAGAATGTGTGCCACCTCGATTTCCGTTCCATCGTAGTTCCGACGATACTTCTGAAAAAACTTCTCTAATCGCTCATCAGTCACCTGCCGACCGATATAATTCTGCCAACTCAATTTCCAGAACAGCTCTCTCCGGTACCCGGTAATACTCAATTCGCGTCCCTGAAGATGGTCTTCCAATGTCATGTTTTGACGATTCAAACGACGCCGATGTTTTTCAATTTCCAAGTCTATTTTTTGTTCGCTCACTGCCATTTGCTTGTGTTGGAGGTAGCTCACAACGAGCCACCGATCAATCAAGTGCTCCAAGGCCATGGCGTCACGCCGCTTGCGTTCTTCTTCATCCAATTCGGAATCTCGCAGAACGGTGTCGGCAAGACGCCGTACTTCGGTTTTATAAATCGGTTCACTGTCCACGCGAGCCACAACCGTACCACCTGGGGCATCGGTTGGACCCGTTTTTGGATTCTGACGGTCTGAGGCAACCATGTTTGCAACCGCCAACAAAGGACAAACCATCACACCCATGACCATAATACGGTTGAATCGGGCAACCCGTGATAATCTATTTCGATAATCCATGGCGCCTATCACGGAAGTTCGATATCGGAAAAAACATAATCAACGGGCAGTTGAACAATGTCGGCGGGGGTCTCGTAGACGAACGAATATTCGTCAAGTTCCCTGTCCAGCACGAACTTGTATGAAAATCCAAATTCACCAGGTCCGCGCCGCGACGCCGCCAATCCATCATGATTCTTTTTTTTACCATCACCATCGATAAGAAACGCTTCGTTGTCGTAAATCCAACCGTAATGGGAAGCCAAAGCTCCATCCGTCTTTTCAAACCGTACCAGAATTCGAACCTCGTGAAGGTCGGTGTTTTTTCGTACGCCAATCAGCACCACGGTCACTCGCGCTTTTCGTTTTTCTACGTCACGTGCCGAACTTAAATTCACAAACGAG
>Ga0310124_10002028_pt1 | contig 14062 bp, 9 predicted proteins | sample CB11b_AW_Bot5_MG_FD_203507 | JGI IMG/M metagenome (GOLD analysis project Ga0310124, IMG submission 203507) | Marine microbial communities from Western Arctic Ocean, Canada - CB11b_AW_Bot5 | ecosystem: Environmental > Aquatic > Marine > Oceanic | place: Canada: Western Arctic Ocean | collected...
AATATCTCATCACGAACAACCGAACGATGCTTCATCCAATCCCGTTTTGTTGGAGGGTTCAGATGATCAGAGGGGTTGTGAATCGCCAGTATGGGGGGAGCAAGAACCGGCGATTTCTGAGCAGGTTACGAGGCCACCGGCGGACGTTTCGGCTAGTGGCGATGCCAATCTGCAAGAAATAGAACTCGACAAGCCATCGCTACGTCCGGACTACTATTGGACTTGGAAGTTGCTGAGTCGTGGCTTCCAGGTGTCAGAATGTGCCGCAATTCGCCGGGTTTCTGAGGAGGAGATTTGGGATCATGCGATTCGGGCGATGGAAAGTGGGCTCGCCGTCGAACCGGGTTGGCTGTTATCATCATCAGAGCTCGCCGTGTTGTGTGACGAGTTGCCAGCGGCGACAGCCTATGAGCCGACGACGCAATTGCGCCCCATTCTCGAGCGGCTGCCCGAGGGTTTTACCCGCCAGCATGTGCAAGTATTTTTAAAATATCAGCGTTTAAAACCTTAGCGGCTGTGGGAAAGGAGCGATGAAGATTATTCGATTTCCTGTTGGCCGTTTGTATTAATTCGATGGTTCTATCGTCCTCAATGATTTTGTGTCCTCAGGTGAACCAGGTTACACCCTTGAGATTGTTCACTGACGAACGGTTAGATTCACTTACCAGCAAACTCATGAGGCTTGGCGAACCGTTTCAAGGCTAGAGCGAACCCTATGAAAGATCCGGACCGAGACGAAAAAGCTGAATTCGAAGGGAATTCTGGCGGCCGTCGCATGAATATCAATGTCTGGTTTTTTCTTGTCGTGTTGGCTGTGATTGGTGTGATGGTATTCACCAGTCGCAACGAACAGCGGGAAGTGATTCCCTACAGCCAATTCCGTATGGAATTGGAGGCAAAGAATGTCCAAAACGTCATTATTCAGGGTGATGATCTGCTCGGAACGTTTGAAAATCCGCCGGACAAGCCGAACGACAAAACAGGAGAGGCGGAGCCGTCGGCGGAAAATTTTCGCACACGAATTCCACCCAAGTTAAGCGATGCGGCCCGTAACGAACTCTTTGAAATGTTGTGGGCAAATGGTGTGAATGTGGAAGACCGGGCTCCAGCCGACAGCACGAACCTGCTCCTTTTTCTCAGTATCGTACTACCGTTGGCCTTATTTGTTTTTCTGTTGTTGATGTTTCGACGCACCCGGGATCAATTCATGGGAGGTGGGTTTCTTTCGGGTTTCAGCAAGAGTCCGGCGAAACGGTTTGAGGCGGACCAACAGGCGGTTACCTTCGGCGATGTGGCTGGCCTGGATAATGTGAAGGCTGATCTTGAAGAAATCGTTGAATTTCTCAAAAGCCCGGATAAGTTCAAGCGACTGGGGGGACGAATTCCCAAAGGTGTTTTGTTGATGGGGCCGCCCGGGACCGGCAAGACGCTGTTGGCGCGCGCTGTGGCTGGAGAAGCCGATGTACCTTTTTTTTCGGTCAATGGTTCGGAATTCATTCAGATGTTCGTTGGCGTTGGCGCGGGACGGGTGCGAGATTTGTTTCGAGTTGCCAAGGAAGCTGAACCAGCGATTATCTTTATCGACGAAATCGATGCTGTTGGTCGGCAGCGAGGTGCTGGACTGGGAGGCGGTCATGACGAACGAGAGCAAACACTTAACCAGATTCTCAGTGAAATGGACGGTTTTAGTCAAACTGAGTCGGTCATCGTACTGGCTTCTACCAACCGTCCGGATGTCCTGGATCCGGCGCTTCTGCGCCCGGGCCGTTTTGATCGGCATGTGACCGTGCCCCGGCCGACTCTTAAGGGACGACGCGAGATTTTTAAGGTTCATGTGAGAGACGTTCCGTTGTCGAGTGACGTCGATCTGCAACGGCTGGCCACGGGAACGGTCGGTCTGACCGGTGCGGATATTCGCAACGTCGTCAACGAAGCAGCCTTGTGGGCAGCACGTAACGATAAAGATAAAGTCGACATGAGTGACTTTGAGTACGCACGAGATAAAATCCTGATGGGTCCCAAGCGGGATGAAGTTCTGCTGGAAAAGGAGAAGGAAACGACAGCTTACCATGAGGCCGGACATGCCCTGATCGCCTGGATCTCGCCGGGGCCGGATCGTGTGAACAAAGTCACGGTCATCCCCCGCGGGCGAATGCTTGGTGCAACGGAAATCGTGCCGATAGAAGATCGTCAAAATATTTCGGAAACCGAATTGCACAATCGTCTGGTGTGTCTGCTGGGCGGTCGAGCGGCGGAAGAACTGGTTTATAACGAACATACCGCGGGTGCACAAAACGATCTTGAACAGGCAACCAAGTTGGCTCGACGAATGGTAACCCAATGGGGAATGAGTGAACGGTTGGGACCGGTCAACTACAAAATCAGCGAGGAGGACCCGTTCCTTGGTCGAGAAATGCATCAGCTGCGTGAATTCAGTGAACACACGATGCAGGTGGTCGACGAAGAGGTGGCCAAGGTACTGCACGGCGGAGCAGATCGAGCGTATCAATTACTGACGGAAAACCGCGATAAATTGGAATTGTTGGCAAAAGCCCTGGTAGCTGAAGAAGAATTGGACGAGAATGAAATTACCGAACTCATCGGTCCCTCGGTCAACCATCCAAATGATGGGAAGGATCCTGGTACGAGCACGGTGGCTGTAAAAGATGCCTCGGCGCTTTGAGTGATTCAGTGGGGAAAGACAAAAAACGAAAGATCCGCGCGGATTTCCGCAAAAATCGTAATTCTCGGACACGGCAGCGGGATCTTACTCGCAATTTCCAAGCCGACCAGTTCGAGAACGATGTATCGCCACAGACCGAACGTGTCAGTGGGAAAGGCGATCTGACCCGTCGTCGAACCGTCATCGGCGTCCAATCTGATGATACAACAGCGGCGATTGGTATCGAATTGGAAGTGGATACTTCCCAATGCATTGCTGGACGCGTGTTACGCGTGAATGGATTGATCAGCACGGTGCAATCGGCGACTGGTGATCGGTACCAGTGTGCTACTCGTCGGCTTTTGAAAACGCTTTCTACCGACCAACGTAATGTAGTGGTGGCAGGTGATCGAGTTTTTTTTCGACCAGCAGCTGCGCGCGATGGTATCATTCTTCGCGTGGAGCCCCGGCGGGGTGTTCTCAGTCGAACCAGCCGCAGCCGTCAGCACGTGATCGCTACGAACGTTGATCAATTGTTAATCGTGACCAGCGCTGCCGAACCCGTGTTAAAACCTAATCTGATTGACAGAATTCTGATCAGCGCTGGCCAGACGAACCTTGAGCCGATTTTATGCATAAACAAAGTGGATCTGGTCAATTCGGCTGATTTGCAACCGTTGGCCGGCGTGTATGGCCAGATGGGGTACCAAGTTTTGCTGACTTCGGCCACGACAGGCCGTGGGATCGCCGAACTCAGGCGTCGGATGGTCGATTGTCACACGGCCGTTACCGGTCAGAGTGGTGTTGGGAAGTCATCGTTGTTGAATGCCGTTGAAACCAATTTAGGTCTTCGTGTTGGTGAGGTCAGTCGTGACACGCAGAAGGGCAAACATACGACGACAACGGCCGAACTGATCCCTTTATCCCAGGGTGGTTTTGTTTTGGACACGCCGGGGATTCGCCAATTTCAGCTTTGGGATGTGACACCTGCCGAAGTGATCAATTTTTTTCGTGATCTACGTTCCTACGTCCATCTGTGTGCATTTCCTGATTGTACGCATACGCACGAATCGGACTGTGCGATCAAGGATGCTGTAGCCGACGGACGTGTTGACGCTCGCAGGTATGAAAGTTATTGCCAGGTGTTTGAGAGCGGTTAGAAACCCGAAGATTAGCGGAACGAGGGTCACCAGTTTGGCGAGGCCCCTCCTGGCCGTGATGTTCCTGTTGATTCTCTTTGGCTTGTTTTGCGTTCCTTCGTTGACCCCATCCAGAGCGAATACTAGAATTGATGATGGGAGACTGTTGCAGGGGCTTTGAATCCATCACAAGGTTTGTCGGCAGATTCTCCATTCGGCGATTGTAGTTGTTGCGATCGTTCGACCTGTTTTACGAGTGCAGTACGGACGGAGAACTGCGAAAGCAGCTAGAGTCGCGGGGCAGTCACTTCTCACTTTTCAGTTTCTTACAGCCTTGCCCACAAAATGGGATCGACCCGCAGGCCAGACCGAACGCCCGGCGAATCGAATCGTCTATCAGAGACTGGTTCGTCGGATGAGCGTGTAAACGAAGTATCTGCCGAAGGGAAAGGCAAACCATCGGTTCCGAATGCAGTGCCACCAAGCGTGGAAATCGAGAGAACCGTTGCTTCCAGCCGGCCGCCCGTGGGGCAAGAGGCTTTTAAGCTGGCGTCAACGCCACTGGAAATGGGGCGGTCTCTGGTACATCGTCACTTGGGCTATTTTTATCTTGAGGAATTCATTGGTGGCGGCGGAATGGGGGCCGTTTTCAAAGCTCAAGACGAGATGCTCAATCGAACTGTGGCAGTCAAAGTGCTGTCACAAATTCAAAGTACAGATGTGGAGGCGCTGCGAAGATTCAAGAATGAAGCACAGAGTGCAGCCCGGTTGGACAACGAGAATATTGCGAGGGTCTTCTACGTTGGGGAAGATGATGGATGGAATTACATCGTTTTTGAATACATCGAGGGGATCAATATTCGTGATTTGGTCCACGAACGTGGACCTTTGGACTTCGACGAAAGTCTCAGCTATGCCTGGCAGGTTGCCGAAGCTTTGCATCATGCCCATCAGCGGAACGTTGTTCATCGAGATATCAAGCCATCGAATGTGTTGATCACCCCTGACGGAAAAGCCAAGCTCGTTGATATGGGGTTGGCGCGTCTCCACCAGGTCGAATCCAGTCAGGCCGATATTACGGTCAGCGGTGTCACCTTGGGTACCTTCGATTACATTTCACCAGAACAGGCACGTGATCCCCGTTCGGCAGATGTAAGAAGTGATATTTATTCACTTGGTTGCACGGTTTTCTTCATGTTGGCTGGACGTCCTCCGTTTCCCGAGGGGACCATGCTGCAGAAGTTACTCAGTCACACCAGTGATGCTCCTCCGGACTTGCGGCAGTTTCGTGCCGACGTGCCGGAGGAAGTGACGGCGATGCTTTCTAAAATGCTGGAAAAAACACCGGCCCTCCGTCACCAAACACCGGCGGAACTGATCACGGATCTGGTTCACATTTCAGATTATCTTGGTTTAAAAATTACACGAGGCCGAACCACCGTCCTCGTTCCGCCTGAGCGAACACGATTTCAATGGCTGACCAATTTCCTGCCATGGCTTGCCCCCGTACTGATTCTTATTATTTTGGCTGTGTTTTTAAGATTTCTTTCGCCGGCGGCACCCTTGGTGGTTCCAAAACCCAAGATTCCAGAGTTGCCACAAGCACCTGCTACGGAAGTCGTCGAAAATCTGTCGGAAAATCGGGTTGCGCTGGGTGGCGATGATGCGAAGTCCAGCGACGTCGATGCTGCTCCAGCGAAGGTGGCCGATGCGACGCGCCATGATGACTCGTTGTCAACTTCGCCGGGATCTCAGAATGCATCGGCTGTTACAATCGACGACAAGTTGTCGGAGGACGAAGGCGACGACAATGGTGACACGACTCAACGACCATTGCGAACATCACCATCTTTGACTGAAGGCCACGACACAAAAGAGGGAACGTCATCCGCCGATTTCGAAACGGGAATTGAGTCTCGGGAGGTCGTTAAAAAAATCGACGCAATTGGGAATACAGGCGAGTTTCAACGCGTTGCTTTGGCAGATAATCAAATACGAACCATTGTTGTTGGATCCGCTGATGATGAACCGAGTCGCCCGGCTTTTCGAAGTCTTAAATCGGCCATTGAATATGTCAATCAACATGCCAAGGACCTGCTTCACTTGGAGGCGATTGAGTTGCAGTTTGACGACCTCCTGTATGAAGCTTCGCTCGAATTGAACAACCTTTCACTGACAATTCGGGGTGCGCCTGGTTTCAATCCGATTGTATGTTTTCGGCCGATTGTCGACGATCAGGTCCAGCATCCCCGCAGCATGGTCCGGGTGACTGGCGGCAAGGTCAATTTCGAAAATATGCACTTTGTCATGGATCTTCCCAGGGATCCGGTAGAACGTTGGTCGTTATTCGAGTTGGATGGTGTTGATAGTTTTAACTTAATTGACAGTAGTATGACGATCCGACCAGATCCAGCCCACGGTGCGAGTCCCGACCACGTCGCGTTTTTAGATGTACGAAGTGTTCCCCGTGTTGTTGACACGGACCCTGCTGTCGGTGTGGAATTACCCCAAATGCCGATCGCGCTGGATAACTGTCTGGCTCGCGGCGAAGCAGTACTCTTGCGAGCTGAAGAAGTCCGACCGTTACGGTTGACATGGAATAATGGACTGCTGATCAGTACCGAATGTTTGATGTCAGCTGACGGGACGCGTTTGGAAAGCCGTAGTGGAGCCAATATCGTCTTGGATCTTCATCATGTAACGGCAGTGGTGGATCAAGGGCTCTGCAAGTTGGGTAGTAGCCAATTGGCCCCTTTTCTTTTAACTCCCGATATCCAAATCGAGCATTGTATTATTATTACCCATCCGGATGCTCCGTTATTTGATTTGAAAGGAGTCCTTGATCCAGAAACATCGCTGGAACAATTCGTGTTTACGGGTGATCGTAATTTTTATGAAGGTGTGGATTCTGCCAGTGACAAGATCTATTGGCGGATGTCTCTTGACGACGGAACAGTGAGCCAACTGAATTTTACAGAGTGGAAACGTTATTGGGGAAAACAGGATTTGGTTTCGAAGGAAGGAATGGTGAAATGGAAACAATTGCCGGATCCAAAAGTTCCGGTCAGCCAACGTTCCAGTGATGATTATCGGCTGGGCGCATCACCCAACCCGGCTCTTAAATCTGGGCCTGCTTTCGATAACAGCGATGCCGGAGTTCAAATGGAATTACTGCCTCAGTTTCCGGTTCTTCCCGAGTGGTCAGTTGACGACTCAAGATGAATGTCTCAAGAGGTAGTGTTTTCCATTTCGTATCAGGGTCGGTTAGCTCTTCTCGCCAACACTCCAGTAGATGTTACAGCCCGTGGTCCACCGGGTGCGGTAGTCGATTCAACTGGCCGCAATGCGTGCCGTTTAAGAACCTCTTGATATCTGCCACTGAATGCGTAACCATGGTCGTTGTGATTCTTATCAGGTAGTTGGAATGAATGGGATGTTTTGGTCAGTCAACAGGGATGTGGGAGCGGCAATCATGTTTGCTTTTAACCCACCTCGCGACGACGGTCCTGACTTAGGTGTTCTTTCTGCGATGATGTTGATCATGCTGCGATCCGACAATTTTGAATAAAGATGTGTCTCAAAACGGCTTGCTTGTTCCATCGCCGAATCAACCTGTCATGACTCGACATCCTTGCTTCAAGATTAAAATGGAACGATGAACAAGTTGTTTTCCGATAACTTCTAAGTCATGTTGAGCAGAGTGTTGAAAATGCTAAAGACCCTAAGATCTGTCCTGCGGTTTCGGGCCATTGAGCTGGACGGCAACATTCGCCGACTGAACCGTGCAGTCAATATTGATGATATGAGACGGTTGGCCCGGCGGCGCCTGCCTCGAGGTGTGTTCGATTACATCGATGGTGGTGCTGATGATGAATTGTCAATGCGCCGTAATGAAGAAGGGTTTGGGAAGATTGATTTTTGTCCGCGTGTGTTGCGGGATATGGATGGGCTGGACACATCGACGACTCTGTTGGGAAAGCCGTTGCCGTTTCCCCTGGTTCTCGCTCCTACAGGCATGACACGGATTGTGAGCCCCGGCGGCGAATTGGATGTGGCGCGGGCAGCTCAGCAAGCGGGAATTCCCTATTCGTTGTCCACGATGGGTACACGGTCGATCGAAGAAGTGGCAGCGGTCAATCAAGGCACGAAGTGGTTTCAGGTCTATGTTTGGAAAGACCGTGGCCTGGTCAAGGAGCTGCTGGAGCGTGCGGCCGAGGCGGGCTATGAAACTATTTTAATTACGGTCGATACTGCAACCGTTGGGAATCGTGAACGCGATGTGAGGCACGGTTTTACTGCACCTCCGAAAGTTGGTTTGGAAACGATTGTAGATGGTCTTTTGCACCCATCCTGGACATGGAAATTCGTCACTTCGGAACCGATGTTATTCGCGAATGTCATAGGGAATGAAGATCGTGAAGGAAACGATGCCGTGTCTCTCAGTAAATACTGTGCAGAGCAGTTTGATTCATCGCTCGCCTGGCGAGATATCGAATGGTTCCAGCAGCACTGGAAAGGTCAGATCATCATTAAGGGGATTCAAAGTGTTGAAGATGCTAAGTTGGCGGTTCAAGCAGGTATCCCGGCGATCGCCGTTTCAAATCATGGGGGACGACAACTGGACAGCGCACCTCCATCGATTGAACTCATTGAACCAATTGCCGATGCGGTTGGTGCAGATATTGAAATCATTTGCGATGGAGGTATTCGGCGTGGTAGCGATATTGTCAAAGCGATTGCCTTGGGTGCAGACGCTTGCATGATCGGCAGGCCTTATCTGTATGGACTTGCTGTTGCTGGTCAACGGGGAGTCGAACGTACCATTGAGCATTTGCGGGAGGGAATGATTCGAACGCTTGCTTTGACGGGATGTGCCAACGTCACAGGGATCACGCGGGATTTGATTTCGTTTCGCGGGTAAACTAGACTTCCAGCGCCATACCTCCAGCACCCGTGTCGGCAGCACCCGTTCTGCGACCCGTTGCGGGATCGATGTGAATGGCGTGTACCAGTGCCAGACCCCCGTGGCTTTTTGCCATCCGTTCAATGGGATGGTGTCGGCGAACTTCTGCACAGACAAGTTCACTGATCCTTGCCTGACAACGGATTCGATCTTCCTGGCAATCAAAACGTGGGGCCAGCACGGCATCCGTGATGGACATGTCGAAATCGATCACGTTAAGAATTACTTGCAGCACCGAAGTGATGATTTGCGTTGCTCCGGGAGCGCCAAGTACCAACCGAGGCTTGTCACCTCGATAGACGATGGTAGGCGTCATTCCCGTGGTTCGCCCCTTGCGAGGAAAGATCGAGTTCGCGTGGCCTGCAGTCGGATGAAAATTGACCATTGAATTGTTGTAAAAGAAACCCAGCCCTGGTGAGATGGTACTTCCGGAAAGAGAACCGCGGGAATGGGTCAAGGAAACCGCATTACCTTGTCCATCAACGACAGTGACTTGCGTCGTGTCTGGTGTTCCCGATTGATTACGGGACACATTGATCGGTTTCCCCGAATCGATGACGGATTTCCAGTGGGCAGCACGTTCAGCCGAAATCATGCGCTGAAGTGGCACTTTTTCGAATTGTGGGTCTGCCAGCTCTGCATTACGATCGGCAAAGGCCGCCTTCATGGCCATCGCAACCCGGTGGATGTAAGCGGGTGAATTGTGCTCTAACTTGTCGATCTCGTACTGCTCCAAGATGTTCAAAATCGCGATCAACGTAGGACCGCCATGGGGTGGCTGGCTGGATGCGATGCGATGACCTCGGTAGGTACCGCAAACGGCATCCGGTTCTCGTAATTGATAATCGGCCAGATCGTCTGCCGTGACGAAGGCATGATTGGCAGCCAGGTCGTTGGACATCTGCGAAGCCAATTCCCCCTGGTAAAAATCCTCCGCTCCCGCTTGGGCAAGACGCTCAAGGGTAGACGCATAATCCGGATTTCGTAAATGGTCACCAGCTTCGTAGGCTGATCCATCGGGTTTCAGGTAGATACGTTGCGCTTCCGGGTTGCTACGAATGGACTCGAGTGCCGAGGAGGCTTCCGGATACCTGGCAGGTTCTTTCCATTGCGCGGCCAGATCAGAACTGACCATAAATCCTTCCGCAGCCGTATGGATAGCCGGTTGAAGCGAATCCTTCCAGGAGATCGTGCCCCAACGTTCAAGGATCGTGGCTAATCCCTTGATGGCACCAGGTGTACAAATGGATTGATAACCCACATCATTGACTTTGCCCTGCAGGAAGTAACCCCATCCATCCGGATTAGGTCCAATCACGATGTCGGACCACATATCGGTCGTTACCCGCGAGCCAGCGAGCGCTGGCGCATCGATTAAAATTGGTGGTTCCGAGGGAGTGCTGTCTGTGCGGTGAAAGTTGAAAACCATGTATCCACCAACGCTGCAGCAATGGGGATCAACAACGCATTGAACAAACGCCGCTGTAACGGCCGCATCAACGGCGTTGCCACCTTGCATTAAGACTTTTGCACCTGCTTCAACAGCTGGCGGTTGTGGAGCAACGATCATTCCGGACATTGTTTGTCCTCTGCTGTGAATATTTTCGTGAACTTGACAAACCTGTTCTCAAATTGAGTAGAACAGAAAGAGGATGCGACTTCCAACTCCAGAAGTCAAACAAAAAATTGAATGGCAAATTAAATTATAATGTCGGCAGATATTCTAGGTGCTATCGTTTTGACCGGTCATGGGACAACAGGTGCAGTGTCGACCATCTTTATCGAAAATCAAGTAGTCACCTTGCCTGGTCATTACGATTTGGCGTCGGTCAAACCAATCATCGCTTTGCGTGATACCGACTCCAAGGGGTTGGGAACCCGGGTTTTACGTGGTCTACTTGACACTGACAACGTTCTATTCGACATTCATTATTTTTCCACTTCACGAGGCGCATTTCGACGATGAAAACAACGACAGCCTTAAAAGAGAAAATGAGCAGTGGTAAAACGGTAACGTCCATTGCGCGATCGACGGTTTATCGGCCCGTCTCGTCGAACAGACCGGATTTGATTCTGTCTACATCGGCAGCTACGCTACAGAGGCTTCTATGTTTGGAAAGCCCGACCTGGCAATGATGAGCAAGACCGAACGTGTCTGGATTGCCAGGAATGTTGCCAAGGCAGTTGACATTCCAGTGATCGTCGATGCCGAGGAAGGTTATGGGAATGCGATTAACGTCATGGACGCGATTCGCGATTTTGAAGCAGCAGGTGTGGCCGGCGTTCATCTTGATGATGAGCAATTACCATCGAAGTGTCCTTTTTTGCCAGATGTACCTCGTAACCAGCTTATTTCGGTTGATGAGATGTGTGGAAAAATTGAAGCGGCTGTCAGTGTTCGTGAGGATCCGGATTTTCAGATCATCGCCCGAACCGATGTGATCGGCACGATGCCTTTGCAGCAATACTACCAGGACAACATGATGGAGGATGTCGTACGACGCAGTAATGCCTATGCCGAAGCGGGGGCGGATGCAATTTTCGTTATGGCGTTGAATGAAGAGGAAGTCAGTTACTACCGGGAAAAAATTTCTGCGCTGTTGGTCGGCATCTTTGCAACGATCGAGCCATTGCCTATTTCGGTCTTCGAGAAGGCCCGTTACGAGATGGTGATCGGTTCGTTGGTGGGACTCTATGCCGCAGCAAAAGGTTTGCTCAATGCGTACACGAAACTTAAAGAGACCGGCGATTGGAATGCGATTCAGGACGAAATGATCAACGATGAACAATTCTTTGATATTGTTGGGATCAAGTCGTATGGAGAGTCTTACCGTAAGTTTCGAATTGGTTAGTCGTGGGGTGGGGACCAATCCGATCGGACACAGAAAACGGGTGGGCTCGTTATCAGAAAGAGTCACCATGAATTGGATGCCGGGTCTTTAAGTCTATAATTAACGATAACAACGGTTAGCTTTATGTATCGCGTTGGATTCATCGGACTGGGCAGTATCAGTCATGAAAATGTGCTGGGTTATCTCGATGCGCCCAACACGGAAATAGTGGCGGGTTGCAGTCGAAACTCCAGTAATGGTCAGCAGTGGTTAGGAAAATATGGAGCGGCTGGTGCGACCCATTACACCGATCACGAAGCCATGTTGGCAGCTGAATCGCTGGATATTGTCGAGATTTTGAGCCCACACCATCTTCACGCCACGCACACAGTTGCTGCTGCCGAGGTGGGCGTTCGAGCGATCAGCCTGCAAAAGCCCATGGCGACCACGTTAGTCGAGTGCGATCAGGTTGTGGATGTCTGCCGGCATCATGATGTGACACTCAAACTGTACGACAACTTCGTGTTTTATCCGATTTATCTCAAGGCGAAGGAGTTAATTGATCAGAACTTGATTGGCGACCTGATCTCAATTCGCATTCATACGATGGCCGGATTGGCAGAAGGTGCCGAGTGGCCTTGGTGCTTTCAGCCCGATAGCTGGCGTTCGCAGCTCGAAACCGGTGGTGTCGGCCCCTTGGTGGGTGACGACGGTTTCCACAAATTTTCGTTGGCAAGATGGTTCATGCAACGGGACCTGGAGCAGGTAGGTGCCTGGATCGATGACGAGACGCCACTGGATGCTCCTGCCTTTGTGCGCGGCAAGTTCAAACGACTTCCGGGTGACGGTCCCAAGTACGCACAGTTTGACTTTTCGTTTTCTCCGAAATTGTCAATTCCCTGTGACTTCTGGCTGGACGATTTTCTTGAAATCGTGGGCGAGCGTGGCATCATGTGGATTAATCAATGTTCAGCGGCAGGCGATCGCGCATTGTTTCGCGGCAACAGGATGGGAGAAAGTGCCGCGTTTCCGCCAATTGCAGTTTTTTTAAATGGCCAGGTAACGACGTATCTGGAAGAACTCACGCCGGCAGAGCGGAACTGGTCGACCTCGTTCATTGGATCGACCCGGCACTTTCTCAAGGTAATTGAGCAAGGTGGTGACCCGGTTTACACGGGTGAAGAGGGACGGGAAATTACCCGTTATGCGATGGCGGCACACGTTTCAGCCCAGGAGGGGCGTGACGTTTACCTGGACGAGATAACTGCTGCAAACGAAGTTGCCGGCAATTTCAAAATCGAGAAGAATTTTTGCAGATTCTAGGTTCGAATCTGATACGAATTCTCAGGGTGGATTGCCAGAGTGGCCGTTTCGGCGGGGCCTTGGCGGATTTCAGCAACGGTGGCGGTGGATTGAAGACGGTTTAGCCATCGAAGGACAGGTCGGGTTCGACACCGGTCATCACTTCGACCAGTGCGGGGCTGCCGTTTCGAGTTACCTCGTCAGCGCGTTGTAACGCGCTGACGATCTCAGAGGGATGTTCGATTCGCTCGGCGTGCACACCCAGTGCGCGTGCCATGTCGGCATAATGTCCTCCCAATTCCGTTGCCCCGTAGAGCGATTTGGTGCTTGGGATCACCCGTTCGTAGTTACTCATTGTCCCGTTGTTGCTGATAATGGTCATGATGGGGATTTGTAGTCGGCTGGCGGTTTCCAGATCCGTACCGACCATGCCGATGCCGCAGTCGCCCATGAAATTTGCCACCAGTTTTTCCGGAAAAGCCAATTTCACTCCCATGCTACTTCCCAGCGAGAATCCCAACTGTGTCGAATGCCCCCAACCCAGGTAGCCGCGCGGATTGACCGATTGGTATTGAGGCACCAGGACATCACGAGTGGCACCCGGTTCGTGGCTGACGATGGTCGTCTCTGGATCAAACGTTTTGGAAAAATCTGCTACCAGCCGATAGATGTTGATAGGGGTTTCATCGGAGTTCCGCTTTGCTGCCCAACGTGCCTCCCACTGGGCGCGTTGTCCGGCAAGAACGGACTCGCGTTGCGCCCGTATGTCACGGCGATCAATTTTTCGGTCTTCGAGATCTTCTATCATTTGTTGCAGTACCAGACGGGCATCTCCCACCAAACCGACATCGACTGGAAAGTAGGTGTTCAAATCGCTTGAGTCGACCGTGCAGTGGATGTGTCGCTTGCCGGGTGGGATGGGAGTGGCAGTAAAGTCCCGTACCAGGCTGGCACCGACGGAAAACACAACGTCGGCTTCTTCAATCGCAGCTACGACCAGGGAGGTTTTTGTGTAGCTGGCGGGCCCCAACGCCAACGGGTGCCGCTCGTTGAAGGCGCTTTTTCCAAGCAGGCTCGTTGTCACTGGAATGCCGAGCAATTCTGCCAGGCGGGTCAGCTCGGCGGAAGCTTCAGCGTATAGCACCCCCTGCCCTGCCCAGATCTC
>Ga0310124_10002031_pt1 | contig 14052 bp, 8 predicted proteins | sample CB11b_AW_Bot5_MG_FD_203507 | JGI IMG/M metagenome (GOLD analysis project Ga0310124, IMG submission 203507) | Marine microbial communities from Western Arctic Ocean, Canada - CB11b_AW_Bot5 | ecosystem: Environmental > Aquatic > Marine > Oceanic | place: Canada: Western Arctic Ocean | collected...
GCTCTGGAAAAAGCTGGTCTGGCGGTGACACCGATGGGGACAACGACGTGGACACGAGTGATTTGACCAAGGCCATCATGAATTTTACCGGTGCCCTGGCAGCAGCGGCATCCAGTTCGGTTGTTCTGGTTGGACAGCAGGTACAGACACTTGAGTCAGAGGGAACACTATCTGGAAACCAAAGCCGTCTCATCAATTCGGAGACTGCTGAAACTGCCTTGGAAAATCGAAGCCGTTCAGCCGTGGACGCTTTCTATCAATGGTGGGGTGACCGTTCTCAAGGAACTGGGGACAAGACCCGTCGTGCCTTAATGAACGATCTCACGGATTGAGTACCAGACCGATGACGTCAAGCGTTACATCGTACCTGTCGACGCATTGCCATCAACGATCGGGGCACACAACACCCATGACCTGTGGCCAACGGATAACTGTCATAACTCAGCGGATAATGCGAACTAGTTGATTGTTGGCATCCCAACGCACTGGTTGAGAATAATGGTGGACGCCGATCTCTTCAGTAATGGGTGTGGGAACGCGCAACAGAAATTCGATCCACTCGGGACAATTGAATGCCGAGTATGCGAGTTCCATTCCCGAGATCAAGTCATCCGGTTCAAGATCGCAATCAGGCAACAGCACAGGACCGGTGTCCGTTTGAAACACCCAGTCTCGTTCATTCGCGTTAATCGTTTTAACAGGATATTCCAACGTAACGTGATAGCGTGGTGTGGTTAACTGTGTCCTGGCAATCAGCACCTCGTTGGCCAAAACGGACGCAACAACCTGCTCTGTAGAACTCAGTACCTCGCTCTCACGCCGCTCGATATCAATTCGAACTTCGTCAAACGCTGTGGAAATCAGCCCCACTTGCCGCTCGGGCTGGTCACCCAACGATGGTGGATAAAGTTTGACAGTCTGTCCCGCCTGGCGAAACGCCTTGAGATGCATGAATCGCTCACGCCCGAAAATTGGCACAAAATCAGCATTGGGTTCCGTCCAAATATCTCGATCCACACCCACACGTTCCGTTTTACAGCTTGCCCCCAAAGCAAACTCTTCCCGATAGCCATTTTGATCGGAAATCGTGCAGACACATTCCAGCTGGATCCTTGCGTTATTGAGTGTGTAGGGCGGTTGGTGGCTACCCGTTCTTGTCGGTTTCTTTTCCGTATCAATCCGAAATGTCAAAAATGAGCGAGAAAAGTCTACGATTTTCATAAGATTTCCTGCTAAATTACCGTAAAACTGCGTTTATTCTCCCGTCTCTTGCGGGTAACAACGGCACAACGGCTTTCACGTTTCACAAAAATCCTGTTGTGATGAAGTGACAAGCCTGTAAGATATTTTATCCATACAACGTTTGTCTACCAGCAACCTCTCCATTTTGTTTGACGGATCACATTCTGATGCAAGCATACTCTTCCCGAAATTCATTATCGTTTTTTTTCGGCCGGTGTACCCTCTTGGGCTTGTCCACAGTATTCGTTTTCATCGGACTGTGCGGCTTGTCACACAGCGAATCAAATTGGCGTGAATTTCGCGGCCCAACCGGACAAGGATTGTCCAACGCCAGTGAATTGCCCGTGAGTTGGAACAGTTCACAAAACATCACTTGGATGAAATCGATTCCCGGCAAAGGTTGGTCATCGCCCGTGATCGAAAACGGACGTATCTTCATGACAACAGCCGTTTCGCAGGAAGGCGATGGAACATCCGATATTGGAGATCAGTCGTTGCGGGTCATTTGTCTCGACAGTACAACTGGTGATCTTAAATGGAATGTCGAGGTTTTCCATCAGGATGGCAAAACGGCTCCTCGTATTCAAGGCAAAAATAGCCACGCAAGTCCAACCCCGATTGTTCACTACGATAAACTTTACGTACATTTTGGCCACCAGGGAACTGCTTGTTTAACTTTCGATGGAAAAATCATTTGGCAAACACGTCAAATCCAATATTCACCCAGGCATGGGAATGGTGGTTCCCCGGTCATCTTTGATGATTTATTGATTTTCAGTTGCGACGGTGCTGAAGATCCGTTCGTAGTCGCCCTGGAATTGAAAACCGGTACCCCGCGATGGCGGACCGGTCGAAATATCGAAGCTGAGCGACCTTTTTCCTTCAGCACTCCGCTGTTGATTCAGGTCAAGGGAAAACCAATGTTGATCAGCCCAGGAAGTGAGCTGGTTGGTGCGTACAACCCCAAGACGGGCGAAGAGATCTGGCGAGTTCGCTATCCAACTGGATACTCAGTCGTCCCGCGACCCGTCTACGGACATGGATTGGTCTTTGCATGTTCTGGATACGGAACACCCGTTCTCTACGCGATTCGCCCCGATGGGAAAGGAGATGTGACCGATACACACGTTGCCTGGCAAACCAATAAAAACGTGCCCCACAATCCTTCCTTGCTTCTGATAGAGGACGCACTTTACATGGTTTCTGACGATGGAATCGGCAGCTGCCTGGAAGCAAAAACGGGCGAAGTTCGTTGGAAACAACGCTTGGGAGGAAACTTTTCCGCCTCACCGTTGTTCGCTGGCGGCCATGTTTATTTTCAAAACGAAACATCAACGACATTCGTCGTGAAAGCGAGTAGCATGTTCGAACAGGTTGCCGTCAACACATTTGAACAAATCTCCGATGAACGAACTTTCGCTTCCTATGCGGTCAGTGATGGAGCAATCTACGCTCGAACAGAAAAACACTTGCTGCGCATCGAAAATCGTTAAGAACAGCACACAAGCCATAACCCATCTTCACCTGGTTCCACCTACGCTAAAATCCCGCGCACTACCTCTCCGTGCACATCCGTCAGACGAAACCAGCGACCCTGGTATTTATGAACGAGACGCTCGTGATCGATTCCCAACAGGTGCAGAAGGGTTGCGTGCAAATCGTGGATGTGAACCGGATCCTCGGTAATATTGTAGCAGTAGTCATCGGTCTGGCCGTAGGTCATCCCACCCTTCACTCCGCCGCCGGCTAGCCAAATCGTAAAGCAGCGTGGGTGATGGTCACGTCCAAATACGTCGCCCGTCAGCTTACCTTGACAATAATTGGTGCGACCAAACTCACCACCCCACACCACCAATGTGTCTTTCAACATCCCACGTCGTTTCAGATCACGAACCAGCGCCGCCGAAGCCCGATCGGTTTCCCGGCACTGTCGAGAAATTCCATTTTTGAGAGCACTGTGTTGATCCCAACCGGGATGGTAGAGCTGGATGAACCGCACATCCCGTTCGGCCAAACGTCGCGCCAACAGGCAATTGGCTGCATACGTCCCTGGGTTCCGCGCATCCTCACCATATTCCTGAAAAACATACTCCGGCTCGTCGGAAAAATCGATCGCATCCGGAATTGAACGCTGCATTCGAAATGCCAATTCATACTGGGCAATTCGTGCCTCCATCGGGTGTTCGTCGTTTCGTTGGGCTTTGATCTGGTATAGCTGGTTGAGCACATCCAACATTCTTCGACGACTGGTCACATCGATTCCAGCGGGATTATTCAGGTAGAGTACCGGATCTTCTCCTGACCGGAAACGAACACCCTGATATTTCGAAGGCAGAAAACCACTTCCCCAAAGGCGTGTCAACAGAGGTTGACCTCCTTTTCCTTTCGTGACCATCACCACGAAGCCCGGCAAATCCTTGTTTTCACTACCCAGCCCATAACTCAACCAGGCTCCCATACTGGGCCGCCCTGGAAATTGTGAACCGGTTTGCATGTACGTCACTGCAGGACCATGATTAATCGCGTCGGTGTACATTGAATTAATAAAACAAAGATCGTCCGCTATACGGGCCGTCTCGGGCATGACCTCGCTGATCCAAGCGCCTCCCTGACCATGCTGTTGAAATTTAAAAGGCGAACCAACCAGGGGAAAGCTGGACTGACTGCCCGTCATTGTGGTCAACCGCTGGCCACGTCGAATTTCTTCAGGCAGCTCCTGTCCATGTTTTTCTCTTAACAGGCTTTTGTGGTCAAACAAATCCATTTGCGACGGTGCACCGCTTTGAAATAGAAAGATAACGCGCTTGGCTTTTGGCGCAAAATGCGTTCCCTCGCTACGTTTACCAGCCGTGGCAGCCTTCACCTCACCAGCCAACATATCAGCCAGCGCAATCCCACCCAGCCCCAGGCCCAAGCGGTTCCAAAACCGTCGACGACTCATACCCCAGGTCGATTCATGGCCAGTACAAAGCGGTTGGTTCATCTTTAGATTCTCATATTGCTTTCTTGAAATTCGATCGTCCTACAAGGGACGACAATCGGATGATGGCAGGCTTGTTCAGTTCGTGTCTTTCTTGAAATTGTTCAGTTCATGTCTTTCTTGAAAACCTTCCAACGCTCCATCTGGTTATCCGTTGGCCAGAGCTCCCCTATCTTTTCATCACACACTCGTCGTAGTTCAATAACACACTAGCCACAACTCCCACGGCTGCTAGTCGTGGTGCGGGAATCGCTTCATCCTGCGGCGCATCACCCGTTTTCAGAAACTTCTCGGCATCCTCATTATGTTTTTCAAAATGTTCAAGTTGTTGTTGAAACAGGGCTAACAGGACATCTTGCTCGGTTTTGTTCGGACGCCGACCGGTCAGTACAAAAAACATGGATTCAATCACTGCATCCGTATCCTCGCCATGTTTCTGCAACATCTGCTGGCCTAACATTCTGGACGCCTCAACAAACTGTGGATCATTCAGCAGAACAAAAGCCTGAATCGGCGATGAAGTCCGCTCTCTCCTGACCACACACACTTCACGTTTCGAGGCATCCAGCGACATCATCACAGGAGCTGGTGCTGTACGTTTCCAAAAAGTGTATAAACTGCGCCGGTACAAGCCCTCACCCTTATCGCGTTGAAGAGGTTTAAACGAAACAGCGACTTCGTAAGGCTTTACCGAGCTGCCACCAATCCGGTCGACCGATAATCCACTGACGGCCAAGGCATTATCACGAATCATCTCAGCCGACAAGCGATAGCGTGGAAATCGCGACAACAAGTCATTCTCAGGATCCTCGGAGAACGCTTGAGAAGACACCGACGAACGTTGACGGTAAGTCGCCGATTTGACAATTTGCGCCCATAATCTTTTCACATCCCAGCCATGTGCAACAAAATCACCTGCGAGCCAATCTAGTAAATCGGGATGCGTCGGTGCTTTACCCTGACTACCAAAATCTTCAGGTGTTTGCACCAAACCTCGCCCAAATAACATTTGCCAATAATGATTCACGGCCACGCGGGCCGTAAGAGGATGTCCTGGATCGGCCAGCCAACGGGCCAACCCGAGCCGATTGCGTGGCTGGTCCAGGGGGAACGGTGGAAACATGGCCGGGGTATCCGGCTGAACGCGTTCGCCAGGCGCATCGTAAGCCCCCCGTTGCAATACAAAGCTTGGTCGCCGATTGGCCATTTCTCGCATGACCATGATCTCCGGGATCTCACTGACAAACTTGCTTTGCTCCTGACGCAACTCACAGAGCGCCTCGGCCTGCTCTTTGTAAAATTCATCGTAGTGTACCAGATAAAACTCCCGTAAATCCTCCTCTTGCAAAGGACTGAGCTTGTCGATCGGTGTCTCCAACAACCGCTGGAGACTTTGACCATCATGCAAGTGGGCCACTTCAATCGACGTCAGCTGCCGGTTGTAAACCGCAAACTCATCCACCAGGCCGTTGGTAAAACCACGGTCACGGTTGCGCGCTCCTATGGCCAGGTTAATTTTTTCATCAATTTCAATTACCCTAGTCAACGAATCACGGACAACCTCGCAATCCGCCGGCTTCCCGTTGATGACAATCTGCAAACCGGAAGCTCGGCTGGATCCATCGTTAAGAATCGCCACATGGAGCCATTGGTTGGTCGGAATCGGGTCTCGAGTTCGGACACAAACTGCATTGCCAGGCCAAAAATGAACTAACGCCGCACTGAGGCGTCCCTCCTCGATTAACAGCTGATATCCATGGCTGCCAGCGTCCGTCCAACCTTTCGAACAATGAAAAATGACAGCGCGATCTTTCACGTCCGGAGTATTGATCCACAATGATACCGAAAACGGATCAAACTGCTGAAATCTTCCCGTGTCCAATTTGTGCTGGTCGTCACCACTCAAGTGAATCGCTGAGCCCATTTTTCCTGGCACACTTGTATTGGCTCCGTTGTTAACATCGTCAAAGGTCAAGTGGCCAACTCGCCCGACAGTCAACAGTTCATCAATCTTCTCAGACGCGATGATCGATTCGCGCATGCTTCTGGACCAACCTTCAAACTTCTGTTGTCGCCCAATGCCCAACTGCTCGAGCGACTTTTCCGCCTCGGTAATGCGTTCGTCAAATTCTGCCAGTTTGCTTTTTTGTTCTTCGTCGGCCAGCAAGAGCGTTGGTGTTGGTGTCAATATCGGTTTCTTCAGAGAGTTGTGATATGCATACAGTCCTGACTCGTCAATATTATTGAAAAACGCAAAGAATTGATAATACTCCTTTTGAGAAATCGGATCGTATTTATGATCGTGACAGCGTGCACACTCCAACGACAAACCAAGAAAGGCTGTTCCAAAAGTGTGATTCCGATCGGCCACGTACTCGACACGAAATTCTTCTTCCACACTTCCGCCTTCTGTCTTTTGAGAATGCAAGCGGTTAAACGTGGTTGCCAAAACCTGTTCATCGGTTGCTTCGGGCAATAAGTCACCCGCGAGCTGCCAGGTCATGAATTGATCGTATGGAAGATTCGCATTGAACGCCCCAATCAACCAGTCTCGCCACGGCCAAACCCGGCGGTTACGATCAACCTGGTAACCGTAAGTATCCGAATATCGAGCGACATCCAGCCAGTCAGCTGACATGCGTTCGCCATATTGTTTTTTTGCGAGTAACGTCACAACAAGTTCAGCGTACGCTTCGGGGGACTGTTCACTGACGAAAGCTTCGATTTGCTCAATCGTTGGAGCCAGTCCCGTCAGGTCGAATGTCAACCGGCGAATCAACGTTTCTTTGTCTGCTGGCAAAGATGGTACCAGACCACGCTTTTCAAGCTGGGACAAAATAAAGAAGTCGATTTCATTTTTTGGCCAGCCGGTGTCTTTCACACTGGGTACAGAGATTTTCTGGACCGCTTCAAACGCCCAATGTCGGGCGTAGGGCGCCCCGCTTTTGATCCAACGTGTCAGTACATCCATTTCCTGTTGACTTAATTCCAATTTCGATTCAGGCGGTGGCATCTGCTCATCGGAATCCTTACTGTGAATCCGTCGAAGCAGCTCACTGCTAGCCGGATCGTCCTGCGACAGTAAATGACTGGCCTCTTCCAAATGATCCAGTCGCAAGTCGGCCTTCCGAGTATTTTCATCCGGCCCGTGACATTTGAAACACTTGTCCGAAAGAATGGGTCGAACATCGCTGTTGAAATTCACCGGTGTGTCGGCAACGGCCACGGCGCAAGAAAATACGACGACAAGTCTGAACAGACAGCCAAACACGATAAAGAAGATGGGGGGGTTCTGCATACCACTACATTTTAATCTGATGGCTAACAGATTTTCAACCCGTGATTTCAAAACCCGGCAAGACCCGCTGTGTCGGCGGATGCAACACACGACGCAACTGTAATTGAAAACCGTCAGATAAATGAAACATCACTTCCAACAGTAAGAGATCAGCTCGATTCATCACGTGTCGCGAACTTCGACTTCCCAAACCCTCGATAATCTCTTCCAAAACTTTTAAATGCAATTCCATAACTTGTCGGGCGCTAACTCCACCAGCGACAAATAAACTGGCCAACTCAAACATCTCTGCAGACAGGTTTCCCGACCCCATGATCACGTAAGCTCGCAAAAGCTCCTGATAGTGTCGGACAAGACGGTCGGGAAGGCATATCGAACCCCGCTTTGGCGAATGATCCTGGCCCTGACCAACTGAAATAAATGCACGCTGCTGCTCAAGCAATCGTTTTGCCTCATTGTGTTCCAACTCCAGGCGGTGATTATGTTTCTGAGTCAGTCGCCGATTTTCACCTATCAACTGGTGCCGCTCTACCGAGCGAGCCATCTGCCAAATCAGTGCTCGTGTGGTCGTCGTATTCACACACACATAGGCATCTGCACCCACCTCATAACAGAGCGCATTCATTTCCTGTTCACTCTGTTCACCCAAAACAATGATCGGTTGTTCGTCGCCATTGCCAGCTCGAAGGGCGTCGAGCAATTCCAACGCATCAAGCTCTTCTGCTGCATGACTGATCAAAACAGCATCGAAGACTTCATCGCGTAATCGGGCCAGACCGGCAGTCATGCCGATCGCCTCTTCTAAAAGAATCTCTGACGCACTATCAGCGGCAAACGCCTCGGCCAACCAACCACCCGTACGATGGAATCCCGTGATAAATAAGATACGCATGCGAGGCGGTATCGACATCCACTGGGAAGTATTGGATTCAAGCCTCGTATCACTCAAGACCGTAGACATAATCGTATCCTGACCAGCAACTCCAGGTCAAAAACAAGGACACACACAATCCAAACATTTTTTGCCGCATGCGCTGTAATTTCAAAAGGCGGGGCACTGTAGCTAGATGAGTCAACAAGGTCAAGGCAGGGCCTGCCACCTGCCAGGGCTCTTGGTACAGCAAAATGGTTAGGGGCAAAACAGACACCCACGTTGCTAGCTGTTCCCAAACTACCTTTTTCCACGATATCTTAAGCAACCGGCTCGTCCGTTTTTGTTAGAACATCAAACCAAGAATCCAGCTTCAACGGTAATGGCTACCGAAGCAAGTTCTTCGAATGGTTATTCTTCGCTGGAAACGTACGTGCCATGGACTTATGATGATGGTCATTACGACACCCCAAGGAACCCATTATGCGGATAGCTTATCTGGATTGTGCCAGCGGGATTAGCGGCGATATGACTTTAGGCGCTCTCATCGACGCCGGCGTCGATCTGGCCGCCATTCAAAATGGAATCGATTCACTCGGATTAAACGATTGCCATTTGATCGCCGAAGAGACGATTCGTCATGGGTTTCGAGCAACCAACATCACCGTGCAGCACCCTGCTGAGCACGCTCATCGACATCTACATCACATTCACGACATGATCGACGGCAGTTCTTTGACCAATGCACAGAAGAAGCTTTCTCGTGATATTTTCTCATGCCTGGGTAAAGCCGAGGCCAAGGTACACGGCACGAGCATCGAGAAGGTTCATTTTCACGAGGTTGGCGCTGTGGATTCGATTGCTGACGTTGTCGGATCCGCAATTGGCTGGGATCTTTTAGGTGTTGACCGAGTCGTCTGTTCACCTATCCCAACGGGTTCGGGATTCATTGAAATTGCACACGGCAGGACCAGCGTTCCGGCTCCTGCTACTGCAGAATTACTGCGCGGTGTACCTTTAGCAGCGTCGGTTGTTGAAGCCGAATTGACAACACCCACGGGAGCTGCGATTGCCGTGACCGTTTGTGATGAGTTCGGCCTGCTACCGTCGATGGCAATCAATACAATTGGCCTGGGGGCTGGCGATCGAGATTTCTCAGAACAGGCAAATCTACTCCGCCTGATAGTTGGCGAAACGGACAATCACAATCTTTCCCGTTCTGATCATGACAGGAAACAACAAATCGATGCAGACCAAGTGTGGATCCTTGAAGCAAATCTTGACGACGTGCCAGGTGAGTTGATCGGATACTGCCAGGAACAACTCTTTGCTGCTGGCGCACTCGATGCATTCACCACTGCGATTCAGATGAAAAAAAACCGACCCGCTGTGAAATTAACCGCCTTGTGTCATGGTGGAGACATTCAACGGCTGGAAGAGATCTTCTTTCAAGAAACCGGCACCTTGGGTGTCCGGCGCTGGCCCGCCACGCGACACAAATTGCAGCGCAAAACCCATTTTGTAACCACACCCTGGGGTGAAGTAACAGGAAAGTTGTTCCATTTGCCAGATGGTACAGAACGATTCTCCCCTGAATTTGAGTCCTGTCGACAAATCGCAGCAACCAAAGGGTTGGTGTTGCGAGATGTTTACCGAGCAGCTCAACATGCCTTCGGAAGTGAATCAGTTTAACAGGCAACGGTCTTCCTCAGCTTCTCTTTGTAGCAGAAATGGTCCTGTCGCTTTATTTTCTTTTGGGATAACTGCCGTCAGGTCCCACGACAACCGGTCGTCCACAATCCAAGCACTGGCGAACAAAGGACATGCCCCAACACAAATCGCTACAGAAACGGGTATCCCTGGGGGTAACAAAGAAATGGCATTGAGGCTCAGCCCTCACCGATCCAATCAAGAAGGCTCACATTGCGCAACTCCAAAACCTTAGCCATCTCAGTTATTCAATGCCATTAGAAGGTCTTGCGTCGGATCGGTAATCCGGCTTTCGATCCGAGCTACAGTACAATGTTAACGAGCAGCTCTTGCCGCCTAACAAGACGTTTCTAAGCGATCCCAAAGTGCGAGTATGGCATCACGACCATGTACCGGCTCCTCACACTCCGAACCGCGGCAGAGGTAAACGGTCGTAGCTTCAGACACTACTTTCTTGCCCCGAAACACGTCATCCAAATGTGACGAGTGGTGGCCAACCGTATCAACAGCACGAAATGCCACCACACAATGTGGAAGAAAACGTCTGTGAAAATCGCCAAGCAATTCTCTGGCTACTTGTGAGTTATCCCGATCGACCATCACAATTTCATAGGTACCTTTCACCAACAGATCTAGGGCGATCAACATTTGACCTGTCGAAAGAGGAGATTGCTCGATTAATCCGATTGCTGAAGAAACGATGTTGTGAGCCGCATCGATGTAATCAGCACGACCACAAAGGGCTCCTAATCGGGCCAGGGCTGTAGCGGCCATCGAGTTACCACTGGGCGTCGAGCCATCCTGAAGATCCTTATTACGGATAATCAACTGTTCGTGATCGTCAGCCGTATAAAAAAATTCCCCTTCTTGATCATCTCGAAAATGTTCCAAAACGATATCAGCCAAGCCAACTGCCTTGTCAATCCAGCTTTCATTCATGCTCGATTGGTAAAGGGTAACAAGACCATTGATAAGACAGGTGTAGTCATCCAAGTAAGCATCTAATTTAGCCTCACCCTGGCGCCAACCATGCAACAAGCGGCCATCGGTTCGCATCATCTTATTCTCAATGAAGCTTGCTGCCTGTGAAGCAGCCGAAAGATATCTGGGTTCGCTTAAAACCGCAGCTGCCCGGGCCATCGCATCGACCATCAACCCATTCCAATTGACGAGGACCTTGTCATCCTTTCCAGGCCGTATTCGTTGATTTCGCCTTTGTAAAAGCTTACTGCGACTCTCCTGTAACTCGGCATGCAACGCTTCAACTTCCCAGCCACGAAGCTGGGCACATTGCTCGACTGTCTTAGGCAGGTTAAGAATATTCTTCTCCTCGAAGTTTCCCTGTTGCGTCACATCATACACATAGCAAAATTTCTCGGCCGCCTGTTCACCTAAAATCTCCGTGACTTCGTCAACGGTCCACACATAAAACTTTCCTTCCTCTCCCTCGCTATCAGCATCTTCGGTACTGTAAAATCCACCGTCAACGTCGGTCATCTGCTCCAGAATGTAGTCCAACGTTTCTCGAACGACACGGGCATCTGTTGATCGTCCCGTCGCCTGATAGTTCTCAAGATAGAGAACTGCCAACGATGCATTGTCATAAAGCATTTTTTCGAAGTGCGGTACAAGCCAGCGCTCATCGACCGAATAGCGGGAAAAACCACCTCCCAGATGGTCGTAAATCCCACCACGGGACATCTTATCAAGGGTCATCCCAACCATCCCCAAATGTGTTTCACGTCTCCATCGGCGCCATGTCCTCAATAAAACCTGGAGATCCATTGAATGAGGAAATTTCGGCGCTTGACCAAATCCTCCGTTGACGGAATCGAAGATGCGTTCTATCTGTGCTGCCGATGCCTGTAAAAGTTCTAGTCGAATTGTGCCTGATGATGGTGGCGAAATGCCGATCTGACTCATATGCTCGGTCAACTTCCCCGCTTGTTCCAAAGCTTGTGACCTTCGGTTAGTCCACGCATCGCGCACGGCGGCGATAATTTGATCAAACCCCGACATCCCTCGTGATGCAGTCGGTGGCCAGTAGGTGCCGCCGAAAAAAGGTTGGCCCTCGGGTGTAAGAAAAACGGACATCGGCCAACCGCCATGTCCCTGATTGATCATTTGTACCGCACTCATATAAATATGATCGAGATCGGGCCGCTCTTCGCGATCGACCTTAATGCAAATAAAAGACTCGTTCAGCTGAGCAGCAATCTCTTCGTTCTCAAAACTTTCATGTTCCATGACATGGCACCAATGACATGCCGAATAGCCAATTGAAAGAAAGATTGGTTTCTCCTCTTCCACGGCACGAGAAAGTGCATCGACACCCCAAGGGTACCAGTCGACTGGATTATTGGCATGCTGCAAGAGGTAAGGACTGGACTGGTTGGCGAGTCGATTGGGCACTTGAGTCCTGACTATTGGTATGAATTCTCTTCACCAGGAAACGCCCCGTCTCGCACGTCATCTCGATAATTCGACACCGCCTGCGTAATCGTTTCTCGCAGATTACAATAGGACCTGACAAAACGCGGGATGTATCCATCCGACAAACCCAGCAAATCGTGCAACACCAACACTTGTCCGTCACATTGGGGACCCGCTCCAATTCCGATCGTTGGAATGCGAACAGCGCGAGTTATTTTCTCGGCCAGATCGGAGGCAATACACTCCAAAACAACAGCGAATGCTCCCGCCTGTTCAGCAGCTAAAGCGTCTTCCATCAGTTTTTGTTCATCACGTTGGACCTTGTAAACTCCCAGCTGATGCACGTTTTGAGGACGTAGCCCAACGTGGGCCATCACAGGAATACCGGCCGCGACCAACTCGGTAATCACCCGAGCCTGGGCCACACCACCCTCGAGCTTGACGGCCTGACAGCGCGTCTCCTTGATAATCCGTGCGGCATTTTCGATCGCCTTGGAACACCCCAAATGAAAACTAGGAAAAGGCATATCGACAATTACCAAGGCATTTTTAACCGCTCGTCCCACCATCTCAGCATGGTAGATCATCTCATCCAAAGTCACAGGCAACGTGTTGGCATGTCCTTGAACCACCATGGACATGCTGTCCCCAACCAAAATACCTTCGACTCCGGCACTGTCCACCAACTCAGCCATCGCATGGTCATAGGCGGTCAGCATGCTGATTTTCCGCCCCTCGGCTTTCATTGAGGTGAATTTTGGTACCGTAATCCGGCTAGAAGCACTCGCCATCAGGGTTCACCGTAAATTAGTTAAAAACAATGTGACAATAGCATTGTTACGCTGGCCGTCTCCAGAGGCAAGCACTGCACGAGCAGAAATACTTTTCCTAAATTGCCGGTATGTGGCAAAAAGACACTGAAACAACTAAGCCCTTATCAGAAAAGAGATACCTATCTTCGTCACTCGAATTTCTATCCGTAATTTACTGGCAGACACAAATCCATCCGTTGGCACGAAGCCGGCCAAGCCACCATGGGTATCGCAGCCGCCCCATACGTCTCGCATCTAATGGAATTATTTCCTGAACCTGAAATCCGACGGTACGGAGTTCTCGTTTCAACTCACCCAGAGTGAACACGTGTAAATACATGTTGGGAATTCCACGGTAGGGAAAATACTTATCGCCACGTTCTATATCTCCAACCAGTATCGACCGAAACAGATTTTTAATCAGCCACCATGGCCCACCCGGATCATAAAGATTGTACCAATAGTTATGCACATGGAGGACGAACCGCCCGTCGGAACGCAAAATTCTACGAACGTGCCGCAAAGCTTTCTGACGAAAATCCTGACCCTGAATCATTCCTAAGGTACTGAACATGCAAATCGCATGATCAATGGAATCGGTTGCCAGGCAGTCCAATTCAACCAAATTGGCCAACACTCCAGTGATGGGAAGATCTTCTATCTCTGCCTTTTCCTGAACGATTGACAACATTTCTTCAGAAAGATC
>Ga0310124_10002032_pt1 | contig 14047 bp, 8 predicted proteins | sample CB11b_AW_Bot5_MG_FD_203507 | JGI IMG/M metagenome (GOLD analysis project Ga0310124, IMG submission 203507) | Marine microbial communities from Western Arctic Ocean, Canada - CB11b_AW_Bot5 | ecosystem: Environmental > Aquatic > Marine > Oceanic | place: Canada: Western Arctic Ocean | collected...
GGGGTTGAATTCTATGGAACCGGTGGCCAGATGTTCCTCAGCCGCCGCGGCAAGATCGCCGTCTACGACGCGCGGAACCAGAGGGTCAACGTGAAGGTGACTCCCGAGGCACAGAATGCGGAAAAACATGTGGCCAACTTTCTGCAGTGCGTCCGCAGCGGCGAAACGCCCAACGGCGACATCTCGCTGGGCCACCTGACCACCTCGCTGTGCCACCTCGGCAATGTGGCCACTCGCCTGGGACGTTCATTCCAGTTTGACCCCACCACCGAGCAGGTCGTCGACGACGCCGAAGCCAACTCGCTGATGTCTCGCCCGTATCGCGAACACTGGGGCAAACCCAAGGGAGCCTGATGCACCGATCTGTCGCCACCCTGCTGCTGGGACTCGCCTTTACGCCTCTTCCCGGGGCCGAGGCCAGCGACCGACCGAACATCCTGTTCATCTACACCGATGATCAGTCGTACCGGACGGTCAGTTGTTACTCCGGGGCCTACAAGTTTGCCCGGACGCCCAACATCGACGCGTTGGCCAAGCGAGGTGTCCGCTTCACTCACGCCTACATCGGGACCTGGTGTCTGCCCTCGCGAGCGGCATTGCTGACCGGACACCATCCCTACGGAGTGAAATCGCTGCGGATGGAAGGCAAGTACCCCGGCAGCACCTACGACCCCGCACAGGCCCCGTTCTGGCCCTCGGTCTTTCGCAAGAACGGCTACCAGACCGCCCAGATCGGAAAATGGCACACCGGCACCGACACCGGATTTGGCCGCGATTGGGACTACCAGGTCGTCTGGAATCGGCCTCGACACCCCAACAACTCGGGCAACTACTTCTACGATCAGCTGATCGAGACCAATGGCGGCAAGGCCAAGCTGACCAAGGGCTATTCGACCGACAACTACACCAGTTGGGCGGTCGACTACATCAAGGGCCAGCACCGCCAGGCAGACAAGCCGTGGTACCTGTGGTTGTGCTACGGAGCGGTCCACGGCCCGTTCACACCGGCCAAGCGGCACATGGGTCTCTACCCCGATCTCCGCGTCCCCACGCCCAAGGACATCTTCCCGCCGCGGCCGGGCAAGCCCGACTACATGCAGAAGATCGAGTACTGGGTCAAGGACAAGAACGGTCGTCCCGAACTCAAGGGAGGACAATTCGGAGGGCAGACGGTCGAGGGATCCAAGGGAATCCACGGCAACACGCTGACCGACTGGGTCCGACAGTACCACCAGGGCGTGCGTGCCCTGGACGAATCGGTCGGCACGTTGATCGAGACGCTCAAGGCCACCGGCCAGTACAAGAATACGCTGGTCGTCTTCACTTCCGACCAGGGCTTCGGCTGGGGCCAGCACGGCTTCTGCCGCAAGATCGCACCCTACGACGGCACGATCCGCTCCCCGCTGATCGTCAGCATGCCCGGACGAGTCCCCCAGGGCAGGACCTGCCGGCATCCGGTGGCCGGGGTCGACCTGGTACCGACCTTCTTCCGCTTCGCCGGCATCGAACTGCCCTGGGACATGCATGGCCACGACCTGACGCCCTTGCTCAAACGCCCCGGCTCGAAATGGCCGCACCCCACCCTGGCCATCTACACCCAGCGCAAGTACGGCGACGACACCAACACGATCCCACCCAATTCGTCGAAGCTCGACTCAGGCGGAGTCCCCTGGTGGGTCTCACTGGCGCGGGGCCGCTACAAGTACATCCGCACGATGGAAGCCAACCAGATCGAAGAACTCTACGACCTGAAGAAGGACCCCGACGAGCTCAAGAACCTCGCTCTCGATTCGGATCACGCCAGGCGACTCTCACGCTTTCGCCGTGACACAGTCCAGGAACTGAAGCGGACCCGGGCAGGACTCGTCGATCATCTGCCACCGGTGCGAACTGCCGGCAACTAGCCAAGTCCCCGCCGACTCAGTTCAGTTCAGTTCGAACGCGACTTCAGGCTCAATAGAAACGCGGTCACATCAGCCACCTGCCTCGGCGTCAGCAATCGCTCGAACGAGGGCATCGGCGAGATCTTCTGGCTGACACGCTCCTCGATTGACCCCCTGGGAATTACCACCTGACGACCGTCTGCCTGCAACAACGTCAACGCCGTACCGGTCTCCTCCTTCAGCAATCCCGTCAGGGTCCTGCCGTCCTCGATCACAATCAACAGCATCCTGAAGCCCTCCTTCACCTCCACGCTTGGACTCAGGATCGAGCGGACCACCTTCTTCGGGTCGGCCTGCTTCACCAGGCTCGCCAGGTCGGGTCCAAAGCCGGGCTGCTGCTTCGTGTCGACGCGGTGACACTTGGCACAGCCGGCACCACCAGTGGCAAAAAACAACGCCTTGCCCGCTGCGACCCGGCCGGCGGGTAACAACGGCAGTACCGCCTGGACCGTAGTCGCCTGCGACAGGCGTGGCAGACCGCCCGGGCGAACGATGACCAGGTAATTCGACTTCCCCCCGTCCAGCCCGTCGTCGGTGTTGCCTCCGATCACTATCCGCCCGGCCGGAAACTTCCGCTCAAAGAGCCGAAACGTCGCGTCGCTGGTCTGGACCATCAACTCGGTTCGCACGAATGCGCCACGGCCCTTCAGAGGCAACCACCCAGGCGGCTTGCTCACCCGGGTGTCGTGGCCCAACCAGACCGTTACCGGGATCACCGTGTCGATCTCCAGAAAGCGAGAGCCTCGCGACGAGGCGTCCTGGTTGGCAGTCTGGATCACCATCGATCCCTCGTACCCCCTGGGGACTTGCTTGTACACGTACTCCCGGTCGGTATAGACCGTGCGCCCGACCACCAGTCCGCCGTCGACCACTCGATAGCTGTTGCCACTTCGTGCTCGAGCCGCAAGCACTCCGCTGCGGCTGGCTGCTTCCAGGGTCGAGAGTCGAGTGAAACGGTATTCGCCCACGGGCCCCACCCGCTGCTCACCGACAAACACCGCCAGTTTCAGCACCACGCTCTTTGAAAACACCTTCGAGCCGCTCCACTGCGGTGACCGCATGGTCGGCACCGTGCCGTCCACGCTGTAGTAGACCCGGCCCGGCTTCACCCCCACCTCAACCGTCACATTCACACGTTCGCGGAACTCACCACCGGCCGGCTTCACTCGAACCAGCGGATTGCCAGCCCCACGCGCCAGCCAAAGAGCCGCCACACTGCGGACCCGCGCATCTTCATCCTCGAGCAAAGGCTTGACCTGCCGAGCCTCCAGGGCACGACCCTCCGCCAGCGAGAGTAGTCCCGCCAGGCGGACTCCTCCGGCACCGTCCCCCAGGCACGCCAATAGCGACTTCTGAGTCGACAGCTTCCCCAGTGCCTGCCATCCGGCGTAAAAGACGACGCGGTCCTGCTCGATGGCCAGTCTCCCTCGCAAGGCCCCGACCCGAGACCGGTCGGCGGCTCGCCGAATCGCCAGCACGGCCGCCAGCCGGACTCGTGGAATTGGGTCTAACAATGCCTTATCGATCACATCGGGCAGCCCGCGCCTGCGGCCGGTGACCCGAATCCGGTTTGCCAGGATCCGCAATGCCTGCACCCGCAGATTGGTCCCTCGAGAAGACAGCACCCAACCGGCGAGGCGGTTGTCGATGGCTCGCTGCGACAGGCCGATGCGGCCCAGGGACCAGGCGGCCCAGGTCTCCACCCGCTCGGTAAGTCTCCTGCTCTGCAACTCTTCCACCAGCAATGGCACGACCGCATCGCCACGTCGAATGAGCTCCTCCTGGACCTCCACTCGCCTGGCCTCGATCGAAGTGGCCAATTCCGCGACCAGGGCCTTCGGGGCCATCCGGTCAACCCGCGCGGGCTCCGGCCTGGCAGCCGCACGTGGCTCGCCCCAACTCACGCGGAAGATCCGCCCCTGGTTGCGCTGCTGACCCTGCTTGTCGAACACCGCTCCGTACTCGGTGCCCCATCCCAGGATGTACAGGCATCCGTCGGGACCGACCTCAAGATCAGTCGGCTTGAACAACGACTGGCCGCCTCGAACGAACTCTCGCCACTGTCCTCCGTCGGGTTCGATCAGTGCACCGTTCCATTTCGCTCGATACACAAATGTCGTTCGCCTCAACCAGTCGTTGAAGAACCAGACACCTCGAAACGCCTCCGGAAAAAGCGGGTCGTCGTAGTAGGTGATGCCGGTCCCCGAGCCATGAAACACCGGTCCGCTGATCCGGGCACTCGGCAGATGGTCCTTGCCGCTCCAGTGAGCGCTCCAGGGATGCCCCCACCCGTAGTGCGATCCGAAGAACGGGTTGAAGACGCGGTCGCCTTCGTTCTGATCGTTGTCGGTTCCCTGGAAGTTGAAGCCGCTGTCAAAAGCGATGTCCCACGGGTTGCGGAAGCCACGCGAGACGATCTCGAGGTTCTGGCCGTGATTGTCACAGACCAGCACGCCCCCCTCGCGACCCCAGTCGTCGGCGGGGTCGTGGTAGTTCCTCTGGTAGTCGCCCGGTCCCGAGACTCGCGGCTTGGGAAACACCGGGGCGTCTCGCGGCGACTCCACTCCCCACAGTTCTCGAAAGGGCAGGGGAGCCAGTCGGCCGGGGCGGGTCAGGCCCTTGGAGTTGCCCTTGGACATGTACATCCGGCCGTCGGGACCCCAGTGCAGCCCGTGCAGGCCGTGCTCGAGATTGCCGAGGTCGGTGAAGAGCCGCGTGTAACGATCGGCCACGTCGTCGCCGTCGAGGTCGCGGACAACCGTCAGGTCCGGAGCGTTGGCAACCCACAGGTCCCGCCCGTGCCAGGCCAGGCCCTGGATGCTGTTGAAGCCCGTGGCGAAGATGTGACGCCTGTCGAAGACCCCGTCTCCGGAACTGTCGCTGAGAATGAACACGCTGTCGCCGGGTGTTTCAGGACGCGGTGTGCGGTACTGAGGCCCCATGCCGACACAGATCCGGCCTCGAGCATCGAAGACGACCGCGCACGGGTTCCGCACCAGTGGCTCGCGTGCCACCAGCTCGATGCGGAACCCCTCGGGCACCGTCGGCAACTCGGCACCCCTCACCAGCTTCGGACACAGCAGCCCCGCAGCCACGCACGCCGCCAGCGTACCAACGCGGAGATTCATCGCACTCGCCGACGATTGGTGAACCTGATCTGCACCAGGCCCGCAGGCTTCTTGCAGGCTTCCGCCACGCGTTGCCGCAATACCTGGGCCAGTTCGGCCTGGGTGGCCTTCGCCCGGGGGGCTCCGGCGAGGTTGACCAGTTCGGCGGGGTCGCTGTCGCGGTCGTACAACTCGGCTCCGCCCTGGCCGTTCTCACCCCACTCGGTGTATCGGAACCGGGTGGTCCTCAGGCTGTATCCGGTCGCGTACTGCGTCAGTGCCGAAGTGCGAATGTTCTTGCTCGGGTCCTTGAGTGCTCCGACCAGGCTGACACCGGTGACTGTGCCCGGAGCTTCGAGACCGCACAGATCGGCCAGCGTCTTGTAGAAGTCCACCATTTCGACCGGGCCCTTGTGCGTCTGGCCAGCCGCCGTCACGCCGGGCCCGGCGATCACCAGGGGCACTCGATCGGCGTTCTCGAACAGGGTCGTCTTCTGGTAGTGACCGTGCTCGCCCATGTGGTAGCCGTGGTCGGAGGTGAACAGGACGACGGTATTCTTGTCGAGACCGGTCTTCTTGAGCGCGTCGAGAATCCGGCCGATCTGGGCGTCGGCGAACGTGATCGAGGCGTAGTAGGCCTGGATCGCCTGGCGAGCCAGCTTCTCGGGCAAGTTGACCTGATCCTTCTTGCGCAGCAGCGTCTTCCGGGCTCCGGGCGGCAGGGATTCCAGGTAGCCCCTGGGCACCTTCGGCACGCGGATCGACTCGGTCGGGTACATCTCGAAGTACTTCTTCGGCGCCACGTAGGGTGTGTGCGGTCGGTAAAGTCCCACGGCTAGGAAGAAGGGCGTGCCGCTACTGGCATGCTGCTTCAGCTTCTCGATGGCACGGGTCGCAGCAATTCCGTCGGTTTGCTCTTCGTCGGTCCCCTCGGCGGCCAGCCAACTCAGGGTTCCACCAAACTGCCCCTTCCTCAGGCTGAAGATCTTCGACTCTTCGTCGACGTCCCGTCCTCGAGGATTGAACGTCTGGTTCCACGAATACGGGTCGTCGTGGCCACTGGTCCCGATGTGCCGGGGGACGTTGTAGTGGTACATCTTGCCGATCCGGGTCGCGAAGTAGCCATTGCGACGAAACATCTGCGGCAACGTCACGACGTTGGGAATGTGCTCACGGATGTAGATTGCGTTGCGGCGCACGAGCGTTTGGTCGGGATACATTCCGGTCAGAAACGACGCTCGGCTGGGCCCGCACAAGGGGAACTGGCAAAAGGCGTTGGAGAACCGGACTCCACGCCGCGCAAGGCGGTCGACGTGTGGCGTTCTCACCTGCGAGTGGCCATAGCAGCCCATGTCGCAGTTCAGATCGTCACAGACAAGGAACAGCACGTTCAGTTTCCTGGGCCGCTGTTCAGCTGCCATCAACTGACCTGTGGCCAAGTCCGTCACGGCCACCACGATCGCCAGAACCGCCTGAAAAACCAGCGTTTTCCGAACACAGTCCATCACCGCCTCCTCGTCTGGAACCAGATCGCCAACACGGTAGTCTCGCGCCGCACGCCAGGTTGTCAAGCGAGCCCAGGGCGGCAGCTGGCCACCCCACCGTGGGCTACCCGTCGGCCAACTCGGACCGCGGAACCCCGTCGAGCGCATCGATCAGCTCGACCATCGACTGGAACCGTCGCTCGGGCTCCTTGGCCAACGACTTCTCGACGATCGCCTCGAGACTCTCGGGCACGCACCGTTCGGGAACCGCCTCGCTCAACGGCAGAGGATCCTCGTGCAGGATGTTCTCGAACGTCTGCCGCACGGTCCGGCCCCGGAACGGTTCCCGAAACGACAGCAGCTCGTACAGGACCACGCCGATGCTGAAAATGTCGGTCCGTTCGTCGAGCGACGATTTGCCGAGGACCTGCTCGGGTGACATGTACAGCGGCGTCCCCGGCCGCTGCCCGACGCGGGTCAGCGGCGTGACTTCCTGGTCCAGATCGGCGTCGCTCATCGGGCCCTGGTCTCCATCCACCGACGACGACGCGCCCCAGACCTTCGACACCCCCCAGTCGAGCACCACCACCTCGCGGAACGCACCCAGCCAGATGTTCTCGGGCTTCAGGTCCCGGTGTACGACTCCGTGAGCGTGAGCGTAGGCACAGGCCTGGCAGGCCTGGATGACAGCTTCCACCAGTCGTTCACGCGGAAACGCCGCCTCGGTGGTCGTGTCCTTCCAACTGAGCCTCTGGAGCACCTTGAACAGGTCCTCTCCGGCAATGCACTTCATCGTGAAGTACAGGCAGTCGTCGTCGTAGCGGCCGATCTCGTAGACCGGCACCGTGTTGGGGTGTTGCAACTGCGCCGTTACTCGGGCTTCACGCAGGAACCGTCGTCGCTCGTTTGCGTCTCGTGCAAACTCCTGCAGCAACGTCTTCATCGCCACCCGCCGACCCATCATCGGGTCCCAGCATGACCTCAGCTCGGCCTTGGCCCCCCGCGCGATCGGTTCGAATTCGCTGTACCGGTCAAAACCCAGGGACAGCTCGGCGGGCAGATCCAGATCGGTGGATCCCAGTACGATCTGCGGCAAGCGGTCGCGTGAGGCGCACATCGGGGGAACCCGCGGGACGTCAGGCTAGAAGCCTGCCAGTCTCTTCTCAGCGTCGCCGAACCGATCGAGTTTCAGGCCCATGCGGTCCATGATCGAGAGGTACAGGCTGCAGAGCTTGCGGTTCTCGTCGCCCTTACCCATGAAGTCCATCGCCCGACCTGTCTTGATCGCTCCGTCAAGACCTCCGACCTGGATCAACGGCACCCTGGTCGAATCGTGGGCACTGCCCGACCACATGTTGTTGATGAACAGCAGGCAGGAATGGTCGAGCACCGTTCCGTCGCCTTCAGGCATCGCGTCCAGCTTGCGGGCCAGGTAGGCCAACTGGCTGCAGTAGTACGTCGAGACCCGTTCGTAGGCCGCAGATCTGTCGTCGTGCGAGGAGGTGTGGTGATTCAACCGCACGTCCAGGAACGGATAGAACAATCCGGAAATGTCGCGGCACAGCAGCAAAGTGGCCACTCGCGTCTTGTCGGTCTGAAACGCCAGCGCGATCACATCGCACATCAATCTCATGTGCTCGCGGATGTCCTCGGGCAAGCCGTCATCAGGCCGAGGCATCGACGCCAGGGGCCGGCTGACCTTGCCGGCATTCCCCTGTGCGCGGTCCTTCAACTTCCTCACCCGCTCGATTCGACGCTCGATCTCACGCACGCTGGTCAGGAACTCGTCCAGCTTCGCCCGATCGATATAACTGGCACGCTGCCGCAGGCCCGAGGCCTCGGAACCGACGCGATCCAGGATGCTCTGGGTGCGTCGACTGCCGCGGTTGTCGAACAGGCTGTCAAAAGCCAGCGACGGATAGACTTCCATCGGCACCGGAGCCGTTACATCACGCCACGAAATGTGCGAACTGTAGGCCATCGAGTAGTTCGTCTCGTGGTAACCCGTGATCGGCTGCTCGCAGCCCAGCACCAGGCTCGGCTGGATCGTCTGCTCCTCGAACTGCCTCGCCAGCATCTGGTCCATGCTGACCCCGCCTCGAATCACGGCACCCTTCTGCAACGCGACTCCCGAAAGCATGTTGCCGGTTTGGCCGGGGTGGACCCCCACGCCCGTGGCGTTCTTGTTGAACAGCCCCTGGATCACGTTGACCTTGTCCCGGACCGGGTCCAACGACTTCAGACTCTTGCCCAATTCCAGCCCTGCCTCGGTCTCCTTGCCCCACCAGTGATCGGGGTTCACTCCGTTGGCCATGAACAGGGCGGCAAATCTCTGTGGGTAGGGACTCGCCGATCCGCTGGCAGGAGCTCCGAGTGCCGAGACCGATTCGAGCCACGGCAGAGCCATCGTCACTCCCGCACCGCGCAGGAAAGCCCGGCGGTGCGACTGATGAGTCTCAAACGTCATTGGCGACTAGCTCCCAACTCGTTCGCTGTGTCCGAGGCGCACTATAGCACAGCACGCTTGGACGAATGCCCCAATCTGCTCGAACCACCCTCACCGCCCTCACCGCCCTCACCGCCCTCACCGCACGGCCTGGAACTCTCGATCTCGCTTCTCGAGGAATTGCCGGCTCAACACGATCTCCTCGATCAGAATTCTCGCCCGGTATCGGTTCTTGCTCAGCCGCGACTTCACCCTGTCGATCGCGCGTCGATCCGAGAGCATCACCCGCCGCCCCAGTGCGTAGACGAACATCCGCCGCACCACGTTGTCGATGAACTGATCGTTGCGGCGCTCGAGCAGGTGCCGCCGCAGTCCGGCCAGGCCCTCGCCACGATCCCCGCCGGGGAACTCGGCCCGCGTGTCCACCTTCCGACCCCCTCCGTCCACCTCACGCCGACGTCCCACCGGCCCGTAGCCTTCAAAGACCAGGCCGAAAGAATCGAACCGGTCGTGACACGTGGCACACAGGGCCACCTTGCGGTGGTTGGCGAGCACTTCCCGCAGTGTCGCGTCGCCCAGGTCCGCTTCGTCAGCCGGGAGATCCGGGACCTTGGGGGGAGGCGGAGGGATGTGCTCGCCGAGCAGACGGTGCACCACCCAGTAACCGCGTCGCACCGGGCTGGTCCGCAGGCCCGACGAGTTGCTGGTCAGGAACACGCCCATCGGCAGCAGGCCGCCTCGACCGTGCCTCGCAGCATCTTCGACACGAAACCACCCGGCACGGCTCGCCCCGGCGGGAACCGGCAGGTCGTAGTGGACGGCCAGGTCCCGATTCACGATGGCGTGGCGACCCGAGATCAACGTGACCAACGACCGGTCCTGCCTCAGCACATCGGCAAAATACCTCGAAGGCTCCTCGTACATCGATTGCCGCAGGTCGGCTGTGAACCCGGGAAACCGCTTTCGATCGACCGCGTTGAATTTCTCGAATTGACGCACTCCCAGCCACTGACCGAGGAATTCCACCGACAGCGCGTCGCTGCGACGATCCGCGATCATGCGAGACACCTGCTCCCGCAGCACCTCGGGCCGCGCGAGTCGTTTTGCGGCGGCCAACTCCAGCAGCGGCTTGTCCGGGAGACTCGACCACAGGAAGTAACTCAGCCGACTGGCCAACTCGTAATCATCAAGCCCGTGAGTGCCGCGGCCGGTCTCGGCACGGACGACCCGGTACGAGAAATGGGGGGAGACGAGCAGGCCGACCAGCACATCCCGCACGGCGGACTCGTGGCTGAGCTCGTGACGGGTTCTCAACTCGCCGTAAAATGCCAGCAGGTTCGACACTTCGCCCGGCTGCAGAGGTCGCCGGTAGGCACGAGCCGCCAGGCTCAACAACGCCTTCAACTGGCCCGGCTCAGCTGCCAATCGCTCGGACTCGACTCGTCGAATCGACTTCGCAATCGTCGCAAAGTGCGTCTCGATCTCCCTGACAACCGCCGGAGACACCTTGCGCCTCCGTGCCGTACTGACGTAGAGATCGGCCAGCCGCTTCAGTTTCTTCGGCGATGAAACGTCCTTGTCCTCGGAACGAGCAAAGTCGAATTCGCTGGCTTCCATGAACCGCGACTCGGCCCGCTCGAAGAACACGTAGTCCCGGTACTGCCTGACCGGGGCCAGGGTGATGAAATCGAGCTCACTCCAGAGCCGGTCGAGTTCACGTCGACCGGCGGTGTCGAGAACCAGCTCGTACAGCGGACCGTCGTCCCGGAAGTAACCGGTCATCAGGTGGAATCCGGCGCTGAGCAGCCTGCCCGTGTTGCGGTCTTTTTTGGCCAGGAACACCCGGCCCCGCTCCGACACGTAAAAGGTGTCGGGAATGACCGCACAGAAAGCCGTCACCGATTCCTGCAACACCTTCACGGCCGGATCGTTGTCGGGGTTCTCGGGCAGATTACCTTTCAGGCGGTTGGCCGCCATGGTGCGGTCCTTCATCAGGACCAGTGGCTGAGACCCGGGCTTGATCACCGAGTCGGCGAGAGTCGTTTCAGGTACCTCCCACCTGGCACGCTCTGCGGCAATCCACTTCGCCAGGTCGGCACAGGCCAGGATCACCGAGTCCACTTGCCCTTCTTTGGGAACCGGCAACGCCCGCCACCGTTTCCGCAGCTCCGCGACCGGCCCTTGGTGCGGACCGTCGGTCGTCGGCACACCTGCCAGCAAACCGTACAGAGTTGCCAAGTACTTGGCGCTGACGCCTGCATCACGAGCCGACGCTGCCATACGGGCATCCGGTTTCCCCAATCGCTCGCGGTGCTCGTGTCGCCAGGCCGCCAGCAGGTAGTCCGAATAGCCGGTCGGCTGTCGCTTGTAGAAGGCCACGATCCGCTGCACGCAGTACTTGTCGCGGTCGGTCTCGGTGACGACCGGGTGAGGAGCAAACGACAGGCCGCCGTGAGTCAGCACCAGGTGGTCGGCGACAGTCCGCGCGGCGGCCAGGTACTTGTTCAACAACGCCGGAGTCATCGCCAGGGTCTCGCCGCTGTTGTCAAAACCGGCCACATTGGCCGGGTCCAACGGAAACTCGCGGGTGGGACGGATGTCCACGCCCGTCAGGTCGCGGATCGTGTAGTCGTATTCCGAATTGCTCAGCCGTCGTGCCAGCACGGGGCCGGGATCACCGGCGTTGCGGTCTGCTTCGACACGCCGCAGTTGAGTGATCCAGGCGATCACCGCCGTGCGTTCTTTCGCATCCGGCTGCGGACGCGCCTTTTCTGGCGGCATCGCCTTCTCGGTCAACTTCTCGAGTACCAGCTCCAACCTCAAGGCGTCCGCCGCAACCACGCGGGGAGTCGTCCAGCCCGACAGCGAGAACTTCGCTTTTGGCTTCGTCTTGCCATGACACCCGGTGCAGTAACGGGCCAGGAACGGCCGGACTGTCTTCTGGAACTCCGCCTCCAGGGGCAGAGCGTCAGCACCCTGCACGCACGGCGTACAACAGGGCAGGGCCCCCAGGAGCAGGACTCTGAGAATTCGACACGACACTCACGTCACCTCACATTCGTTCTCACACGACTACGCACCATCACCGAGTGGCCCTCAGCAAGTCCAGCGGAATCCGAGCCATCCTCACATCTTCCTTGTTGACCGAGTAGGCCAGCAACAGCGACTTGCCGACGACGATCGCATGAGGGTATTGCCAGCCATCGAGCTTGTGCTTTCCCTCGAAACGCTTCTGCGTCGGTTGGTTCTTGACCACAAACGCCCGATCGTACCGCCGCCCATCTTGACTCAGTGCGATGGTCAGAATCGAGCGGTCGAGCCGTTTGGACGACGAGTTGTTGACCAGAAAGAAGTCGCCACCGGGAAGCCGGCCTGTCGCGTGGCGGGCCAGTGAGTCGGGGAAATTCGTCTTCACCGGATCCGACCAGCTGCGACCCCCGTCTCGACTCTCGCTCGCATACAACCACCCGCTGTAGTTGCGGAATGGGCAAATGACACGACCGTCGCCCAGCACGTAGGGAGCCGGCTCGGTGTAGCCGAACACCTTCAGCTCTCCCGGGGAGATCTTCGATGCGACCCAACCGCCCAGGCCATCGCGTTGCGTGGTCCGGTACAGCACCATCCGACCTGTCTCGCGGCTCGCACCGACATGCTCACCGGATAACAACAGGCCCCCACCCGGAACCGGCACCGGGGCCGCAATGTAGAATCCCGGCACAATCCGCCGGGGTTCCGTCCAGCTGCGACCATCCACCGAGGACCTGGCCCACAATGCGGTCTTCGGATCGAAGTTCGTACCGCCGGTGATCGTGTAGAAGGCAACCAGCTTCTCGCCGGCATTCACCCAGCCGGCCGCCACACACGCTCCCTTGCCCGTCGGATCCGCTGCCAACTCGCGGGGCTTGGTCCAACGTTTGAGTGCTCCGACACGGGCGGTGGAAAAGAGAATCCGCTGGCCCGGCTCGTCCTCGCCGATCCGGCCATTGGACCACATGCACCACACAGTGTTGCCACGGAGGACCAGGTTCGGGTGATGGCAAAACCGATGAGTGGACTCGGTCGCCGCATAGAGCACCGTCTCGGAGAACTTCAAACTCTTGAGGCCCAGCGTCCGCGATTGGGACGGATCGAACAGCCCCCCGGCAGCTGCAAACGGAGGCGCCGCCGACACCACGCCGGCCGCCACCAGTACAAGTACGAGTCCGATTACGGCTTCAGAACGACGCGATGGTCCCATTCCAGGAATTCCTCGATGAATTTTGCAACCTCCGACGCACCACGCTCCAGCAACTCCTCACCCTTCTCCGGGGTCGCCAGCTCCGGAGAACCCATGGCACCGGTCGGAGTCAACCGGTGAAAACGACCGGCAACGGTCACCCGGCCTCCGAGTTCGGAGTGATAAAACGGCGTGTCGATCACCGGATCGCCGCCCCGAGCCTCGTCCGGGTGCACCGTCTCGCCGTTAACCACCAGCATCATCGATGTCTCGTACTCGCAGGCATGCGACACCATCGGTGTTTCGAGTGAAGTCGACTGCGAGTTGAAACCGGCCAGTTCCCAGTAACTCGAAAGCGCCAGCAGCAGGCCGTCGACCGTCTCGCACTCGTTGGCCAATTCGGTGATCGCCACGGTTCCCGGAGCGATGTTGCCACCGTGGCCGTTGAGAAGCAGGATGCGGCGAAAACCGGCCTGCACGAAGCACCGCACCACGTTCTTGATCACGTCGATGTAGAGCGTGTTGGGCAACGAGACTGTGCCGGGGAAGTCGAGGTGATGATCGGAGGCTCCCACCCACAGCGTGGGCGTCAGCAGGACTTTGTCCGAGATCGCCGCCTCGACCCGCTCGGCCACCTCGGTCGCCAGGTACGTGTCGGTCAGCAGCGGCAGGTGATGACCGTGCTGCTCGAGCGCCGCAATCGGACACACCACCACCACGCCGTCCTTGTCCATTGCGTCGATATCGACCCAACGGCAGTCCCCGTATCGCATCGCCTTATCCTCTTTCTGGACCGGACATCAGACCTGGGAAAATCAACCAAGATTGATCTCACAGCATTCTACGAGAGA
>Ga0310124_10002036_pt1 | contig 14020 bp, 13 predicted proteins | sample CB11b_AW_Bot5_MG_FD_203507 | JGI IMG/M metagenome (GOLD analysis project Ga0310124, IMG submission 203507) | Marine microbial communities from Western Arctic Ocean, Canada - CB11b_AW_Bot5 | ecosystem: Environmental > Aquatic > Marine > Oceanic | place: Canada: Western Arctic Ocean | collected...
ATTCGCCGTCGCGTACACCGTGGCCCTCGCGTATGGAAACGCGGATGAAACCGCTGTCGTTCGTTCTTGCGTTGATATGTAACTGCCCACCCGGATACTTCAGCGGCTTGGTGAGCATGAAGCCGCCGTCTTCGCCGGCATCTATCGACACGAAACCATCTTTTCGAAGTCGTCCCAGGCACACGTTGTGTGACGCCTTGTTGGTGGGGTTCTGTACTCCCGGCCTGTGCAGTTGTTCGCTACCGGTGTAATAGACAAGTAACTGATCGTCCATCTCAATCACATTGGTCGCAGCCGCAGCGCCAGCCCAATCACAGACGTCCTTGTGTGGCGGCGATTCTTCGAGAAATGCCGGCCGCCTGGGGTGACGTTGCCAGGTGATTCCGTCGCGACTCCACGCCAGTTGCGTGTCCGTGATAAAGTCCTTGCCGTCACCCAATACATTACGCTCTGGATGAACCGCTTGGTGCAGACACCACAGAAATCCCAAGTAGACACCGTGGTAACGTGTCACGGGCATCGCATAGTGAAAAGTCGGATCGAGCTCGTCATGGTCGATTGCACATTGCGGTTGGGTCCATGACAGAAGGTTGTTACTCTCCAGATACGCGATTCGGCGGATTTCACCCGCATTGGGTGTGGCCCTGCGGTACATCATGAACACATCGCGATCGGCGTTGTAAACAATGCAGTTCTGTCCATCGGCACGGCCCCGTAGGATCGGGTTCTCAGGTGCGTCGGTCCAATGGATGCCGTCCTCACTGAAGGCAAGGTGATAGGACATCGTGTGCATCCGTTGTGGGTCTGCAAGTTTCTCTTCCGGTATGCCGTGGTGGTACCACATCGCATATTGGCCCCGGTGGCGCATACGGGCAGGCAACGGTAGGACGAACACCGTGCTCTGCAAACCTTCGTGCGGGTCCAGCACAATATTGTTCGCTTTGTTGCCTTCATAATCGAACAGGTTTAGCTTCGGTCGTTCCCAACGGATGCCGTCGTCTGACTCATACATGAGCACACGGACGGTTTCGTTTGTTTTCCCGACTTTCTCTCGCATCGCCAGATCATGGCAGGGTCCGTAGAGGCGCAGCCGATTCGTGTTTGGATCGCGCAGGACGATGCCGTTGCCAGCTACGACGCCGGAGCCTTCCCATGGGCACTCGGCTGTGATAATCGGATTATCTTCGTGCTTGCGCGGCTGGTGCACCGTGCGGCAACAGCCGACGAGCCAATCGACAACGTGCCGATCCATCAGGAGCTGGTGATCGCAGCCAACCTGCACTGGCTCGGTGGCAATGATTTTGTGTGAATGGCGCAATAGCTGAGTTCCCTTTGCTCGCGCACTTTCGCCTTTTTCACCGAGCAACGCATAGCTGTATGTTTTCGCTGTGGGCATCATCAGGCTCCATATCAATGGGCGACCACAACCTACCATCTGGAGCGTTGTCGTCATGGTCTGATTGAATAAGAATCGGCAGGGTGCCGAAGGGTGTGGGGTGTGACCTTTTCCTTTATGTCACATTTTCCGGCATATTCTCCAGCCGTGACAACCAATATCCCATGTCAAACTTTTCGTCTCCGGTGAGAAACCGCCAGAACTTGATGCGATTGACTTGCTCGAGGCGATCTTCGTTGCCGTACCAGCGGTGGTTGACGCTCAGGTTCCGAATCACCTCGGGATCGTCTAGGTCCGAGGTGTCCCACAGCCGGCACTGCCGGACCGTCGGATTCAGCCGGAGCTTGAACATGTAGCGTGTCTTATCCATGAAATTCGGTTGGGCGCAGTGCCAGAGGCCGTGGTGGGTTACGACCACCGTCCCCGCCTCGCACACGACGGTCTGCTGGCCCAGGAAATTCTGATAGCGTGCGATATCTGTTTCATTGATACGTCGGAAGTGACTTCCCGGCAGAAAGGCTGTTCCGCCCATTTCCCGCGGCGTGTCGTGGGCGAAGTAATAGAACTGGATGTCGAAGTGCAGGCGCAGATCGATGATCGCGTCGGCGTGCCAGATCTGCCCCTGCTCGTGCCCGCCGGCCACGGTGTGGACGGCGTGATGATCATAAAGTGGCTGTGGCCCCACCAGGCTCTCGTAAATACCTTGGATCTGCGGCAGCCGAAACACTTCTCCGATCGGCAAGTCCGCCCACATCTTGCTCAGGGGAGTGCCACCCTTCCCCCGCCGAAGTAGACCCCGAAGCGGGGTTTTTCCAAGCGGAAGGTTATCTGCGTACAACGCACACACCGCCTGGTTCAGATCATCCGACACCAGGCGATCGAAGCGCAGATACCCGTCGGCGGCAAACGCTGCGACCTGCTTGGAACTAAGTCGATACTCACCCGCCATCGATCTGCCCCAGCTTTTCCAGAATGTATTCGAACTTCAGGTAAGAGGTATGGTATTCCATTCCCGGATAGGCCGGAAACTGTTGCGGGAACTGAATCACCCGCCACCCGTCCCGCATGGCGTCCGTTACCGACTCATAAGGCGGCTCGTCCGCCGACGCCGTGGAAGGCTGCTCCGTCGTCGTGCCGTCAAAGAGTGACCAGGCCACCACCTTGCTGTTCAAGTCGGGTGAGTGCGTGTAGAGCACGAGAAGTTTCTGTCGCTGACTGGACTTCATTCAAGCACCAAAATAGCACATTCGCGTTGAACCCGAAACACTACAGGCGGATTGCGTCCGGAAACGGGCTCGGAGAGGTGAGTCGTAGCGAAAATGGCGGTCTGAAGGTTCGTTGGGGGCGTTATACTGGGTTCCGAGGAGCCCGGCGGCGTCGGCGGGTCAACTTACTGATGCCTCGGGGCGTCCGGGGGACGGCGCTGTTTCACCGGTCGTCCGAGTTCCATTGATGATTGATCGGTTTCTACCCCTGACCGACGCCAAGCCGGTGCACGATCTCTGGATGCGATCGCTCGGGTCGAACTATCCAATCAGCGAGCGTGTCTTCGGCCAGAACATCCACGGTAATCCGCATTACGAATCGGGAGATGGCCTGGTCGTCCGGCAGGACAACAAGGTGATCGGCTTCTGCCTGACCCGCATCCGGCGAACTGCGAGCCGGAAGGATACGCCGCGTGAGGGCGGGATCGTGGCCCTTCTGATCGATCCGGTTCACCAGCGGCAAGGGCTTGGCGCGAAGATGCTGGAGCATGCCGAGATGTTGCTCCAGCGACAGGGCATAACCAGCCTGACGGCCGGAGCGTGCGGCTTGTATCGCTTATGGCCCGGCATTCCGACCGATCTAGAGGGAGCGCACGCCTTTTTTGCGTCGCACGGATACGAGATGGAACGGGGCGTGTTCGATCTGGTTCGGAACTTGCGGGATTACACGCAGCCTCAATCTGTCGTTGACACGATCCAACGGGAATCGGTCCGGATCGAACCGGCCAGCGAGGACGATGTGGCGCCACTGCTGGCTTTTGAAAGAAGGGAGTTTTCCGGCTGGGAGGCTGGGATGCGCGTGATGTGCGCCGCAGGCGACACGGACCACATCATCCTCGTCCGCGATCACGGCCGGATCATCGGCTCCTTGCAAACGTTCAGCCCCGCCAGCCGTTTTCGTGCGGTGAATGTGGCGTGGGAGATGCTACTGGGCGAGGACATGGGGGGGATGGCTGCGGTGGGCGTGGCCGAGTCACATCGTGGCCGCGGGCTTGGCCTAGCCCTGTGCGGCGTGGCCAGTGAGATTCTCAAGAGCCGGGGGGTGGGGCAATGCCACATCGACTGGACAAGCCTAGTCGACTTCTACGGTAGGCTAGGCTATAACCCGTGGCGCGAATATTGGATGGCTTCGAAGAAGCTCGAACCTTCGGCAACCGCGACGACGAGCGCGTGACCGGCGCAACGCACCCTGAACCTGTCACACGGAGCACACCAAATGCGTGTAGCGATTTTCTCCGACGTCCACGGCAACCCTTACGCCTGCGAAGCGGTCCTCAACGCGATCGAAAAGGACGCGGCCGACAATGGCGAGTTTCATTACGTCATCGCGGCGGGCGACCACTGCTCCGCGGGCAGTGACCCGGTCCGCTGCATCGAGTTGCTCCGCGAAGCACGTGTGTCCTGCCTGTACGGCAACATGGATGAGGTCATCCTGTTTGAGGACGACAAGGAGCCGACGGACCCTACCGAAAAGTCATTCTGGTGGCGAAACAAGGAAGTAATCGCCTGGCTGCGCAAGAAGATCGGCTCGGAAGGGCTGGCGTGGATGCGTTCGCTATCGTTCGGCGTGCGCATCAGCCCAACGCCTGACCCTACGGACGACCTGCTTGTCGTCCACGCCAACCCCAAAGACGTCGACCGCAAGATTATGCCGCCGATCGAGGAACAAAAGAAAATCTTTGCCCCCGGCAACAAGCAGGAAAAAATCCTCGGCCGGAGCCTGGGGCGACAATTCCAGCCGGATGACGATCCCGGACTGGTTGACATCATGGACGGCGTCACCGCGTCCGTCATCGCTTTCGGGCACTTCCACTATTCCTCGATCCGGCACTGGCGCGACAAGATGCTGGTCAACGTGGGGCCGTGCAACATCTCACCGAACGACGAGGACAAGCGCGCCAGGTATTGCGTGTTCACCTGGACCGGCACGAAATGGGAGGTGCAGCGGATGTTTGTGCCTTACGACACGAGCCTCGAAGCCCCGGCATTGCGTGCAAGCGGCATGCCCCACGCGGATCACTACGCGAAATACAATGACTAGCACCACACCGCATGGGTCACGGCCCTGGTCGCATCGATCGCGACCAGGGGGCCGCGTTCACACTCGTGGAGATGTTGGTGGTCATCACCATCATCGCGATGCTGGTTTCGCTCCTGCTGCCGGCGATCAAGAGATCGAGAGAGCTTGCTAGGCAGACAATGGTTTGCATCATGTGAGGATGTAGTTGTACTGCAAGCCAGCGTCGTTGAATATAAGGAATGAGCGGATAACCTTCGATGCGAATGTGGGTGAATAGTGGACCTTGACAGCATCAACCGGCAATACGACGAGGACGGCTGCGTCATCGCGCGAGGTCTTTTTTCGGCCGACCAAGTCGCCGAGATCGACGCGCAGATCGTCGAGTTCAGCCGCACCATCGGCCCGACGCTCAAGCCCGGCCAGATCGCCTACGAAGACGGGCCGCGTCGCACGATCAAGAGCATCGTGTTCATGGAGAATTTCTCCCCCTATTTTGCGGAGCTGCGCGCCGACGACCGTTTGCTTATCATCGTCAGCAAGCTGCTGGGCGTGGGCGAGACAGAGCTGGGCGTCGTGGCCCTGTTCGCCAAAACGGCGCGCGACGGGTCGGTGACGCCGGCGCATCAGGACAACGCGTATTATTTCTGGGAGCCACCGCTGATGCTGCGAGCCTCACTGGCCATTGACACGCACACGCCCGAAAACGGCGCCATGGTCTGCCTCAAAGGCTCGCACAGGCACGGCATCTTTCCCCACACGCCGACTGAGGTCAAGGGCTTCAGCCAGTCGCTGGCCGGGCCCGCCGATGAGCAACGGTTTGCGCCCATCCAGATGTGCATGGGGGTCGGCGATGTGTTGTTTCACCACGGCGACGTGATCCATTACAGCGGCGCCAATAAAACCGAGCGGTCACGCCGCATACTCAGCTTTACCTACAACAGTTCGGTTGCTCGTCAGAACGAGAAGAAGCTCCAGTTATACCGGCAACACTATGAGGAAATGTACGGCGAGAAGACCCGTTAGCTAATCCGATGTGCACAGTTGGGGCAACAAGATGATCAATGTGCACCCCGCGGTGGCGTAGAGACGTTCGCCGTCGTCACATAACTACCGGCCGAAGCTGTCGGGTCAGGCTCTTTTGGTTTCTTGGCACCGCATGGCAGGACGTAGAATAAAGGGTATCTGAGCGGTCCTCGCGTGGAGGCCCGCAGCTTAGCCGCAAGCCGTTATGCCAAAAGCAAAAACACTGAACCGCATCAAATATTAAAGTCAGGAGTCACGTAACGTTGTCAACTCACCAAATACAAGCCATTGACGTTCACGGCCACTACGGCATCTACTGCCGCCATGAATTCCCGAAATTGACGAATCAATTTGCTACGGGCGACTCGCACACGGTTGCGAAGCGAGCGATAGAGAACAACATTCAATGGACGGTCGTATCGCCGCTCCTGGGGCTGTTCCCGCGGGGCGAGGCCGATGCGACGATGGGAAACGCTGAGGCCGCCCAAGTGATTCCCGAAACGGACGGTCTGCTTCAGTGGGTCATCATCGACCCAAAACGACCGCAGACATACAAGCAGGCCGATCAGATGTTGGCGCAGCCCCGCTGTGTCGGGATCAAAACCCATCCCGAGGAGCATGTCTATCCAATCCACGAACATGGCCGGGCGATCTTCGAATTTGCCGCCAGACATGACGCGGTGTCCCTCACGCATAGCGGGCAGGAGCACAGCCTGCCCGCTGACATCGTCCCGTTTGCTGACGATCATCCGAACGTGAAAGTAATCCTCGCGCACATCGGTTGCAGTTCAGGCCCGGATCGGACGCTACAGGTGCGGGGCGTTGCGCAATCGCGGCACGGCAACGTCTACGCCGATACCTCCAGCGCGATGAGCCTGACGCCAGGCCTGATCGAGTGGGCCGTGGGGGAGATCGGAGCGGAACGTGTATTGTTTGGAACGGACACACCGCTTTACTCAACGGCTATGCAGCGTGCCCGTATCGACAAGGCGGAACTGGGTGACGACGAGATACGAATGATCCTCCGGGAGAACGCCGTCTCGCTATTGGATCTGCCTTAGTCAGCAGGTTAGGCTTCGCCTCTTCAGAATCGTGTTGACGATGAATGGTGCTCAAATCTTCTTACAGGCAACCCCGAACCGCCTTTGTTGTCACGATGGGCTTCGATTCCACCAAATACATGGCATCAGGCGGTTGTCGCTGCTGTACATTGGATTGTCTTTGTGCTTGCGCGGCTTGTGCACAGTGCGGTAGCAGCAGACGAGCCAATCGGCAACGTGCAGATCCATCAGGAACTGACGCTCGCAGCCGACCTGCACTGACTCCGTGGCAATGATCTCGCGTGAATGGCGTAATAGCTGATGTCCCCTGGGTCGCGCACGATCGGCTTTCTCGCCGAGCAACGCATAGCTGTATGTTCTCGCTGTGGGCATCACCAGGCTCCATATGTAAAGTCGAATGTGCAAACTGAATGGTTGACTTGATTGTCTGGTCAGTCATGGATTGGATACCTAAATCCGTTTGTTCTTTTCAGCCAAGGACTATAATATTTTGACCAGCCAAATCGTCCTTCGAGTGTCCGATCGGCCGACTTTTGGATCGTTGCCTTCCCGGCAGCCCTTGGATTCTTGGAGGGGGCGTTATACTGGGGTTTGAGGAGCTCGGAGGGATAGCCGGGTCGAGTTCAAATGGGACGGCTTCAACAGCGGCCTGTCTGCTAAATGTCAGTTTAGAACATCGAAGCGGCCGCCAAAATTATCTTCAGACACGGAGAGCACAATGCGACACGAAGAAACCAAGCGTAAGTATCAGGGCGTTTTTATCGCCGCACCGACCCCCATGCACGACGATGAGTCGCTGGACCTGCCCCGGCTCGGTGAACTGATTCGCTATTACCGTCAGCACGGGTTGCGCGAGGGCAACTGCGTCTGCACGATTCTTGGCGCTGGCGGCGAGGCCATGCACCTGAACGACGCCGAACGGCGGCAGGTGGCTGAAACAGCCGTCGAGGCGGGCGAGGGCCAGATTCCGATTTTCATCGGCGTGGGCCATTGCCGTACGCGTTCGGCTGTCGAGCTGGCACGTTACGCGGACTCGATCGGCGCGGACGGCCTCCAGCTCGACTTGCCGTACTATTTCAAAAACACGCGTGATGATGCGTATGCCTACATCAGCGAAGTGGCGCAGGCCGTGGAGTGCGGCATCAGCCTCTATCCGACGCCGTGGACTTCCAACCTCGATTTCGATGCTGCGTTGCTGCGAAAGATCTGCGATACGCTGCCCAACGTGGTGGGCCTGAAGTGGGCCGCGACGGACCTTCACGCCTGGTTCCGCGTCACGCAGGAGTTTTCGGATCGGCTGTCGGTCGTATCCAACCAGCCCTCGTTGGGCGCGCCCAGTGCATTCCTGACTGGTGCGCGGGGCTACGTGTCGCAGGGCGTCAGTGCCGCACCGCAGCAGAACGTGCAGATCGTCGAATGGCTCCAGGCCGGCGAGTACGAGCTGGCGACGCAGTGGCTGACGATCGTCGAAGACGGCTACTATAAGATTCTGGCGGCCGCGATCGAATCCGGATACTCCGGGGAGGGCAACTACATCAAGGCCTCGTTGGACGCCGCCGGCTTTCCGTGCGGCCCGGCCCGGCTTCCCAATCGTCCCATGCCCGATGCCATCTGCACGCAGTTCCGTAGCTGGGTCAACGAGATCATCGGGTTGCTTCCGATCAGTGCGACCGCGTAACACGGTATCCCCACTCCCAGCGGGAGAGGGGATGAGTTGAGGTGCTCAATGAGTGTGTCCCGCATGAAACCGTCGACGATCATTGGTCAGCAGCTCGCTCTGATGGGCGGGCCGAAGGCCGTGGAGAAGGAAGAGCCTGACCTTTTCCGCTGGCCGATTGTGACTGATGAGGACGAGCGGGCCATTCTCAAAGTGCTTCACGACGCCAGCATGTCGTCGCAAGGCACCACGATGGAATTCGAAGCCAAATGGGGCGAGTTTCTGGGTACACGCTATAACCTGGGCTATTGCAACGGGACCGCGGCATTGATGGGCGCCATGTACGGCGCCGGACTGCGGCGCGGCGATGAGTTGATCGCACCGAGCGCTACCTACTGGGCTTCGGCGCATCAGGCACTGGCCCTGGGGGCTACACCCGTGTTCGCCGATGTCGACAAGGATAGCCTCTGCATCGATCCGAACGATATTGAGCGACACATCACCAAACGGACCAAGGCGATCATGGTGGTTCATTCGTGTGGGCATCCCTGTGACATGGATCCGATCATGGCGATCGCGAAAAAGCATAATCTCAAAGTCATTGAGGATGGGTCGCACTGTCACGGTGCTCTATACAAGGGGCGAAAGGTCGGCGCCATTGGGGACGTGTGCGGGATGTCCATGATGACCAAAAAGGCATTCGCCATTGGTGAGGCAGGCATGCTTTCGACCAACGATCGAAAAATTTTCGAACATGCCATGGCATTCGGGCATTACAAGCGGTTGCCTGATTGCGTAACCGACCCCGAGCTTGCGAAGTCGGTTGGCATGCCGCTGGGTGGATACAAGTTCCGAATGAACCAGTGGTCGTCAGCCATGGGGCTGGTCCAGCTCAAGTACTACCCCCAGCGTATGCAGGAGATTCAGGACGCGATGAACCGGTTTTGGGATTTGGTCGAAGATGTGCCCGGCGTGCGGTCCCATCGTCCACCCAAGGATTGCGGTACGACCATGGGTGGCTGGTATCACCCGATCGGCCATTACGTGCCGGAAGAACTTGACGGCCTTTCCAGCAAGACATTTGCCGAAGCGTTGCGAGCTGAAGGTGTCCCGGCAAAGACGGAATTCAATGCGGCGGAAATCAATGCGCCTTTGCATTTGCACGCCGTGATGAACGACGTGGACGTGTACGGCGATGGCAAGCCAACGCGTATCGCTTTCGCCGATCGCGACCTCCGCCAGGGCCCGGGATCGCTGCCCGTGACCGAAGGCCTCGCTGGGCGCGTGATCACTGTACCATGGTTCAAGCACGATCGGCCCGAATCGATCGAACGTTATGCCGCTGGCTTTCGGAAGGTGTCCAAACACGCAGCAGAGCTGAAGTCGTTTTCAAATCAGAATTGAGACGTTCAATTGAACCAGCGAAGAAGTCAAAGAAGACAGCGACTCTGACTGGCCATGATCATTGACTCCCACCAACACGTTTTCTGGCTAAACCGTGACGATGCAGGTCTGACCGCCGACCTCGACGAGCACGGCATCGGTCTGGCCTGGCTGCTGACGTGGGAGGTGACACCTAACGAAATCAGAGAGAACCGGCACAACTGGTACGAGAACCTAAATCCGCTGAACCTGAATTCGGACGGTACACACGCGGGCGTGACGCTGCGTGATATTCTGATTGCCCGCGAGCATTTTCCGGACCGCTACATCGTCGGATATTGCCCACACCCACTGGCTGGCAACGCCGCCGATATGTTTCTGACGGCACACAAGATGCACAACGTTCGGATCTGCGGCGAATGGAAGTTTCGGATGCTGTTTGACGATCCGCGTTGTCTTGAACTGTACCGGGCCGCGGGCACCTGCCGAGCACCGGTCGTCCTTCACCTGGACGTTCCCTATCTGCCGGACGACCAGGGGAAGATGACGTACTATGAGCGCTGGTATGGCGGAACGGTGCTGAACGTCGAGCGAGCCCTGCAGGCCTGTCCCGAAACGAACTTCATCGGCCACGCCCCGGGCTTCTGGCGCGAAATCAGCGGTGATGCCGATCGGCAGACCGGAACCCGGCCGCGTCTGCCGGTCAAGCAAGGCGGCCGCCTCTATCGCCTGTTCGATGAATACCCGAATCTGTATGCTGATATATCGGCCACCTCGGGTCTCAATGCGTTCGAGCGAGACCTTGATCACGCTCGCAATTTTCTGATTCGATATGCCGATCGTCTGTTGTTCGGGCGAGACCAGTACGGGCCCGACCACCAGAACCTGCTCCAGTCTCTTGAGTTACCGGAAGACGCATTCAGAAAACTCTCTTTTTTGAACGCCAACAAGCTTGTACCTCTTGAAGCGCAGTTAAGGCACTGACGGGTCTCAATCGTAGAACCAGTCAATTGGTAGAACATGCACACGGTTGCCTCTGTCGAAGGGCGCGAGGCCGAGGTCTTGCATAAGCTGATCGTAGTCCATGCCGAAGTTGTCTTTGATGGCGTCTTTGTCGCCGAAGACACACACCCCGTGGGTGATCACCGCCGTGTCGTCTCGAAACGTGCAGGTCGGCTCGTTGCATCGCAAGGGCCCTGGAGCCCGGTGATAGCGCTGGCGGCCAGTCGGCTGTTGGAACGGACCAATCAGAACCTGCTCGATCGCGTCGGGTTCGATGTGCGTCACGTCGTCGAGTGAGACTAGGTTCTTGTGGTGCTGCCAGGTCGCACCTTCGTCCTTGCTGACGGCGCAGCTCAATCGGTGGCGGTAGAGGCCGGACATTGCCTCCCAACGCGAGATCTGATTCCAGATCACCAGCAGGTCGCCGGTCGTGGGGATGCGTTTGAGGTTGCAAGGTGAAGGGTACAGGGCCAGTTCGGTCGGCTCGGCTTGCGACCACGTTTCGCCGCGATCATCGGAATAGCTCTTGAAATACCGGCCCAGGTTGTTGCGGCCGAGCATGAACAGTCGGCCGTCGTTCAACTCAACCACGGCCGGTTCGCCCATCGAGAAATTGCCTCTCACACCGTTATCCAGCGCGATGAACGTCTCGTTGCGGCTGCGATGCCACGTGCGGCCCTCGTCGTCCGAGTAGCAGACGTAGGCGTAGCCCATTGCGCATCGCTCCCCCTGGGAAAACTCGGTGCCGAATCGCTGCGCGGTCTTCGGGTTGGCCGAAATCGGCGTCGTCTCGAGGTGCGAATACACGGGCACGATCAGCCGCCCGCTGCTGTGCGTCAGGCAACGATCGCTGGCCATGTACACACGCTCGTGCGGCGCATGGACCAGGGCCGGCTCCGACCAGCTGTTTCCTTCGTTGCGAGAGATGTGAAACGAGACCTTGTCCATCTGCGAGCGATAGACCAGTCCCAGGGCCTCGCCGGGCAGCCGAAACAGGTTGGTGGCGAACGCGCCCCGCAGCGGCTCGCCGCTGTCGAGCTTCAGATCGACCGGATCGCTCCAGGACCGACCGCCGTCCTCGGAGTAGTTGGCCGAGAGCGGTTTGTAAGGAGACGTCGGACCGCTGTCTCCCCAGACCCACATCAGGCGCCCGTCCTCGAGCGGGGTGACGCTGCCGAACGCGGGGCTGAGTCGCACGCGGTCCAGGCGAATGATGGTGGAATAGGGTTCGCTCATTGTTTTTCAGAGGTAAGCACCGTTCGAATCGAGTTCGCAGCCGTCGGTTCAAATTCGTCGGTCATGCTGTTAATCTCAAAGGATTCGTTTGTCGCCGGCGTCACGGTTTCGGGGCTTGGGCCAGTTTGGCCAGCAACGAGCTGGGCATGTCGGGATCCATGCCGCCGTAAAACCACGGCAAAGGCAAGACTTTCATCTTGTTGTTGTAACCGATGTCAGCGGTATTGCCCGTTTCATCATGGTAGCTGTAGGTGTGTGAGATCAGGACGCGATCCTTCAGCACCAGCACGGATGGATACGACCATCGGCCGTACCCCACCGGTAGCTCGCCCACGTGGCGGACATCGTTTTCAAACGCAGCGGCTTCGAGCATCGAATAGCCGGCCGCGGGACGGACGATCTCGATCGGGCCGGGCTCGACGTGCGTTTGCTCATGAATCGATTCGATGTTCTGGAAAAATTCCCAGACGCCCCCGCCATTACGGCTGATGGTTGACGAAAGTCTTGTACGGATGAATCCCTTGCGGACCTCGTCAGCGCTTTGCTGGGTGAAGACGCAGAGCAGGTGGCCGTTGGGCAAGGCGCGAATCTGTGCCGGAGCTTGGGTGCTGGCAAGTTGCGTCGGTTGCGGACGCGACCACGTTTCACCGTCGTCATACGACCATGCCTGGTACAACCGGCCCAGACGGGTCCGCATCAGCATGAGCAGCTTGCCGGGCGTGACTTCGCAAACACTTGGTTCGGGGCAGCCCTCAAAATGACCCCCGTAACCAAGGACGATGATAATCTCACCGTCATGGTTGCACTGCCATGATTGGCCCATGTCATCGCTGTAGTAGACGTTGGAGCATATGAAGTGCGGATCGTAAAAGTGCGCATCTGTGGAAACGTAATGGCCGTTGACCAGGCCACCCACGAAGGGAGCGCCCTCCTGGTGGTACGTGCCCTTGCCCATGCTCATGTGGGCCGGTTGAATGATTCGCCCGGAAGACGTACGCATGAGCGTGTCCTGGTAGGCTCCAGCGCTGGGGCCGGTATTGATCACCACCGGCGCAGACCATGTATGACCCTGATCGGTAGACGTGCAGAACAACAGGCGATCATACGGGTTGTTCGGTCCAGTTTTGCGCATAAACAGCGTCACGCCAAGCGCATCACCATCGAGTTTGGCCAGACCTGTGACACTACCCTTCAGCGGATCATCGCCCTGGCGGGGATCATAGGGCTCTGACCATGTCAGCCCACCGTCATCAGAACTGGCGAACTGGCCTGCCCCGCACATGATGATGCGTCCGCTGTCGAGCTGAACCCAACTGACGCTGTGACCGTGGTCCGTGTGATGCTCGGCGAGTACCTCATTGGGGCGGGTCATGGGCACATGGGATGCAGTTGTTGCCATTGGCGTGCTCCTTGTCTCTCAGTAATTTCGCACGGTGCCTTTGGCTCTCTCAAGATATCGAACTGGCACAGTCCAATCACATATCAGCCGGCAATCGCCAGCAAACCACTTGAGCACGCCATTTTTCGTCGATCGAGTACGCGAATTCTAGCAGGAAGTGCTGCCGGTTTGAAGCTGTTGCAGCTTCACTGCGAGAATAATCGGTTGGTCGACCAGTGTAAGACTCCTGACGGTTTGACAATTAGCAGCCTACATCGGCTGCCCAATGCATTCTACTCAATTACACGACCCCTCAGAGTGTGGGTTTGATCAAGTTCGTCGCGTCAAGATCATGAGACAGCGGTAAAAAATCCGTTTTAATCAACGCGTGTGGATGACAACGACCCGGGCGTTTAAGTAAACTAAACTTCGAGATCGTGAATCAAGATTTCTTCATGCCCCTCGCGATTGGCGCTGGCCAGGACCTGCCCGCAGGCTGAGTAGATGATGCTCCCACCCTTACAGTCGTTCATCCAGGACAGGCCGGTGCGGTTTGTCACGAGCATGCGCGCGCCGATCTTCTTTTGCGCGTTGGCCGA
>Ga0310124_10002039_pt1 | contig 14008 bp, 9 predicted proteins | sample CB11b_AW_Bot5_MG_FD_203507 | JGI IMG/M metagenome (GOLD analysis project Ga0310124, IMG submission 203507) | Marine microbial communities from Western Arctic Ocean, Canada - CB11b_AW_Bot5 | ecosystem: Environmental > Aquatic > Marine > Oceanic | place: Canada: Western Arctic Ocean | collected...
TCTGATCGAGCTGATCGACTGCGACGAACTGGGCTCGGCGTTCAAACAGATCAACAAACCCCGGTTTCGCTGTGTCGAGGTCACGGCTCACGAGCAGAACAAGTATTCGATCAACGCCGCCGAGGCCCCCACCGTCGGTGGCGCGCTGATGGTGGCGTACAAGCAGCCCCCACACAAGCCCAAGGCCGTCACGATGCTCGGCGAAGTTCGACCATGGTTGATCCTTCTGAGCGGTCCGCGCGGTGCGGCGACTTTTCGCGGCCCCTGGGGCAGCAGCGTGCTGCAGGTCTTCACCTTTGACGACGACTACCGATCAATCCAGAGCGTGCTGGACCTGGGCGCCGGCGAAAAGAGCTACAAGTCTACGGTCACAGGCATTGACGACCTTTACGTTCGACAGAAAGTCGTGACGTTCCCCGCGCATAAGGTCGATCTGATCGGTCTGACCGAACCGCTGACCCTTCGCCCTGCGGCAAAAGTGGACGTGCTGGACGCCGCCCAAAACAGCCGGCCACGTCATTACGGCATGTCGGGCGTCAATCCCGTCACGCCGGACAAGGCCATGCCCACCGCCCACGACGGCGCCGGCTGCCTGTTCGTCGAACCGGGCATGTCGTTCAAGCTGAAAATCGGCGCCGGCCTGGCCGTCAACATCGACCCGACACTGGACGTGGCACCCGATCACCCCGACGCCAGCGGCATCGGCTTTCCGTCGGATGTCGGCATGCTCCGTCACCTTGGCCTGACCACGACCAAGGACCTGCATCAGCTCGCGGACAAGAGGCTCAAGCTGCTCGCGGGCAAGGGCGTCGACGACGAGGCGGCCGGCGGGTTCAACGAAGACGTGGAAGAGAAACTCCGCGACGTGAAGGCGGCACAGGAAGCGGGACACGGCGACAAGGTGCTCATTGACGCCGAGGAGGCGCGCGGCCTCGCCTACCGCGCCTATGACCGCGTGCAGAGCACGATCCACGATCTGATCCTGGCCGTGATATTTTTTCTGACGCTGGTCATTCCGTTCTGCTTCTTCGTGATGAAGTTGACCTCGCCGTTCACCGACGTGAACCGGCAACTGGCGATGTTCGGCGCGGTGTTCGTGGCAATGGCCATCGTCCTGCGCTTCGTCCATCCGGCGTTCGAAATCGCCAGCACACCGCAGGTGGTCATTCTGGCGTTCGTGATCCTGGGCCTGGCGGTGTTCGTCGCGTCGATCCTGCTGGATCGGTTCAACGCATCGATGAACAGCGTGGTGGAACAGACGCTCCAGGCGGAATCGGTCGATGCGCCACAAGGCCGACTGGCCGGCGTCGCCTTCATGGTCGGCGTCAACAACATGAAACGCCGCCGAATCCGCACGTCACTGACGACGGCCACGATCATCCTGGTGACATTCACGATCGTGTCGGTCATCAGCGTCGGCCGCGTCGTGGAGCCGGTGCGCCTGCGCCACAGCAGCGTTGCGCCGTACAACGGATTCCTCTTCACCGCGCCGGGCAACGGCGTGGTCGACGCGCTGCGTATGCACCGTTTGCGGGCGCATTTCGAGAACGGTACCACCACGGTGGCTCGGGCGTGGACACAGCTGCAGGATTTCTATGGCGGCTACATCTCTTTCGAACTCCTGCCGGTCGACCCGGTGCCGAACGCGCAAGCCCGGCTGCTCGAACCGAAGGTGTTGCTCGGCCTGGAGGCAACCGAGAACGGATTCATCGCGCCGATGCCGCTCGTGGCAGGTCGGTGGATTAGCGACAACAGCGCCGACGAGGTCATTCTCAGCGCGGCGGCGGCGGAATTGTTGGGCATCGGGCCGCGCAACTTCGAGGGTCGCACGCTGCGGCTCCACGGAAGAGCGTTGACGCTGGTGGGCCTGCTCGACGACGAAGCGCTGGAGAATCTCGAGGACCTCGCACAGAAATCGGTGCTGCCGATGATGGTGCAGGCGTCATTGAGCGTGATCAAGACAGCCCCGGAAGAAAAATCCGACGATCAGGCCAGTGACCTCAGCTCCGAGACCACGATCCCCGGGTCCTACACGGCACGACCGGAGGACATCGCGATCATCCCGATCGACGTCGCGTTCGAACAGGGCTGCGCGACGTACCGCACGCTGAGCGTCAAGTACGAAGAAGCCAAGGACGGCATGAGCCCCTCGGCGCGGGCATGGTTTGACGCGAACCATCTGACCAGGTTCCAGCACGTTCGACTGAATGTGGGGTTGACCGAGCCGGTTGAACTGGATACCGGTCGCCAGATCGAGCCGGGCCAATACGCGCTGGCCTCGAGCACCACGGCGCACGTGGGGGGCGTACTCAAGATCGCGATCCCCACGATCCTCGCGGCCACCATCATCTTCAACACGATGCTCGGCTCGGTGATGGAGCGCAAGCGCGAAATCGGCATCTACAACGCCATCGGACTGAATCCGACGCACGTGATGATGTTTTTCCTCGCCGAATCCCTCGTCTACGGCTTGGTCGGCGCCGTCGCGGGATACCTGATCGGCCAGATACTCAGCGTCGTGATCACCCAGCTCGACATCGTCGAGCTCAACCTGAACTACTCATCGATGAGCGTGCTGGTCGTCATCTTCCTCTCGATGGCCACCGTGCTGCTGTCCACGCTTTATCCCGCGACGCTGGCGGCTCGCGCCGCGGTGCCCAGCGGTCAAAGGCGCTGGGCTGCCCCGCAGCCGACGGACGACGAAGTGCAAGTCAAATTTCCGTTCAGCTACGACACGGCACGTGTACTGGGCATCTGTGCGTACCTGCGCGAGTTCATGCAGCAGAATTCGGAGGCTTCGACCGGCAGGTTCCTGGCCACGCTCGGCCCGGTCGGCTGGATTCCCGCGTCCTCATCGACCGAAGACCCACCCGCCGGTTCACCCGGTCGAGGCGCCCGGCCCGGCCGCGTCTACGTCATGCTGTTCGACATCGCACCGGCGCCGTTCGATCTCGGCGTCAATCAGACCATGCAGGTGTACGCGTACTACGACGCGCACGTGCGGGCCCACATGCTCTCGGTTCACATGCAACGGATCAGCGGGCAGCGGTCGGATTGGATCGCCGTCAACCAGCCGTTTCTCGAAGCGTTGCGTCAGCGTTTGCTGGGTTGGCGCTCGCAGCGCCCTGAGACTCAGGAACATCACTACGAACTGGGTGAAAAGATCTTCGCGGACGCACCGCAACTGCCGGTACGAATCGACGGCCCTTCCATGGAGTCTGACACCTGATGGCCCGCCGAGTGGACAAGGAAATCCAGGAATACCGCGACCTGGTCCCCGTCCCGGACCAGTTTGAGGACGCGTTCGGTCCCAAGATGATTGTCGCGGCACTCTTTCTCGGCCTGATCATGGTGCCCGGGTCGATCTACCTGACACTCTTCATGGGCGCCGGCCTCGGCCCGGCCGCACAATGGGTTACGGTCATCCTCTTTGCCGAAGTCGCCAAGCGATCCATGAAGTCGCTTCGGCAGCAGGAGATCTTTCTTCTCTACTACATGACCGGCATCGCCCTGAGCGGTCAGTTGCAGGGAGGCATCCTGAGCCAGCTGCTCTGGAACCAATACCTCGTTCAGTCGCCCGCCGCCGAGAGCATGGGGATCGCGGCCGACATTCCCTGGTGGATCGCCCCTTCGAAGGAGGTCCTGGCCGATGCGCCGCGCACGTTCTTCACCGGCGCCTGGGTCAATCCCATTCTGTTCATGGTCGGGATGATGGTGCTGAGCCGGATCGACCAGTTCGGCCTCGGTTACGCGCTCTACCGCATCACGTCCCACATCGAGAAACTGCCCTTCCCGATGGCGCCGGTCGGCGCGATGGGGATTACCGCGCTGGCCGATACACGCGGACCCGGGCAGGAGTGGCGGTGGCGCTGCTTTTCGCTGGGCGGCGTATTGGGGATGGGCTTCGGCTTGATCTACATCGGCGTGCCCGCGCTGACCGGTACGTTCCTGAATCGACCCATCGAGTTGATTCCGATTCCCTGGCTGGATCTGACCCCGCTGCTGAGCCGCGAGGATTTCATGCCCGCGACGCCGCTGAACCTGGTCTTCGACGCGGGGCTGATTATCCTCGGCATGGTCCTGCCGTTCTGGGCGGTGGTCGGCGGTTTCGTCGCGATGGTGGGCGTCCTGTTTCTCAACCCGGTCCTGTACCACGCAGGCGTGCTGACGAGCTGGACGCCGGGTATGAATGTCGTCCACACGCAGTTCAACAACATGCTCGACTTCTATCTTTCGTTCAGCATCGGGCTGATGCTGGCCATCTTCGTGATGAGCGTGCTGCCCATCACGTGGTATATCTGGCGCCGGATGTTCCGGTCGCCGGCGGAGCAGCAACTCTCGGACGACACGGAATCGCGCGGGCCCTGGTGGCGCATCCTGACCGATCGAAACCGCAATCGCGGCGACTTTTCCATTCTCACGGCGCTGGGCATCTACGCGTTCAGCACGGTGACCTACATCACTGTGTCGACCTGGCTCATGCCCGGCACGCCCGAAATGAACTACCAGGACCGATTCCCCTGGCCGTTCTTCCTGGCGCTGGCGTTTCTCTACCTGCCGATAATCAACTACATCAACGCCAAGCTCGAAGGCATCGTCGGCCAGACCGTTCAGATTCCCCTGGTCCAGGAGGCGGCGTTCATCCTCTCCGGCTATCGCGGCGCCGCCATCTGGTTCGCGCCGGTTCCGATCGTGAACGATTACGCGGGCGCGGTTCGCAACTTTCGCGTCCTGGAGCTGACCGGCACGCGCCTGCGCAGCATCATCAAGATCGAACTGCTGGCCCTGCCTATTCTGATGGTGGCGTCGCTGGTATTCAGCGAGATGATCTGGCGGATGGCGCCGATTCCGTCGGCAATCTACCCCTTCACGGAGGAGGTGTGGGAGTTGCAGGCCCTGAACTTCTCGCTCCGCGTCACGGCGACTGCGGAAGGTTCCAGCCGTTTTCTCGAAGCACTGAACTTCTCGATCATCGGCGGCGGACTCGCCTCGGGCCTGCTCGCCTTCGCGCTTCTGAGCTTCCTGAACCTGCCGACGTTCCTGATTTACGGCGCCGTGCGCGGCTTCGGGCAGATGACCCCCGGACACGCGATTCCCGAAATGTTCGGCGCGCTGATCGGCCGCCTCTACTTTGAACGAAAGTTCGGTCGCCAGAACTTCAAGCGATACATCATGATCGTCATGGCCGGGTTCGCCGCGGGAGTCGGATTGACCGCCATGGGTTCGGTCGCGATCGCGTTCATCGCCAAGAGCACGAGCACACTGGGATACTGAATTGAGCGAGCAATCCTACCCGCGCGTCGACGTTGACCGGATCGAAGCCGCCGCCCCCGGCGCGCCGGGGCGCCGCTCCGATCAGGAAGAGCCGGCCCTGACGTCCGCCGCTCATTCGACGGTGCGCCTGTGGCTCGTCTTTCCCACGTCGCTGCTGCTGTGCCTTCTTCAGGCGGTCATCACCGTGGTGGCTGAGAACGTCCCCAAGTTGATTCTGACCGCCACGATGATTCCCGTGTTCGCGTTCGGCGCCGTGTTTCTGATCGTCGTATTGATCAACCCGATCCTGCGCGTCGTCTTACGCGGCCGGTTGCTGCGACCCGCCAATCGCCCCGAGCTTGTCTGCATTTTCGCGGCCATGCTGGTCACGGCGGGCATGTCCACGTTCGGCCTCACGTCACAGTTGATCCCGTTGATCGGTGCACCGTGGAATCCTGACTGGAACACGCCCCAGAGCGGCTGGTCCGACCAGCTGCTGCCCCACGTCAACGAGTCTCTTTACCTCACTGATCCGCAAGTCATCCGCACGTTTCGTGACGGGGTCAACGTGCCCGAACCGCCCGTGACCGCCGGCTGGGCGGCGTGGGCGCGATACTACACCGATGTGTTCCAGGCCATCCCCTGGCGGCCCTGGCTCAGCTGCCTCGCCGGCTGGATGGTCTTCGTCGCCGCGTCGTACGGCATGTTTTATTTCCTGGCTTACGTCCTCTTTCAATATTGGGCCCGACGCGAGAAGTTGATCTTCCCGCTGGCCGCGTTCAGTGAATCGATGTTCCCGGAGGCGGAGCAGACGGGCCGGCTTCCGAAGATCGTCCGTGACGTCGGCTTCTGGATCGGCTTCGCCATACCCTTTGCCATCCTGAGCTACAACGCCATGGCCATGATCCCGTGGCTCGGCGATATGCAACCGATTCCGTTGGGGATCGATGGTCCCGCGCTGGGGACGGTTCTGCGCGACACCACGCTGGAAGGATTGAGTGGAAGATATGACCCGTTGCGGTTCTTGTTCATGTTCACAGCGATCGGTATCGCGTTTCTTCTGCCGCTTCAGATCAGCTTCTCGGCGTGGTTCTACTACCTTCTGGCGAAGCTGTTCGTGCTCTGCCTGGTCTGGATGAATTACGGGCAGGACACCTCGGACTTTCCCACGGATTTCCTGATGGAAACCAACGCCGTAACGGCGCAGGGTGCCGGTGGCCTGCTGGTGTTCAGTGGGGTCAGTCTCTATCGATGCCTGCGCGAGTACACCCGACTGGCTCTGCGCCGCGATCAGAGTATCGGCGAGCGCGTGCGCGTGGCCGTTCCCCTGGTCGGTCTGGCGATCTGCCTGCTGGTCATGACTTTGTGGCTGCGCTGGAATTCAATCCCGATTGTCTGGTCGTTTCTGATCGTGGTGTTCCTGACGTTGCTGACGGTCGGCCTGATGCGCCTGGTGGCCGAAGGGGGCATCTACATGTTCCAGGCCCATGCCAGTTTCTTCCACCTGTACAAGGTGCTGGGCATCGGCGGATGGGGCGCCGTGGCTCTGAAGACGGCCCTGCTCGGACCGCTGCTGTTGATCTACTCGGTCCTGTACCTCGACGTCAAGACGTTTCTCGCTCCGAACGTCATCAACGCCGCGAAACTTCAGGACGACAGCGGTGGTTCCCGCACCAAGTTTCATGTCAACCTTGTGCTTTGCATCCTTGTGACGGCAGCTATTGCCATCGGCTTCACCATCTTCCTGGCCCACCTTCACGGCGCGGGAACGATGCACCCATGGTTTTACACCGCCGGCCCCAAGCAGTTCGGCGAAACCGCCTATCGAGCCGTGGTGACGCCGCCCGAATTCCACGGAGGGTTCACCGCCGCCTACGGGATCGGTGCCGGGTGGGTTGCGATCAGTATGATTCTGCGCCGCACGCTGTTCTGGTTTCCTCACCCGATCGGCTACATTCTTCTGATCAACCCGCAGATGAGCTGGCTCTGGTTCAACCTTTTTATCGGCTGGATATGCAAGAAAGCCGTGGTCAAGTACGGAGGCAAGAGCACCTTCGACAAGGTGCGCGGGATATTCATCGGCCTGATTTTTGGTGAGCTGCTGGCGATCTTTTTCTGGAACGCCATGGCGATTTGCTTTGACCTGCAACTCCACACGATCACGTTGAATCGTTAAACAACAGGCGACGTGTTCGGCACCATGCGCTGTGCCGATCCGTGAACCGGCGTGAATCAACCGTCCTCAACCCGCGCGGGCACGGCTGCACCGGATGCGGGCAGGCCGTTCGGCTGGGCCGGCTGGCTGACCCGCATCCCCGATTCGTGGAGATTGCTTCACGTCGAAGGCAACACGCGGCGCGGCCGCGTCGATCTGGGTGACGAAGGCGCGGTGCTATTTCGGATCACCTGGGCAACGGTCACGCGGCGCGGCGTCGATGTCGAACGGGTCGCCCGCCGTCACCTGCGCCGCGCCCTGCCCCGCGACCGACGCTCAGACGAACTGCGATCGGTCGCGCACGAATCTCTGGACCCTTTGTTGCACCACGCCCACAACCAGGAGCAGCGCGACCGTTACGTCGGGTACGCCCCTGCGACCCGTCGCATATTCGATATCGCCTGCCATCGGGTGAACAAGCGACGGGACCGGCTCGTTCGCGATCTGACCATTGGCCGATTCACCGACCAGCCGGACGATCAACCGAGGCGATGGGCCTTCTTTTCAGTGGCATTCATCGTTCCCGAAGGCTTCGGCCACGAAGAGGCGACACTGAACCTCGGCGACATGCGCGTGCGCTTCGTTCGGCGAGCCGGCTTGACGGCCAGGGAATCGCTGACCGTCCGTCACATCTACCCCGCCGGACTGGCGCTGGCCCGCGGCGACCTGGACTATTGGATGAGAAATATGCTCGCCGAGCTTCGTCCCATGTACAGGCCGCGCCGCGCGGGATGGCTTGGCCGCGGCGCACCCGCGACGCGCCAGATCGACACACCGCTCGGTACGGCCCGCGTCGCCGAATTGGGGCTGCGCTCGATCCTGAGTCCGATGGCCTGGCGATTGGCGCGCCGAATGCGATTCATGCTCGTGCACGACGAGGAACACGACCAGTTCATCGCCCTCCAGTTGGCGGCGCGCGTCGAGCGCATTGACGATCTGATTCGCCAGGTCGTGGCGGGGCTTCACTGGACGGATGACTCAATCTGAGCCGGACCCTGGGTATCAATCGGCATAGAGCGTTTTCAATCCAAACGTAGCGTCTTGGGCGTTGGCGAAGCAAGTCTGGCGCGGAGGGCGAAGCAGGCGACCCCGCTGCGGGTCGTCGATGCAGCACGACTAGGTCGTGTCCCGCAGGTGACTCGTCGGCCCAAGATCGAGCGAGCCGTTCGCTAGCAAGGAGGCCGAAGCAGGCGATGCTGCAACGCATCGGCGATGCGGGCCGACGCCGCGAGCGGGCGGCGCAGCCGATCGACGCCAGAGGCACCTGTGGGAAACGACCTGTGCCAGGCGCAGCTGCAGCCAGGTCAGGACGCTAGGTTTGGATGGAAACCGCTCTAGTTTGAGGATTCCAAACCACGACTCTACTCTGGCGTGCATGCCCGGCAAGCCGAAAATGACCCGCGACCAGTCGTTGGGCGCACGGCCCGTGGCCGCCGTGATCGCCCGCCGCGAGCCGCTCGCCAACGGATCGCAACGACTGACGTTCTCGTCCCGTCCGTCCCGCTGGCAGAAGGCCATCTTGCGCCTGCCCGACGCCGTCGAACGGCGCGTGGAGCTCGATCCATACGGCATCGAGATCCTCGACATGTGCGACAGCAGGACGACGGTGCGTCAGATCATCAAGCGGTTTTCCAAGCACCACCGGCTCGACCTTCACGAGGCCGAGCGGGCCGTTCTGATGTTCGTCCGCACGCTCGTGAGAAAGGGGATCGTGACCATCGTCGCGAACTAGTGCGTTCTCGCTCCGATCGTATCGATTTGAGCGTCGGCGAGGCAAGCATGGCGCGGAGAGCGACCTTCCTTCGCCCGCCGAAGCGGGCTTCGCGAAGGCGCGAGCAGGCGACCCCGTTGCGGGTCGTCGATGCAGCACGACAAAGCCAGGCGCAGATGCAGCCAGCTCAGGACAGTACGATCGGGGTGAGACCGCCCTAACGGGCATACGATAGAGAAGCGATGCAACTTCGACTCCTGACGTACAACATCCACAAGGCCATCGGCGTCGACCGGAAGTTCGATCCGCAGCGCACAGTCGAGATCCTTAGGCATCACAACGCCGACATCCTGCTCCTGCAGGAGGTGGACCGCGGCGTGCCACGCTCCGGCCACGTCGACCTCGCGGCGTACCTGGAGCGAAAGCTGGAGTACGGTTACCGCGCCGTCGGAATGAACGTTTACCTGAAGAAGGGCCAGTACGGCAATGCGACGCTGTCGCGGTTTCCGATCGGCCGCCAACACAACATCGACCTGACCAACGGGGGCCGAATCCGCCGCGGGGCCCAGCACGCCCGGATCGAAATGCACAACGGCAAGTCGCAGGTGTGCATCGACGTCTTCAACGTGCACCTGAGCCTCACCGCCCGTCTGCGGCGAGTCCAGGTCAGACACCTTCTGGCAACATCCGACCTGGCCCGGCTGCCCGCGGAAGCGCCGTGCATCGTCGGCGGCGACATGAACGACTGGCGCGGCGAGTTGAAACGCGTCTTCCGGACCGCCGGATTCCAGTGTGCGACGAATCGGCGATCCGGGTCGCGTTGGGCGATCAAGACGTTTCCCAGTTTCGCGCCGACCAGCGGCCTGGACAAGATCTTCTACCGCGGCCCGCTAAGTCTGCGGCATGTCTTCCACAGCCGCCTGAAGCTGGCGCGAGTGGCCAGCGACCATCTCCCGGTGATCTGCGAGTTCGAAGCAGAGGATGGCACGAGGCGTTAGCGGCCCGCGCGCAGGCTTCGCCTGGCTTTCGCGAGCTGAATCACGTAGTCGAATGCCGAGGCCACGGCGAGCGCGGCCGCAACGACGAACAGGACGAGGACACCGCCGTGTTCGGGAGACAGGATCACGGCCGCGAGGAACAGGACGAACATCGCCGCGGTCGTCATCTTGCCGAGCAGTCGCGCCGGCATCTGCATGAAGCCGGTCCAGTGGCGTCGCATCGCCACGTACGTGGCCAGGATGGTCACCACGATGTCACGCGTCAGAAGAAGCGCGACTTGCCACGGCCGCATCACGCCTTCATTGAGAAACGTGACCAGCACGCACAGGACGAACACCTTGTCGGTGATCGCGTCGAGCTGCCCGCCAGCGGCACTCGCGACGCCAAGGCGTCGCGCAACATAGCCGTCGGCCATGTCGCTCAAACCGGCAATGAGAACGACCGGAGCCCGCCATTCGCCGGGGACGAAAGGGAACATCGCCGCCATGGCGATCCGCAGGACCGACAAGGCGCTGGGCACCACCGCAACCCACGGTCTTGTGGCCGCTACCGGCTGCATGACCGGAGGATAAACTTCATGTGGTCGGGAGGCCAGCGGTGCTGCGGCGGTCGCACCCTAGAGCGGTTTCAATCCAATCGTAACGTCCTGAGCTGGCTGCATCTGCGCCTGGCTTTGTCGTGCTGCATCGCCGACCCGCTGCGGGGTCGCCTGCTCCCGCCTTCGCGAAGCCCGCTTCGGCGGGCGAAGGAAGGTCGCCCTTCGCACCAGGCTTGCTTCGCCGACGCTCAAACCACTACGATTGGATTGAAAACGCTCTAGCCCGCCAGTCGCTGCGGGGACCGGGATTCCCGTGCGAATCGGTTAAGACAAGGTTGACAGGGCACGTTGATGAGGTAAATTGCCGGTAATCGGGTTCGGGGTTCGACCAAGATCATGGGAAGGTCCCGCCAAACCAGAGCACGTCTCGCAGCGTCGATCGCCCGCCGGGCATGGTGGGCGATGCTGGTGCTTATCCACCTGCCGGCGCTGGGCCGAGTGGGGTACAAACTTGTCTACGCCCCTGCCAACGGCGCTGTGTTTCTCGCACTGACCGGTCTGGCCCTGACGGTCGGATTCTTCGTGCTCAAGCTCATCGACGTGCGCTTCCTGCGCCTCGGCGGCCCCAAAGGAACCGGGCTGGCGTTCATCCTGGCCTGCGCCGTGGTCCACAACGACGCGGCAATCACCGAAGCCGGGCGGGCAGCGATCGGGCGGGTGCCCGCCGCGCTGGCCGCGGTGCTCGTCATCGAAGCCCTGCGCCGCACCGACCAACTGTGGCCCCGCGCTCGGCGCTGGTTCACGATGGCCCTCGGACAACTCGATGCGATACCCCGGTGCGGCACGGCTGCGTTCGCCGCACGGGTCCTGCCTCCTCAATGGGTCATTGAATCCTGTCTTTGTGCGCCGCGGCCCCCGCCGCTGCGCTGAGCGCGCGACCTGCGCTTCAATAGCGGCCGGCCGGATCAGCCACCTCGTTGCATGCGCATCGTTGTGGTCGTCTGAGTCGTAGAAGCACACGTCGCCTTCCGACCAATCCCCAGACAATCGAATTACCGGTTTGATGGCTGCGTTCGCGTCCATTGAGCTGATTCGCGGGCCTTGACTCCGTGTCGCCATTGGACCGGACACCAAGTGGCTTTCGGTTCCCGTTCGAACCGGAGCTTACGGAAGGAAATCTAATCGTGAGAACGAGATCGACCACCAGTTGTAGAACTCGACTTCAGACAGTGGGCGCAGGGATCGCCGTCATCGGGTTGACGGCTGCGAGCGTGTTGGCAGATCCGTTTTTTCTCGTCGACGGCGTCGATGCGGGCAAATATCCAGATACGTCACGGCCCATTTTCCCAATGACGGGCTTTCCGGGAACGTTCCATGACGGCGATCGCCTGGCGGGCGATACGCCCACCGGCGCGAACGTCACCTGGCAGGGCAGCGGGGCACCCATGTTCAGTACCAACCAGTTCGGTTCGCTCAGTTTCCTGCTGCGACGGGGTTCGGTCCCCGCGGGCGGACCCAACCTAGTCCCTTTCATGGGAATCGAGTTTCTCGGCGGGCCCCTGCTCGATCTGGATGGCGACCTGGGCAACACGACGCGCAGCCTCATTCCCGTGGCCGACCCGAACGATCCGAACCTGCCGCTCGTGCCACTGGCGATCCCGGGCCAGGGCAGCCGCATCGATCTGACATTCGACACCGGTGGCGGTACCGTCGCGCTCGATCGCTTCGACGCGACTGGAACGAACGAAGGCGCCAGCGGCCTCGACCCGGCTATTGGCGTGACCGTGAACGTCCTGGCCGGAACGCCGACGTCTTTCGAAGGCAAGACCCCTCCGGCGAACCCCACGGCGATCAACCCGACGATCGACGACCGCGCGGGGACCGTGACGGCGCACGGCACGATCGCGGGCGTCTGGCAGATCGACGACCTGGGTTTCGAGTTCTGGAACGATACGCAGTTGTTTGGATCCTCGACCTCCCCCGTGCTGGGCACCCTTCAGACACTGGATGACGATCTGCAGGGTTGGCTCGTGACCCGGCCTTCCACCGCCACGGCGTGGCCGACGATGGCCGGCCAGTTGGGAGCGACGCTCTGGCCCACGGTTGAATCGTCGGGCGTGATGATGAAGACGGCGCCGAGCGGCGCCAGCACCGTCACGATCGGGTCGGGGCCGGCAGGCGATCCGTTCGGCGCCGAGGGCCTGGCGACGGCCGATCTCGGCGCCTACCTCGATAGCGTCGTCGTCCCCAGCCTGTTCTCGCAAGCCCTGAGTTTCGTCTACCTCGAGGCGTCGGGAGTCGGCGTCAACAACAGCTTCGATCCGGTGTTCGGCGACACGATCGGCTACGACGCCGTGATCATCGCCCAGACGCCCGAGCCGGGTACAGGCGCCCTAGCCGTCATGATTGCGGTCGGCGTTCTGGCCCGACGGCCGCGACGGCGCCGACATTGACTATGCAGGAACTGCCATGAAACGCGCACCCGCAACGGCGTTTACTCTGATTGAGTTGCTCGTTGTCTTGAGCATCATGGCCCTGCTCGTGGGCATTCTGTTGCCCGCCCTCGGCATGGCGCGCCAGGAGGGTCGGCGGGTGGCATGCGCCGCGTCTTTGCGCCAGATCGCGCAGGCGATGTGGAATTACACGGCCGACAATAATGGGCGAGTGCCCTGGGTCGAGTCGCCGCTGGCGAATGCGCGCTTCTTGAACAATTCGCTTCCCGACAGCGCGATTGATCCCTTTGACAAGACCCTCTGGCCGCTGTCACTGCCGAATGTTCTCATGGACGATTACCTCGGAGGCAATCGCGAAATCTTCGCGTGCCGGTCAGCCGTTCAGGGCTGGCCGCGCACAGGCGACCCGTTTCTCATGGCGTATCGGCCCGCGTCAGCGAACCAGCCCAACGGCGTGGTCAGTGGCGGGCTGAATTACGATCCCAGGAAGAGTTACGACTATGCCCGCGAGAGCTTTGGGTTTCTCGACGGCCGCCCCCTCGAGACCAATCTGCGGATCAGCGCCACGCCCCAGTCGAATCCAATCCTCTATGCGCAGCAGTACGGAAGCCTGCGTGGCACGTATACGCGCGACATGATCCGCAACAACGGCGGCCGGATCGTCGGGCCGCACCAGGAGGGGATCAACGTCATCAACCGCAACCTCGACGTGGAGTATCGCGACCAGCAGACGGCCGAATACGACCTCGGCGGAGGAGGCGGAGGCGGAGGATCGATGTTCTAGCCCAAGTTCCGCGGCATTGTACGGTGAAAATTTTTTATGAGGCCTGGATCACGGC